>CXWJ01007541.1_pt1 | contig 20924 bp, 18 predicted proteins | sample 590841 | NCBI WGS metagenome assembly CXWJ01 (sample SAMEA3498367, study PRJEB10139) | wastewater metagenome | biome: wastewater treatment plant; material: activated sludge | place: Austria | collected 2015-01-21 | reverse complement strand
CTGAACGGGAAGTAACGCGTGCTCGGTCGGTGTGGGGCACGTGGCTGGTCAGGTGAGCAGGTCGCGGCACTGTGCGACGTCGATCGCCATCTGGTCGACGAGGTCGTCCACCGACGTGAACTTGAGCGTAGGCCGCAACCGGCGGACGAACTCGATGGTGACGTCCTCGCCATACAGGTCGAGGTCGGTGCGGTCGATGACGTAGGCCTCGACCCGACGGGTCGTGCCATCGAACGTCGGGTTCGTCCCGATCGAGATGGCGGCAGGAGTGCGGTGGTCGGCATGGGTGGCCACGAGGGCATGGCGGATCAACCAGCCCGCATACACCCCGTCGGGGGGCACGAGACCCTCGGCGTCCGGCGCCAGGTTGGCGGTCGGGTAGCCGAGTTCGCGCCCGCGGTGATCGCCGTGCACGACGATGCCCTCGACCCTGTGCAGATGCCCGAGTATGCCGGCCGCAGGCTCCATCTCCCCGGCCAGCACAGCCTCGCGCACCGCGCTCGAGGACCAGCGCTGCACGTGCTCTTGGCCGATGTCGTCGAGCACGACGACCTCGAAGCCGAGCTCAGCCCCGAGGTCGCGCAGCGTGTGCACATCGCCGGAGTTCTTCACTCCGAACCTCGTGTCGCGCCCGACGACCACGGCCACGGCCCGCAGCGCTCGGACGAAGACCGACTCGACGAACTCGCGCGGCGTCTGCGCGGCGAAGTCGCGCGTGAACTCCAGCGTGAGCACGGCATCGATCCCGTATGCCGTGAGCAACCGCTCGCGCTGCCCGGCGCCGGTGAGCCGGGCAGGAGCCCGATCGGGGAAAAGGACGGCGAGAGGGTGCGGCTCGAAAGTCACGGCGACACCGAGCGCCTCGCGGCCGTCAGCCTCGCGCATCACGGCATCGATGACCGCTTGATGCCCGCGGTGCACGCCGTCGAAGTTGCCGAGGGTGACGACGCAGGGGCCGATGTCGAGGGGGACTTCGGCGAGCGAGGACCAGCGGAGCACGAGGCAAACTCTAGAGCGTCGACACGGGCTCACCTCACCCACGCACCGCAGGCGAGGGGACGCCCACGTTGCGCACACACCGAGCCCCGCCGCCCGCGCAGCCGCACTGTGCAGACTGAGCCACCCGTGTCGCAGCGTGCCTGGTCACCCGCGACGTCAGCCGAACACGAGGCGGGGCCGGGCTTGGGGACCCGACTCGTCGAGGATGGCGATGAGCCGGTTGTCGGCAAGGATGGCGGCCGTGGGGCCAGCGCGACCGGGTTCCGGCGAGTCGATCAGGCGACCGTGGCTCAAAGCCGCACCCTGCTCGACCGTGACCTCACGCCAGCGCATCGACCGCCGGGCTGCATCCGCCAACGACAGTGCGCCGTGTCGCGCCAGGTCGGCCCCGCCCTCGGCCGTGAGATCGGCCAGCGAGAGCGCTTCCGCCTCACCGAACGCTCCCACCGCGCAGCGACGCAAGGCAATGAGATGTCCCCCGACGCCCAGCCCCGACCCCAGGTCGCGGGCCAACGCTCGGATGTAGGTCCCAGAACTCACCTCGGCAACCATGTCGACATCGATCACCTCGCCACCAGGCACGGGATGCCGACGCACGCCGCCGACCTCGAGTCGATGCACCGTCACGGGCCGCGCCGCCAACGCGACCGACTCACCGGAGCGCACCCGAGCATACGAGCGCACTCCGTCGACTTTGATGGCGCTGACGGCGCTGGGCACCTGGGCGATCGCTCCGGTCAGCGACCTCGCCTGGGCGGTGATCGCGTCGTGGGTGATCGCCGAGACCAGATCGGCCGGGGCGCTGGTGAGCACCTCACCCTCGGCGTCGTCGGTGACCGTCGTCACGCCGAGCCGGATCGTCGCGGAGTAGGTCTTGTCGCAGCCCACGAGGTAGGTCAACAGCTTGGTGCCCCGGTTGTAGCCGACGACGAGCACGCCTGTGGCCATCGGGTCCAGGGTGCCGGCGTGACCCACGCGTCGCGTGCTGAGGACGCGCCGGAGCCGGGCCACGACATCGTGGCTCGTCCAGCCCGCCGGCTTGTCGACCACCAGGATGCCGTCGCCGACACCCCGCGCGGGCGAAGGGGTGGTCAGGACTCGTCCTCGTCCACCGGAGGCTTCTTGTAAGGGTCCGGCTCCCCGGCATACACCGCGCCCTGCGCGGCCCGAGCCAGCTCGGCGTCGCGGGCCTTGGCCGCGACGATGGCATCCTCGAGGTAGGCCGCGCCCTCGGGCAGGGCGTCGGCGATGAACTCGATGCTCGGGGTGAGCCGGGTGCCGAGCTCACGACCGACGGCCGAGCGGATCTTGCCCTTGGCCGACTCCAGGGCAGCGGCCGTGTTGGACCGGTCGCTGTCGTCGCCGAACACCGTGTAGAAGATCGACGCGTTCTGCAGGTCGCCCGTGACCCGCACGTCCGTGACGGTCACGAAACCGAGCCGCTCGTCCCTGATCTTGAACTCGAGATACTGCGCCACGACGACCTTGATGCGGTCAGCCACCTTGCGGGCGCGTCCGTGATCAGCCATCAGCCAACTCCTTCTCGGGTGAAACCAGGCCCTTCACGCCGGACGGACACTCGGGATACCCCGATGGTCCGCCCGGCGCCAGGATGGGACTACGAGCGAGGCTTCTCGCGCATCTCGTAGGTCTCGACGATGTCATCGACCTGTATGTCGTTGAACGACCCCAGGTTGATACCGCACTCGAAGCCGTCTCGGACCTCGACGACGTCGTCCTTGAACCGCCGCAGACCGGCAATCTCGATGCCGTCACCGACGACGACGCCGTCGCGGACCATGCGGGCCTTGGTGCCACGACGAATCTCACCACTGCGCACCAACGACCCGGCGATGTTGCCGAACTTGGACGAGCGGAAGACCTCGCGCACCTGCGCGGTGCCGAGCTGGACCTCTTCGAACTCGGGCTTGAGCATGCCCTTGAGCGCTGCTTCGATGTCCTCGATCGCCTGGTAGATGATCGAGTAGAACCGCAGGTCGACCCCTTCGCGGTCGGCCAGCTCGCCGACCCGCTCGGCCGGACGCACGTTGAAGCCGATGATGATCGCGCTGTCGACCGTGGCGAGGTTGACGTCGTTCTGCGTGATGGCACCCACCCCGCGGTGGATGATGCGCAGGTCGACCTCGGTGCCGACGTCGATCTTGAGCAGCGCGTCCTCGAGTGCTTCGACCGACCCCGACACGTCACCCTTGAGGATGAGGTTGAGGGTGTCGACCTTGCCGGCCTCAAGCGCGGCCCCGAGGTCCTCGAGGCTGATGCGCTTGCGGCGCTTGGCCAACGAGGCCGCCCGAGAGGCTGCTTCGCGCCGCTCGGCGATCTGCCGGGCGGTCCGGTCGTCCGGTGCCACGAGGAAGGTGTCGCCGGCACCGGGCACCGACGTCAGACCGAGCACCTGGACGGGGCGTGACGGCAGGGCGACGTCGAGGTTGTTGCCGTGCTCGTCGAGCATGGCACGCACTCGTCCGTGACCGGCGCCGGCCACGATCGAGTCACCGACCGCCAGCGTGCCCGACTGCACGAGGACGGTTGCCACGGGTCCGCGACCCTTGTCCAGATGCGCCTCGATGGCGACACCGCGCGCGTCCTTGTCGGGGTTGGCCCGCAGGTCCAGCGAAGCGTCGGCCGTCAGGAGCACGGCGTCCAGCAGGCCGTCGATGTTGAGGTGCTCGCGAGCCGAGACGTTGACGAACATCGTGTCGCCGCCGTACTCCTCGGCCACGAGGTTGTACTCGGTGAGCTGCTGGCGGATCTTGTCCGGGTTGGCGCCCTCCTTGTCGATCTTGTTGACCGCCACGACGATCGGCACCCCGGCCGCCTGCGCGTGGTTGAGGGCCTCGATCGTCTGGGGCATGACGCCGTCATCGGCCGCGACCACGAGGATGGCGATGTCGGTGACCTTGGCACCACGCGCCCGCATAGCCGTGAACGCCTCGTGACCCGGGGTGTCGATGAAGGTGATGGCCCGCTCGATCCCTTCGTGCTCGGTGACGATCTGGTATGCGCCGATGTGCTGGGTGATGCCACCGGCCTCGGACTCGACGACCTTGGCCGACCGGATCGCGTCGAGGAGCCGCGTCTTGCCATGGTCGACGTGACCCATGACGGTGACCACCGGCGGACGCGCTTCGAGGTCGTCGTCGGTCTCGGCCTCGATCTCGGCGTCGAGGTCGATGTTGAAGGCCTCGAGCAGCTCGCGCTCCTCATCCTCGGGTGAGACGACCTGGACGTCGTAGCCCAGCTCGGCACCGAGCAGCCCGAAGGTGTCCTCGTCGAGGGACTGCGTCGCGGTCGCCATCTCCCCGAGGTGGAAGAGGACCGTGACCAGCGAAGCCGGGTTGGCGTTGATCTTGTCGGCGAAGTCCGTCAGGGATGCTCCGCGCCGGACCCGGATGACGGTCTTGCCGTCGCCCCGAGGCACCTGCACGCCGCCGATGGTCGGCGCCTGCATCTGCTCGAACTCTTGACGCTTGGCACGCTTGGACTTGCGACCGCGCACCGGTCGTCCACCGCCGCGCCCGAAGGCGCCCTGTGTGCCACCGCGGTTGCCCGGACCTCCGGGCCGCCCGCCGAAGCCGGTGCCGCCACCGCCGGCGCCACCCGGACGGCCGGCGCCCGCGCCGGCTCCTGGGCGGGCACCCGGACGAGCGCCGCCCGGCGCGGGGCGAGCCCCGGGTCGGCCGATGGCCGCACGGTCCGGCATCATGCCCGGATTGGGCCGCGGACCCCCGGGGCGAGGCGCCGCAGGACGAGGTCCGGCTGCGCCGGGCGTGCCCGGACGCGACTGCGGCCGGGGCATGCCCTGGCTCGGGGCGAACGGGTTGTTGCCGGGGCGAGCGGCCTCACGGCTCTCGCGCGGGCGGCCCATGCCCTGGCTGGGGGCGAACGGGTTGTTGCCCGGACGTGGCGCGCCGGGGCGAGCCGCGCCAGGCCGGTCGGTCTCGCCGTCACCTCGCGTGGTGCGGGCGGCCGGCGCCTCTGGCACGTCGGGAACGGACGGGCGAGGACCTGGGGTCGGCGCCTTGGGACCCGGCACCGTCGTCGGGGCACTGGGTGCAGACGACTCCTGCGGGCCCGGGCTCGTCGTCGAGGGAGCCGACGGAACCGAGGGAGTCGACGCAGGGGCGGCTGCGGGAGCCGGCGCCGCCAGGGCACTGGGACCTGGGGTCACGGGCGCCGTCGGAGCGCTGGGTCGCGAGGGCGCTGGTGTCGCGGGCGCGGACGGACCGGCCGGCCGTGCGGGAGCCTTCACAGTGGCGGCCAGCGCCGACTGCGGGAACTCCTCCTTGAGCTTGCGGACGACCGGAGGTTCGATCGTCGATGATGCTGAACGGACGAACTCACCCTGTTCCTTGAGGTGGGTGAGCAGCGTCTTGCTGTCGACCCCGAGCTCCTTGGCGAGCTCGTATACCCGGACCTTGGCCACGTTTCTCCTTTTTCAAGGCCCACGCGACCGGATATCCGGCGGCGGACCGCTAGTGGGTGGTGCTCATTTGCGTGAGTCGCTCATCGAGAACTCATCGGAAGGTGCCCATACGCGTCATACCCGCCTTGCGTCTCTTGCGTGAGCCCCGGCTTGCGCCTGGGCGACACGACGTGATCAGTCGTCCTGCGTGGTTCTGCTGCGCCCGGATGGCCGCGGAGCCCCAGTCTGCACGTATGCCGACACCGCATGGGTGTCGACGTCGGCGGCGACCCGAAGCGCCCGAGTGATGGCCTTGCGCGCGAGCGCGGTGGTCAGGCACTCGGCACGCGGGTGAAGCCAGGCCCCACGTCCCGACAGTCGTGACCCAGGGTCAGGCACTACCCGGGGTGGGCCCAGGTCTGCCGATCCTGCGAGCACGACCAGCCGCAGCAGAGCCGACCGGCTATCCGTTCTCCGGCAGCCGACACACGTGCGGGCCGGCCCGATGGGGTCGGTCTGCTGTGGCGGCTGCGACGAAGACCGGAGTCCAGTCCGGTCGGTCACCGCACGAGTCTACCCGCTCGCAGGACCGGCAGCGTGCGCTGTGTCGGGCTTGATGTCGATGCGCCAGCCGGTGAGCTTGGCGGCCAGTCGGGCGTTCTGCCCCTCCTTGCCGATCGCCAGGGAGAGCTGGTAGTCCGGGACGATCACCCGAGCCGACCGAAGCGCGGCATCGACGATCTCGACGCTGATGACCTTGGCCGGCGACAGCGCCGCCGCGACAAAAGCGGCCGGTTCGGGCGAGTAGTCGATGATGTCGATCTTCTCGCCGTGCAGCTCGGTCATGACGGCCCGCACGCGAGCCCCCATGGGTCCGATGCAGGCGCCGGTGGCCTTGACACCCGACTTGGTCGAGCGCACCGCGATCTTGGTGCGGTGTCCGGCCTCGCGGGCCAGCGCTGCGACCTCGACGGTGCCGTCGGCGATCTCTGGCACCTCGAGGGCAAAGAGCTTGCGCACGAGATTGGGGTGGCTGCGCGAGAGAGCGACCTGGGGCCCGCGCATACCCCGCTTGACACTCACGACATAACAGCGCAGCCGCTCGCCGTGGACGTAGCGCTCCCCCGGCACCTGCTCGGACTGGTGCAACATGCCCTCGACGGTGCCGAAGTCGACCATGACGACCCGCGGGTCGGAAGACTGTTGGATGACGCCTGAGACGATGTCGCCTTCGCGACCCTTGAAGTCACCGAGCACCTGGTCGTCCTCGAGCTCGCGGAGCCGGTTGAGGATCACCTGGCGCGCCGTCGCGGCCGCGATGCGCCCGAAGCCATCGGGGGTGTCGTCGAACTCCGGCCCTGGTTCGCCGCGCTGTGGGCGCTCGCCGTCCGGCGCAGGCAGCAGCTCGCCTTCCTCGCGGGCCCACACGATCACCCGACCGGTCTTGCGGTCGAGCTCGACCCGCGCGATGCGAAAGGCCCCCTCGGTGTGGTGGTAGGCGACGAGCATCGCCTGCTCGATGGCATCGACAAGGATGCCGAGGCTGATGTCACGTTCGCGTTCCAGGGCCCGCAGGGCCGACATGTCGATATCCATGGCCTCCGCCTCCTTTACGTCGGATCGATGGGGGTCAGGCCGTCGACATCGGGCGCTGCATGGGTGAACTCGACGCGCACCGAGGCCTTGACGACCTGGTCCATCGGCAGGTCGACGTCGGCGGGCTGGCGACCCTTGACGGGGTCAGGCCGGACCGTCACGACATCGCCGGTGACGACGAGGAGCCGACCGTCGATGCTGCTTGGGCCNNACGCCCGGCGAGCTGACTTCGAGCACGTAGGGCGCCTCGCCCATCACGTCGCTGGCGTCCAACAGGTCGGACACAACGCGGGTGGCCTGCGCGACGTCGTCGAGCGTGATGGGGTCGATGGGCTGGTCGGCATGGACTCGGTGGTGCGCGGTGACAGCGTGCTCGACGGCCACGCGGACGACGCTGCGCCGGCCCATGGGGGTCACGGAGACGGAGTCCACGACATACCCCTGCGTGGCGAGGGGCGCGGCGACGAGGGCCTCGATGCTTTTCGGCGTGCTCATCAGTGCCGCACACCTCCTGCTCTTGACGTTTAGTGCGGTCGTAGGTCGGGCGATGGCTCCGACACACGCTGCACCCACACTCTATCGACCCGCCGCCTGAGGATGTGACCGCCCGACGGTGTCCCACACCGGTGCGCGGGCCGCCCCGTCGACATCCTTGCCCGGCGGCCGTCCACGGTTCGGGACACGTCGGTCTGGTGGTGCACCGAGCCTGAACCCCGTGATGACAAGATCGGCACATGCTCGTGCGCCGACCCCCTGCCGACCCGATCGAGCGACCGACCCGCCGCATGGTGGTTCACGGACTGCTCGCCGTAGCGATGACGACAGTCGCCGGAGGGTGCAGCCTCAGACTCGAGGACGACGCGCCCACCATCCCCTTCGTGCCGCGCAAGTCCATCCCCGACGAGGCCTACCTGCTGGCACTGTATGCCGACACCCTGGCGGTCGCCGTCGCGACCGCACCACTCACCGACACCGGGTCGGCAGCGGTTCGCGGACTCAGCGCGGGCCACACCGAGCAGGCCCGGTTCCTCGCGGAGTTCCTGACCGCTCGCGGGGTGGACGTGGCAACGGCTCCGACCCCGTCGCCGACCCTTGTCGACGGCCCGGCGCTGTCGGTCGCGATCGCGGCCGAGTCGAGGCTGCTCACCGCCGAGGCGCTCGCTCCGGTCGCCACGGTCACCGCTGACAACAGAGCGCTGGTCATGGCGGTGTTGAGCTATCGCGCGGCCGCCGCCACGATGCTTCGTCGGCGAATGGGCAGCGGTGAGGTCACCTGGCCGGTCCTGGAAGGTGACGACCTGGCCGCCGACGCGGCTCGCGCCCTGCTCGATGCCTCGAGATCCACCGCCTACGCGATGGATCTCGTTGCGGCACGCACCAGTGGCGCAACGCGGCAGCGCGCCAACGAGTCCCGTGGCCGGCTGCGCCTGCGGATCCAGGCTCAGCAGCGGGTCAGTGGGCAGGACGAGTCGGCCGTCCCGCTGGCCTACACCGTCACGAGACCGACCACTGCGGCAGGAGCACGCACACTGGCTCGTCGGGTCCTGCGCGCCCTGGTCAGGGTCGGCCTGGCATCGGCTCCGGTGACCGTCGGCGGCGCATCGGCGGTGTCGCTGATGTCGTGGCAGGCGCAGGCCCTCGTCGAGCTCGCCGCTTGGGGCTCGGAGCTGCCGGCCCTGCCGGGACTCGACGTCGGGTGAGCTTCGTCGTCCCTGCGGCCTTCGCCGCTGACCTCGCCGACCGCGCTGCAGAACCCTGGGTGAGCGGGGCCGAGTGGCTGCGCAGTGTGCCCGCCATCATCGACGACGCACTGGACCACTACGAGGTGCGGTGGAGCGGTGGGGTCTGGTTCGGGGCATGTGCCCTCGTGCTGCCAGTGCTCCGGCGCGACGAGTCGCCAGCGGTTCTCAAGGTCACCTGGCCCCACGCGGAGGCCCGCGACGAGCACCTCGCCCTGAGAGCGTGGCAGGGAGACGGTGCGGTGCGGCTGCTCGCCGCCGAGCCGGCTCGCTGGACCATGGTGCTCGAGCGTCTCGACGGTGACTGCGATCTGCGATCACTCGCGGTGTTCGACGCGTGCCAGGTGATCTCCGGCCTGCTGCGCCGGCTCGACCGACCCGCACCACCGGCCATACCGACGCTGACGCCCTGGGTCGACCGGTTCCTGCGCGAGTCCGCGCACACCGAGTCGGTCCCTCGTCGGTATGTCGACCAGGCTCGTTCGCTGGCCGCCGACCTGCTCGCGTCAAGTCCTCGACGACTGGTTCACTCAGACCTGCACTATGACAACGTGCTGGCCGCCGACCGCGAACCGTGGCTGGCCATCGACCCCAAGCCGGTCTCCGGCGACCCGGCCTTTGCCATCGCTCCCGCGTTGTGGAACCGCTGGGACGACGCGGCGACCGCTCACAACCCGGTCGTGCACCTCCAGAGCCGGCTCAGCGTCCTCTGTGAGTCAGCTGGCATCGATGAGGACCGAGCCCGTGGCTGGACGATCGTGCGTGAGGTGCAGAACGCCATCTGGGCTGCGGATCACCGCCCGAGGGTGAGCCGGGCTGTGACCCTGGTCAAGGCCATGCAGCGCTGAGCTGTCCCGGTGTCCTCGACACGTGACACGGCAAACTGGGCCGGGTGCGTGACCCGGCCCAGTCCGCCGTGGTCACCGAAGGAACGCGAAGCGCTTGACGATGTCCAGGCCCTCCCACCAGGTGCCTAGACCCCAGTAGCGTCCGGCACCCAAGGCAGCGAGCAGACCGAGGGCGACGGCATACACGATGTGGTCGTCCATGAACGGGTTGTTGGCCGGTGGCAGGGCAGCGGTCCACATCAGCACGAGCAGCAGGGCGCCGCAGGCACTCGCCAGACGGGTCGCCACACCGAGCACGAGCGCGAGCCCGATGCCCAGCAGCCCCAGCATGAAGAGCCAGTCGGCCCACACGGCACCGGCGATGGAGGCATAGGCGTCGGCGAACGGACCCGATGTGCCAAAGCTCAGGAAACCCCTGGTGGGCGATCCGCCGTTGATCCACGCCGCGTCGCCGAAGCGGTCGACGACTCCGGTCTCGCTGTCGCGACCGGTGCCGAAGCCGAGCGCGAACGCCTTGTCGATGAAGGCCCATAGGAAGATCCAGCCGAGGGACAGTCGCAACAGTCCGGCGAAACGGCTGGCGACGGGGCCCAGCGACGGGAACGAGGTGGTGGCCGTTGGGCTGGCGACGGCTGACGTGCGCATGGGGGTTGACATGACGAGCTCCTAGGAGCGTGGGTCAGTAACACGCCAGCCGGGCTCCGCTGCTGAAGTGGGCGCTCGGGGGAGAATCTGGCGTGCCTGATGATGACGCGCGGGTGTTGTTCGAGTTGTTCGATGAGTCGACCGGCCGGGGCTCGGCGCCGGCGGAGCCGGCGGCGGGAGTGCCGGTGAGCAAGACGTTCCGGGCGTTCGCGCCGGAGCAGGACCTGTTGTTGCCGCCGTCGCTGGATGACTGGCTGCCGTCCGAGCACCTGGCTCGGTTCATCGCCGAGCTGGTTGATGAGCACCTGGACTTGTCCCGGATCCACGCCTCGTACACCAAGGCCAAGGGCGCCCCACCGTACGACCCACGGTTGATGGTGCGGATCCTGCTGTATGGGTACACCACCGGGGTGCGCTCCTCACGCCAGTTGGAGGCGTCGTGTCAGGACGTGGTCGCGTTCCGGTGGCTCGCGGCCGGGGCGGGCCCGGACTTCCGGTCGATCGCGCGGTTTCGCAAGCGGCACCTGTCCGCATTGGGCCACCTGTTCGTGCAGGCGTTGGCGTTGTGCCAGGCCGCGGGGATGGTCAAGCTGGGCCGGGTCGCGTTGGACGGGACGAAGCTGCGCGCGAACGCCTCGCGGCGCAAGGCCATGAGCTACGCGCGGATGAGCGAGAAGGAGAAGATCCTCGCCGACGAGGTGTCCGAGTTGCTCGCGCAGGCCGAGGCGATCGACCAGAGCGAGGATGCCCGGTTCGGCAAGGACTCACGCGGGGACGAACTGCCGCAGGAGCTGCGGCGCCGCGAGTCGCGGCTGGCCAAGATCCGGGAAGCGAAGCAGGCACTGGAGGACGAGGCTCGGGAGCGCGCCGAGCAGGAGGCCCGAAAGAGGGCCGCCGCGCGGGGTGAGGGCGAGGACACTACCGCGCAGCGGGTCGCCGACGCGGTCGCGGCGGCGGTGCCGAAACCGAAGGCGCAGCGCAACTTCACCGACCCGCAGTCGCGGATCATGAAGACCTCCGACGGGTCGTTCCACCAGTGCTTCAACGCCCAGGCGGTCGTCGATGACGGCCATCAGGTGATCGTCGCGGCCGAGGTGAGCGACTGCGCCGCGGACGTGGCCAACCTGATGCCGATGACCGAACAAACCGCCGTGAACACCGGCCATGCGCCGGGTGAGGTGCTCGCCGACGCCGGGTACTGCTCGGCCGACAACCTGGAGCAGGCCGCCACGGTCAGCGCAGCGAGCGGGACCGAGTTCTTCATCGCCACCGGCCGGTCCAAGCACGACGCGCCGCTCCCGGCCGCGCCGCGAGGCCGGATCCGCAAGGACGCGACACCGCGTGAACGGATGGCCCGCAAACTCACCACCAAGAAGGGCCGGACCGCCTACGCGCGACGCAAGGTCATCGTGGAACCGGTGTTCGGGCAGATGGCCACCCTGCAGAACGCGAAACACCTCCTGCTCCGCGGGATCGACGGCGCCCGCGGCGAGTGGCTCCTGCTCGCGGCCTGCCACAACCTACGCAAGCTGCACGGTCACATCGGCGTCGCTGGCCTGAACGGGCTCCGGACCGCCTGACCCGGCCCCCCGGGTCACGAATCCGCCTGTCAGCGGACCTGATTCACTCCTCAAAGGCCACTCAGGGGTTCACCGGCGGGGATCACCCGCTCAGCTGCCCGAACCGGCCAAAGCCGGCAGATCCCGGTCCGATTGCTCCACGGCACACCATGGTCCCCGTGACGGACCCGCTGGCGTGTTACTGACCCACGCTCCTAGGGTGCGGTGGGAGGTGCGGTTGGCAGTGGGGTGGGGGTCGACGGTGGGCCAGCTGCCCGGGCTACGGGTCGGCTCACGGCGGGGCGTCGACGGGGGCGACGAGCTCTCGTCCGGAGATCTCGGTGCAGCGGATCTGGATCCAGCGGGTCAGCTTCGGATCGCCCAGGTGCCAGGGCATCGGGTCGCTGGCAGCCAGCCGGGCAAGGGTGTCGGCGTCCTCGACAATGGATGCCGCGCCGGTGGCCGTGACGCTCCACCCGCCGCGGGTCTGCGGGTCGAAGTGGTCGACCTCGAACCCCACGCTGTCGTGGTCGGCCGCAGCTTCGAGCTTGGAGGGTCCGCTGGTGCGGAAGCAGATGACTGCTCCGTCGATGACGTGGTGGACGGGCAGGACCGCGATCTCGCCGTTGTGGGCGAAGGCGACCCGCCCGATCGGCTGGCTGGCGATCCGCTCGAGACACTCCGCGAAGGACAGCACCCGCAGGCCGGTGTGGTCGACGGGGCGATGGTCATCGGTGCGGAACGTGTCTGCGACGCTGACCATGTGGTCCTCCTGGAGTCGTGCGGTCGTGAGTCTCGTAGTCGCGAGTCTCGTGGTCGCGAGTCTCGTGGTGGTGAGTCTCGTGGTCGCGAGTCTCGTGCTGACGGTGGAGCACCCGGGGGGTGATCTGACTCCACTCTCGGTCCGGGCACGGGGTCCCAACTAGGGCCGAAAGTCCCGACATCCGCGCTCCAGGCCGCCCCTTTCCAGACGACGGATGGGTAGGTGCACGTAAGCCGCAGGCATTCATGCGCCTACCCATCCCTCGTCCGGGAAGGGATGGTGGGGCTCGACCACCACGTGCGCACGTCCGTGTTCCTCACGCGCCGATCACGCCGCGTCGTGAGCGATCCGGGTCAGCCGCCGGCCGGTCCGGTCGACGGTCGGTGGCCGCGATGTTGAGTGGCGTAGACGGCGGCCTGGGTGCGGCGTTGCATGCCGAGCTTGGTAAGCACCGACGTCACGTAGTTCTTGACCGTCTTCTCCGCCAACGACATCCGGTGGGCGATCTGCCGGTTGGTCAGGCCGTCGGCGATCAGGGCGAGGATGCGCTGCTCCTGAGGCGACAGGGCTGCGGTCCCAGCCACATCGGGGTGTTCCCACGCCGCATGGAGGCGCTGCACGACATCTGGGGCGAGCAGGGACTCGCCCGAGGCGACCCGACGGATGCTCGCGACGAGATCGTGCCCGCGGATGTCCTTGAGGACGAAGCCGGCCGCGCCGGCCACCACGGCTGCGGCGAGCGCCTCCCCGTCGTCATACGAGGTAAGGATGAGACCCGCGATCGCCGGGTCCTGGGAGCGCACGTGGCGACAGACCTCGATGCCCGACCCATCTGGCAAGCGAGCATCGAGGACCATGACGTCCGGGCGGATGGCGGGAATCCGCCGCTGCGCCTCGCGGGCGCTTCCAGACTCACCGACGACGCACAGGTCGGGCTCGAGCTCGAGCAGATCGCGCAGCCCTCGACGCACCACCTCGTGATCGTCGAGCAGGAAGACCCGGATGACCGTCTCCCTCCCGGCTCGGCCACCAGGGGGTTGGTCGTCGCGCGCGATCTGGCGTGGGTCCCGGGCCACTGGGCCGTTTATGCCGGTCACAAGCCTGCCGTCCAGATGAGAACCGTGCCGTGCGGGTCAGCGGAGGCCAGGGACATGGCACCGCCGTGCGCTGCGGCTCGGCGTGACATGTTGGCCAGGCCAGAGCGCCGGACCGGGGTCGGCATACCGAGCCCGTCGTCGCGGATCTGCACCGTCACCGACTCCGGCCCGGCATCGACCACAACCTCAGCGCCGTGCGCCCCGGCGTGTCGAGCGACGTTGCTCAGGGCCTCGCGGATGACGGCGATGACATCAGCGGCCACGGGTTCGGGGATGTCGGCGACCCGCCCGCGAATCGTCAGGTCAGGAGCGAAGCCGAGGGTCACCACGGCGGCCTCACAGACCGATGAGATCTCGCCCGCGAGGAACCGGCCGTCCGGCGGGTGACGCAGCGCGTAGATGGTCGACCGGATGTCCTTGATCGCTGCGTCGAGCTCGTCGACGGCGCCGTCGAGCTGGTGGCGCACATCGGCGTCGGGAGTACGGCGGCCGGCTGAGTGCAGGGTGAGCCCGGTGGCGAAGAGCCGCTGGATGACGTGGTCGTGCATGTCCCGCGCGATGCGGTCGCGGTCCTGGAACACCTGCATCCGCGCCTGCTCCCGCTGCGTGGCTGATGCAGCGAGCGCGACACCCAGGCTGTCGCTGAGCTGGGCGATGGCATCGGCGGCGGTGGTGGCACTGGCCGTCGGCCACTGCACGACGATCAGCCCGGCGGGGCTCGACCCGAGCGACATCGGGGCGAGGAGGACCGGCGTGTCGACATCCGGGTGCCGGGGCGACCCGCGCCTGAGCACCTCGCGCCAGCCGTCGTCACCGACAGCCGTCCCCGCGGGTGGGACGTCGTCGCCAGAGCCGGCCGAGACGACCAGGCTGGGACCGTCGACCACGGCGATCAGGACGCTCACCGCACCTGCGGCGAGTCGGATGCGCTCGGCCACCCTGGCGAGCACCTCGGACTCCGGGTGCGCCTCGAGCAGCTCACCGGTGGCCTCGCGCAGGATCTCGCCCCAGACCTGCTCGGCCTGCGCCCGGTCATAGAGCCGCGCGTTCTCGATGGCCACGCCGGCGGCCGAGGCCAGGGCCACGAGGATGTGCTCGTCGTCCTGGGTGAACTCGGACGAACCAGCGACGCCGGTCTTGTCGGTCAGGTAGAGGTTGCCGAACACCTGGTCCCGGATGCGCACGGGCGCCCCGATGAAGCTCGACATCACCGGGTGGTTGTCTGGGAAACCGACGGACGCAGGGTGGCTGGCGATGTCGGCGACGCGTTGCGGATGGGCGTCGTGGATGATCAAGCCCAGCAGGCCTTTGCCCAGAGGCGGATGACCGATGGCTGCCCGGTCGTCTGTGGTCACCCCTTGCGTCACGAACTCCACAAGACGCTCGCCATCGGGGCCGAGGACGCCCAACGCGCCATACCGGGCATCGACCAGGTCACACGCCGCGACGACGATCCGGTGCAACGTCGTCGCGAGATCGAGGTCCGAGCTCACCGCGACGACGGCTTCGAGCAGCGAGGCAAGCCGCGAGTCCTCGGCTGACGGGCCGCGCAGGTCGGCCAACGTCTCGTCGAAGCCCATGACCCATCGTAGGCACGTGCCTCACCACGCGCCGAGCCCCGTGGACTGGTGGGCGTGGGGCGACGCCGCGTTCGAGGAGGCCGGCCGACGGGCGTCTGTCCGTCCTGCCGTCGGTCGGGTTTGCATCACTCGGGCACTCGCCCTCCGGCCGGGTGTCGGCCGCCGCCAATGCTCCAGGCAAGCCCTTACCTGCTCCAGCACGCTGAGAATCCCGTGGATTGGTGGGGGTGGGGACCAGAGGCATTCAGAGAGGCGAAGCGCCGTGATGCACCGATTCTGTTGAGTTGCGACAACCCCGCATGTCACTCATGTAGGGAGGTCATCGCATACGTTCGATGGGTGAGGAGTACCTGAAACGCAACCCGCGCTCGATCGGGTGACGTCAGGCGGGAACCTTTGAACGGGTCCGCAGCCCGTGGAGGTGGCGAGCCAGGGCAGCGGGGTCGGCGGTCCGTCCAGCCAGGAGGGCCTCGGTAACCTTTGTCCGCTCGTCCGCATCGAGCGGCTCGATGGTGATTCGCATCCCGAGCGCTGCAGCGACCTCGGCCAGCGTGCCAAGCGTCGGGTTCGACTTGTCGGATGCGAAGAGGCGCCGGATCGTCGCCGGCTCGACCTGGATGGCGCGAGCAAGCTCGGCTTTGGACAGTCCGGCCGCCTCACGGGCGTCGTCGAGTGCGTTGACCACTTCGCCGATGGTGGCGATGCGCATGGACTCAATGACGAACTCCCGAAGGAACTCGGGGTTTTCAAGCTCGCGCGCAAGGTCTTCCCAGAAGGCACTGATGCCAGTCACGTAAATCACTCCTCGCTTCCGAGCGTACCATGAATGTTACGCGCCGGCTCGGGTCGCGCGCACCTGCCTCGTCGTCGTTCGCTACTGCTTGCCTGCCTCGGTCGAGTCGTTCAGCTACTGCTCGCCGAGCGTCCGGATCGTCCGCGCCGCCCGCACATGGGCACAAACCGTCGCCTCCGACTCCGTGTCCAGCGCCGCCTCGGCCTGGGCGAAGGATCAGGCGTGCCTCCTCGCAGGCAGCACGGGGCGCAGCACCCGCTGCCACGGCCACGAGCTGCCGCCCGCCGGACGTGGCTTGCCTTGCGCTAGCAAGCCTCGGTTGAGGACGCGTCGCACGAGACCTCCTACGCTGTGGAGAAGATAGTCCGCATGTTTCGTGCATCCCTCTCGTGCTTCACTCGACACGCAAGTGAGGCGTGCCACTCGTCAGGAGTCACAGGAATGGCCAACCGGCTAGCCCACGCGACAAGCCCTTACCTGCTCCAGCACGCGGACAATCCCGTGGATTGGTGGGAGTGGGGACCAGAGGCATTCGCCGAGGCGAAGCGCCGTGATGCACCAATTCTGTTGAGTGTGGGCTACGCCGCATGTCACTGGCGTGACGAGGTCCCCGGCTCGACGGCTGACAGCAGATTTTGACGAAACCGCGGGTCAGAGGGGGTGCGGCGGTTCACGTTGGTTCACCGCCTATCGTCGTTGGACACCGTTTCGGGGCCTCGGGTCACTCTCGTGTATCACTTTGGGGGGCTCCGGCGGCTACCAGTGGCAGGCGATCTGGCAGTGAAACGCGAGTGGAATACGAACGGCGGAGTAACGCCGTCCGCGCGTCGATGTCGGAGCAACTGTCGGACCAGAACGCACGACTCCCGAGCCGTGTTGCGGATTTGCAGCGCCGGTCACCTTCGGCGCTGGCCCTTGGTTCGCTGGTAGGCGTCGACGGCCTTGCGGCTGCTGCGCCACGTTCCATCGCCTCCTTGATAGGCCTCGAGCCGGCCGCGCTGCGCGGCCTGGCGGAGGGCGGAGAGGGAAAACTCCTCGCTGACCAGGGCAGCGAGAGGCACGAGCCGTGCGGGCCCGGCAAGGTTCGGGACGATGAACCGGTTGAGGTTGTCGTACATCGCGCGGGCGAGCAACTCCCCGAGCGGGCCATAGTCGCCGCTGTCCGCACGCTGCATCGCGAGCAGGTACTGCGGGCGGTGCTGCTTCAAGATCACGATCGGCGGGTAGCCGAGCCGTACGAGAAGCAGGTTGAGCACCAGGCGCCCGGTTCTGCCGTTCCCGTCGATGAAGGGGTGGATGCACTCGAACTCGTTGTGGACCGCAGCCAGTTCTTCTGGCCACGGCCGTGAGGTTTGGCGCGAATGCAGGACTTCTGCCTGGTCATTGACCCGCCGGACCCAGCCCTCCATCTGTGCTGGCACGAGCGGCCATGACGGCGGAGTCATGCCTCCGTCGAAGGGATGAATGTCGTGCTCCCGGAAGTTGCCGGGCGTCTCACGCTCGGTCCCCTCCGGATGTGGCGCAACGCCCCATACGGGCGTCATCGCAACCGAGTGGATGGTGCGGACCTCGTACACGCTCAGCAGGTCGCCGTCGTTCCAGTGCGACGGTTCGAGCGCCTGGCTGTAGACCCACTGCGCTGCCCGGCCGTATCCCTGAACCTCCATGTACTCCTTGAGAGGCTTGGCCCCAACGGCGCGGCCCTTGTCCAGCAATGCTTCGACTTCACGGAGGACGAGAGTGTTGCCCTCGAGCGCAGTGGAGTGGTGTGCCTCCAGGTGCCAGATGCCGGACCAGATGAACTGGGACTCGTCGGGGGAAGGGAGGCCGCCGAGGCGGCTGTTCAATTCCGCCACGCCTGTCTCCAGGCGTGCGTAGACGGTCTCCCGTGACGGTCGCCCTCGTCCCATCACTGACGCTCCTCAAGTTGAGTAGCCAATCCAGTTGCGAATTGATCTACTCAAGTATGCGCCATGGTGCCCACGTTGATGAGGGCTGCGTCAAAACAATCGACTCGACATCCGCCTGTTTCATGCCGAGCGTCGTCGTCGCTTGGGTGGGGGAGCAGGTTGGCAACAGTCACCTCCTCCCGGGAACTCCTGATCGTAACGCGGCCTCGGCCTGGGTGAAGATCTTGCGCGCCCTCCTCCTCGGAGTTCGCGCAACGCAGCACTCGCTTCCACGGCTCGCCCTCACCGCCGGGGCCCGGACATCACCTGGTACTTCGTGCCAGGTGATGTCCGGGGCGTAGAGCCGCGCGCGCCACGGCCGCCCGCTGGGCTTGACCTGCTCGAGCAACGTGGGCTCCTTCCGACAGGCCACCGATGTTCCTCCTAGGCTGGCCGGGTGGGAGTCGGGCTGGGCTCCCGAGGTTCTGCTCATGTGTCACTCTCGTGTATCACTTGGCCCAGAACGATACGTGCCACTCGTCAGGAGTCACAGGAATGGCCAACCGGCTAGCCCACGCGACAAGCCCTTACCTGCTCCAGCACGCGGAGAATCCCGTGGATTGGTGGGAGTGGGGACCAGAGGCATTCGCCGAGGCGAAGCGCCGGGATGCACCGATTCTGCTGAGTGTGGGCTACGCCGCCTGTCACTGGTGTCATGTCATGGCGCACGAGTCCTTCGAGGACGACGCCGTGGCGGCGGTGGTCAACGCGAGCGTCATACCGGTCAAGGTCGACCGTGAGGAGCGGCCCGACATCGACGCCGTCTATATGGCGGCCACCCAAGCACTGACGGGGCACGGTGGGTGGCCGATGACGTGCCTGCTCGATCATGACCGTCGCCCGTTCTTCGCGGGCACCTACTTTCCCAAGGACCATTTCACCCAGCTGCTCCTCGGGGTGCACGATGCCTGGACCACGAGGCGCGACGAGGTGCTGGCATCCAGCGCACACATCACCGCGGCGTTGGAGCGCATGGTGACGAGCCAGCCGGGCGCCGCCGAGCCGATCGGGGCCGCGAGCCTGGACGCCGCCGTGGAGCGGCTCGCGCAGACCTTTGACCCTGTTGATGCCGGCTTCGGCCGCGCGCCCAAGTTCCCGCCGAGCATGGTGCTGGCCTTCCTGCTTCGAGCGCACGCCCGCACGGGTGACCCGCGAGCACTGTCGATGGTCGAGCACACGTGCGACCGGATGGCCCGCGGCGGCCTCTGTGACCAGCTCGCCGGCGGGTTCGCGCGGTACAGCGTCGACGCGTCGTGGGTGGTTCCGCACTTCGAGAAGATGCTCTACGACAACGGCCTGCTACTCGGCGTCTATGCCGACCTCGCGGCTCGAGGCTCCGGCCTGGCCGGACGAGTGGCCCACGAGACCGCGGACTTCCTGCTGCGCGACCTGCGCACCCCCGAGGGGGTGTTTGCCAGCGCCCTCGACGCCGACACCGCAGGGGTGGAGGGCCTGACCTATGCCTGGACCCCCCAGCAGCTCGTCGAGGTGTTGGGCCCCGAGGACGCGGCGCGTGCCGCCACGCTGCTCGACGTCACGCCGGCGGGGACCTTCGAGCACGGTATGTCGACGCTGCAGCTGCGCGTCGACCCGGCCGACTCCGCCTGGTGGGCGCACACGCGTCTGCAGCTCCTGGGGGCGCGGTCCGCGCGTCCGCAGCCGGCCAGAGACGACAAGGCCGTGACGGCGTGGAACGGGCTCGCCATCGCCGGACTAGCCCGGGCCGGCGCCGTGCTCGAGCGCACAGACCTCATCGATGCCGCCGCCCTCTGCGCCGAGGTCATCTGGGCGACCCACAGAGTCGGCTCGCGCCTTCGCCGCGCCTCCCGAGACGGGGTCGTGGGAGCAGCGCTCGCCGTGGCCAGCGACTACGGCAACCTCGCCTACGGCCTGCTCGTGCTNNGGACTCTTCGGCGACGACTCGCCCGGGGAAGGGTTCTTCGACACCGGCTCGGATGCGGAGCGCCTGATCACCCGCCCCCGCGACCTCGGTGACAACGCCGAACCCGGCGGCAACAGCGCGCTGGCCCACGCGCTTCTGACCGCGTCGGCACTGATTGGCTCATCGACCTACCGCCAGGCGGCCGATGCGGCGGTCGCGGCCGCCGCCCCGATCGCACAGCGAGATCCGCGTTTCGCGGGCTGGGCGTTGGCGTGCGCGGAGGCCGCCCTGGCCGGTCCGCTGCAGGTGGCCCTTGCCTTGCCCGGACCAGACCGCGTGGACGCTGACGATGCCGTGGCGGGGGCCATGTGGCGCCAGGTGGTCCTGTCCCCCAGCCCCGGGATCGTCGCGATCCGTGGACAGCCGGATGCCACCGGCGTCCCCTTGCTGGCGGGCCGACCGACCCGAGGCGGGCAGCCGACGGCCTACGTGTGTCGAGGTTTCGTCTGCGACCTGCCCGTGACGACCCAGAGCGGGCTCGGAGAGCGACTGCGCTGACCCGTGTCGGGGTCTGACCGATCCCCCCGACAGTCCAGCGCTCGGCCCGGTGAGCTCAGTCCTGCGAAGGGTCGCCGGCTCTCCACTCGTCGATGATCGTGAGGATGTCGAGCAAGGTCCTGGCAACCGCATCGGGCGTTGCCTGGACGGCCACCACCTGGTCGGCGGGCAGCACCGAGTGCGGGATCCAGATCGCACGCATGCCGACCTGCTGCGGACCGTGGACGTCCTCGAAGAGGCGGTCACCGACATACACGGCATCCTCGGGCGCGACGTCGACGGCCCGGGCGGCGGCCAGGAACGCCTCCGGGTGCGGCTTCACGTGGTCGATCTCGCTGGAGTAGACGTCGCCGTGCACGAGGTCCAGAACGCCGTCTCGCTCGAACAGGCCGCGGTGGTAGTCGCGGCTCCAGATCGTGTTGGACAGCACACCGACCTTGATGTCGCGGTCGTGCAGCCCCTGCCACAGAGGTCGCACCTGCGGATCGGTGAA
>CXWJ01005553.1_pt1 | contig 20991 bp, 19 predicted proteins | sample 590841 | NCBI WGS metagenome assembly CXWJ01 (sample SAMEA3498367, study PRJEB10139) | wastewater metagenome | biome: wastewater treatment plant; material: activated sludge | place: Austria | collected 2015-01-21 | reverse complement strand
TCCCATTCCTAGCCTAATAAAGTTCATGGCTAAAGGCCAAATTCTCATTGTCGAAGACGACCGGTCGCTGGCCGACGTGCTCGACTACAACTTGCGCCAAGACGGTTATCAAACGCTCGTCGCGAACGACGGCCAGGACGGCTTGCAGCAAGCCAAGCTCCGCTCGCCCGACCTGATCGTGCTCGATTTGATGTTGCCGATGGTCGACGGCTTGGAAATCTGCCGCCGCCTGCGCGCAGATCCGGCGACGCGCAATATTTTGGTGCTCATGCTCACGGCCAAGTCCGAAGAGACGGACGAAGTGGTCGGCTTCTCCGTCGGTACGGACGACTACGTCGCCAAGCCATTCAGCGTCAAGGTGCTGCTAGAACGCATCCGCGCGCTCCTCCGCCGCCGCGACGGCAACGGCGTTGCGGGCAACGTCGTCGTCAGCCAAGGCGTCTTGATTGATCGCGAACGCCACCGCGTGACGGTGAACGAGACGCTGCTGGACCTCACCCCCAGCGAATTCGGCCTCTTGGAAGCACTCGTTCGCCAGCCGGGCCGCGTCTTCTCCCGCTCGGAACTGATCGACGCTGCCTTGGGGGGCGATTCGCTCGTGCTGGAACGCACGATCGACGTTCATATTCGCTCGCTTCGCAAAAAACTCGGCCCCCATGCCGTGCTCGTGGAAACCGTCCGCGGCATCGGCTATCGCTTCCGCGACCCGTCGGGCGTGAAATAGCGGGCGGCGGTTGAGGCGAACTCAGCGGAACTGTAAAGTCGGGGTCTGGTTCATTTTTCGGCCAAGGGCCGAAGACTTCACCGCAAGACGTTGACCGAAAACATGTACCTGACCCCCTTTGCCCGTGAAAGCAACTACGCAGAGCGCGGTGAATGAGGCTTTCATCGACACCCTATTCTATGCACAGGTTCTTCAGCGAACTTAATAGTTAAGTGAGTCAAGCGAATCACGCGTGGAATGGATGAGGGGAGCACGAGTTCCGGTATCCCAACGGGATTAAAGCCATTAGCCCAGCGGTAAGGCCAAGTGAGCCCCGCGAACTTTGCCGCCACCCTGGGAACAAAGAACCCTCATTCTCCTCGGCCGAGAAAAATGCGCCGAGTGCCGACGGGGCGCAACCGAGGCCGAAATCTTACTGGCGTTTATTTCGTTCTCGTATCTGATTTTCGTAGGTACGCGAGAATCGGGCTTCTCGATCCGGATTCGCTTGCCGTATCGTAGATCTAGGGGCGTGCCCGCGTCCGGTTCGGGGTGGTGTTCATTGTCGAAGGCCTCGACCAGATCGGTGAGCACGTCGAGATAATCCTGTTCATCGGTATTGAGAACATCCTCACCGCGAATGGCCAACTGTTCCATCGCCTTCGTCGCGGCGGCATAGTCGCGCTTGGTGCGGATCGGGCGTAGCGGGAACAGGCGAACAAGTTCCATGTAACGATCGTTATCTCGCTTGCGTTTCTTGGACGATGGGGCCTTGGCGGTGGTCATAACTGTTCCTTCCACTTTTCGCGACTGTACTCCGCGTGTGCCATCAATCGCAGCGTGTAGACAATCTGCCGGTTATAGTGAATCGCCGTGACCAGCCGGTATTTGTTGCCGGCCACCTTGAATACGGTCACCGAGTTGCCGCTTCCCACCCGCACGGCGTCCGCATGGGGAAAAGAAATTCGAGGATTCGTAAACAAGATAAGGAACGACTCAAAAAATAACTTTCCTCATTTTCAAAATAACCACGGAGACACGGAGGGCACAGAGAAGAGATGTAAGAGGATAGGAACACTGATCTTCGCTAATTCCCGCTAATACAAAGCATCCGAGAAAATACTATGTCCGTCTCATTTTCGATCCTGATTTATTGGCGTAGTTGAGTGACGATCTGTGTTCTTCTGTTTCTATTTGTGTCTTCTCTGTGTCCTCTGTGCCTCCGTGGTGAATCCCGTATAGGACCGAAGCAGCGGACTAACGGTGCAAATTGGATCACCGATCGGCCCGGATGCCCTCTTTTTCCAAACCGTGTCAAGCCATTACTTTTGGCCACCGGGGTGGCCAAACTTTCTTGTTGAAATCAGGCCACGACTTGTGCTAGGGTTGGGCCGTCGGACTTCCGTGCTTCTTCCTAACGCCTCACGACCTACTCCTCACGACTAACCCTCCCGTCGTCACATCGAACGGTTCAATTTTGCCTCAAGGTGCGCAAAATTAGTGGGGGGAGTTTTGCGCACCTTGACGAAAACGCCGGGAATCAGCGCCCATGCCAGGGGGGAGGAATTTTGCGCACCTTCGGCCACACCGAGCAGCGCCCAGCCGAGAAACAAAAAGGGGAGTGCAGGTCGTGAGGCAATAAAATGGGTAAGGCTGCGTGAAAAATCGCATCCGTCGCGCGTCACGACAGAATCCACGCGCCGAGCAACTCCACGCCCTTCCAACTCAAATCGGAAACGGCTCGTCCGAGAGTGCGATTTGGACAAATCGCTCGATTTCTTCCGCGCCTCCTTCCCACACGAGTCCGGCCAAACGACGCAATTCGGCAACCTGAATGCGATCGCGGTTGGTGAGAGCCAGGCGTCGGAAATCGCCCGCGTCGTATTCTTTTTTTCGCGGCTGCGATGCGGCGAAACGAACGCGGCATATTTCGACACCAACGCCGCTTCCACCGTCGGCAAGCGATGCTGCGTTTGTTCATCGACGATCACATACTCTTTGAGGATCAATTCTTGGAAGGGCGACCAGGGGTGCATCAGGTCTACCAGCGGCTTGGGATTCCCCTCGGAATCCAAGTCGGACGGATCCATGAAGCGAATCACCTGCGACAACTCGCGGATCACCAATTCCGGCCAGCGGGCGACGATGGCCTTCTTGGCCCGATGCCGCTCGCTGCGGGGAACCATGATATCCACGTCTTGCGTCGCCCGAGGACTGGGCATGTAGCCCACATAGCCGTGCAGTCCAATCAGCACCCAGTTCTTCACCCCGGCCCCGTTCAAAACATCAATCACGTCTTGTGGCGTGATGTCCATAGCAGCTTTCCGCTGGTGGCTTTTGGTGTAGCTGGTGAGCCGAGTGCTGGTACGAATTGCATAAGCGTGGCCGGCGGGGAGTTTGGGATCAAATTCGTCCATGTCCGCGGGGGCGGGCGCCTGCTCCATGGCGAGGCGGCGGGCTTCCAGATAAGCCGGCGAAAAAAACTCTCCTTTGCCGAGAGGTACTGCGCCTGGATCAAGAGGGCTCGACGTTTCGGCCATAAACTCACCGTTAGAAAACGCTGTAATTCCACATAAATTGTACCGCGCCAATCTCTGAAATGCCTATGGCGGCAGTTGCCAAGGACATTTGCTCCCGCCCGCAAAATCGTCATGCATTCTGGGCATTTTGGGTCTATCGCCGAAACTTTCGGCGTGGGTGGCGTGTTTAACCACCAGCAGGTCTCAAGTAAAACTAACGCCGTGTTTCTCGGCGGTTGGCCGGATCCAAATTTTGTAGCGTTCGAGAGAAAGGACCAAAATGAGCCGTTTTCCCAGTAAAGTTTTCGCGCTGTTCGCCGGAGTGGCGATGGTCTTAGTCGTTTCGCAACTGGCGATTGCCCAGCCTCCCGAAGGTGGACGCGGCCGCGGACGGGGTGGCCGCGGTCCTGGTGGCATGGGCGGCGGCTTCTTCAATTCGACCATCGATCTGGTCGGCCTGGAACAGGTGGAGTCGGAGCTCAAGCTCACCGAAGATCAAAAGGCCAAGGTCAAGGAAATCACCGACAACCTGCAGGACGAACGTCGCGAGTTGCGCCAACGAGAGGATGAGTTCAACCGCGAGGAAATGGACAAACTGAATAGCGCCGCCGCGGCCAAGCTGACGGACGTTTTAGACGAGGGCCAGCAAAAACGGCTCGTCGGCATTCTTGTGCAGGTGAATCTGGGGGCCTCGCTGCGGGATTCGGGAGTGGCTAAAGAACTCAACATTACGGACGATCAGAAAAGCAAGCTCGACGAAGCAGCCCAAGAGATTCGCAGTAGCATGCGCGATGCGATGGAAGACTTGCGCGACCTCTCGCCGGAAGAACGCCGTGAGAAAATGACCTCCCTGCGTGCCGAGTCAGACAAAAAATTCTTGGCTGTGTTGACCAGCGATCAGCAGTCGCAGTTGGATCAGCTCAAGGGGGAGAAATTCGAACTCGATATGTCCCAACTTCGTGGACGGGGTGGGCCTGGTGGTCGCGGCGAAGGTGGCTCAGGTCGAGGCGGACGTCGTGGAGAACGCGGCGAACGAGGACCAAGTGGCGAGCGAGCGGAAGCTGGCGCGCCAGAGTCCAGCAACTAGCTTCTAACAAAAAAACCACTACGGCACGGCGCGCACAACGAACGAGTGCCGATCGTGCCGTGGTGGTATTCTGCCTTAGCAACGCCGTGATTAGCGCCGTGCTGGCATTCTAAATGGTTCAAGTCTGAACCATCTTCGGCCGAAGTATACACGGATGAACTATTCATTCGTGAAGCGGTAGCGATCTATCGAGGTTGCAGCCGCGCGAATGTCGCCCGTCAAGGATGGCTAGCGGTGACAGCATCAGGCTCGCACAAGTCAAACGACAATATTCCGCGCGCCGCGTCGCCGGCGGTCGAGGCGGTCGTGCGACACATCGAGCGCACCCGCCGCACCGTGATCGATGGTCGCCGAGCCGCGCGAGCCCTCACCAAATGGGCCCGACGATTTGCGTTGACTGAGCCGGAATTTCAATTGCTGTGGCAGTTGCGCCAGCTTCATGGCTCGGGTTACGATCAAACAACGCTGGCCGAGCAGCTCGCCCTATCGACCGCGCAGGTAAGTGCTTCGGTCGAACGGCTCCGTGGGCAAGGATGGATCTTTCAACAGCAGGCTGCCGGTGATCGCCGGCGACATCTCTGGCACCTCACGCCGGATGGAGAATCGTTCCTCGCAGACATGCTCGCCGCGGCCGATCCGCAGCAAGTTGAATGTTCCGCTGGGAGAACGGTTGATGACGCAGATTCGAGTTCGCGGGAGGCGGCCGCATGACGACGATCCGCTCAAAACACGCGTGCCCGCAGAGTCGGCCCATCGTTGCGAAATGGTCTGTCGCCGGTCTAGCGATCCTTGTCGCTGTAGCGTCCACGACGGGCTGCTCCCGCGCGCATTATCGTCGTCAGGCCGACACCGAGGTGAACTGCATCGTCGACAATAAGTCCATCGCCGTCGGTTCGGCGCCGGGCGAGTTTCGGATTAACGTCGATCCGCGGTCGCGTATGTATGACCCTAACAATCCCGACTGCCCGCCGATGCCGCCGGACGATCCGGTTTCGCACCAGTTGATGAACCGCGTCGACTGCAAGCCGAATGCACCCTGCTACCAACACGCGCCAAAAACACCCTACGTTGATAACCCGCTCTGGAGGGATGAACTGCCGCGCGATGCCGATGGCAACGTAGTGCTCGATTTGACAGGCGCGGTGCAACTCGCCCTCCTTGAATCGCCTACATATCAATCGCAACTCGAAGACCTGTATCTGTCCGGTTTGGATGTCACGTTCGAACGGTTCCGTTTCGATTCGCAGTTTTTCGGCGGCACGAGCGTCTTTTTCACCGCCGATGGTCGCGAGCGGAGCGGTACAGGCAACTCATCCAGCATTTTGGAGGTACAACCTTCCCANNAATTACAGGCAACTCATCCAGCATTTTGGAGGTACAACCTTCCCGCACGGGCAATCGTTTGCGAGTAGAGAAGTTCACCGCGACTGGCGGCGAGTTGGTCGTCGGTTTTGCTAACTCGCTTATGTGGCAATTTGCTGGGCCAGATGATTACAGCAGCCGGTCGATTCTCGACTTCAGCATGGTTCAGCCATTGCTGCGGTTCGGTGGGCGGCAGCGGGTGATGGAACGGCTGACGATTTCTGAACGAGCCTTGCTGGCAAATGTCCGTCAGATGGAGCATTATCGCCGCGGATTTTACTTGAACGTAGTGACAGGCCGCGATACGGGTCCAGGCCCAAGTCGACGAGGCGGTTTCTTCGGTTCTGGCTTGGAAGGTTTCAGCGGCATCGGCGGCGGCGGCTTCGGCGGCGTCGGCAACTTGGGCGGAGGCAATCAAAACCTGAATGCAGGTTTCACGGGCGGAGCCGGCGCTCAGCAGGCCGGCGGTTATTTAGGTCTTTTACAGTCGGCCCAAATTATCCGCAATCAATACACGAATATTGCCGGCCTGGGAGACAGCGTGGATCAGCTCCAAGCCGCGTATGAAGCGGGGCGTCTCGACCGTTTCCAAGTCGATCTGGCGCGCCAGGCCCTCTACAACGCGCAGAGTCAGTTACTCAACTCGCAGGCACAATACGAAACAGCGCTCGACAACTTCAAGCTGCAGTACGGCATGTCGCCTGATCTCAAGCTCAAGATCTCTGATCCAATGTTGGACCACTTCAACTTGCTCGATCCTGAGTTGGCCCAGGTGCAATTGAAAGTCACGGGAACACTGACGACGCTTCGCGACCGTGCCGCCAAAGAGGCCGGCGCTCCCGCGCCTCCAGGCCCAAATCTGCCGGATTTGCCCAGCGAAACCATTATTGACGGCGATACAAATACCGCAGCGGCTGAGATCGCCACGCTGCTCGCCGAAGTGACCGAGTTAAAGGCTCTGTCGCAGCAGCGCTTCGCAGCCGCTGAAGATGACTATCGGAAATTGGAACAGGCGCTTCCGGCGCGGCGAGATGCGCTGGCTCGGTTTGCCAAGCAGGAAGAAGTGGATCGAGTCGATATGGACCCCGATTTGTTCAGTTCGGAACGATTAGACGAGCGTGTTCAGGCCATTCACAATGACCTAGATTCCTTGGGAAAACGATTTGCCATTGCTTGGGGAAGAATTGACGAAATTGTCGGTGGCCCCACTCTGCCACCGGCCGAGCATCGCGCGAAACTCATCAGCGCACTCACCGAACTTTCCGGCGAACTACTAGAGTTGTCTCTCCTGCAAGCGCGGGCCCGGCTGGAAGCGATCACTTTTGATCCAGTGGATTTGACTTCCGAAGAAGGGTTCTGCATCGCTAGTCGTTATCGACGAGACTGGATGAATGCCCGAGCGGCGCTGGTCGACTCGTGGCGGTTGATCGGCTTCAATGCCAACGCCCTCCAGAGCGACCTAAATCTGGTGTTCAGCGGCGACCTCGGCAACGTCGGCGATAATCCGTTCCGCTTCCGTGATACCAACGGTCGACTCCGCGTTGGCTTGGAATTTGATGCTCCGCTCACTCGTTTGGCCGAACGTAACGCTTACAGGCAATCACTAATCGAATATCAACAAGCTCGCCGTACCTACTACCGATTCCGCGATGGCGTCCATCAGCAGATTCGCAACTCGTTGCGGCAACTGAACGTGGATCAATCGAATTTCGAGTTGCGTCGCGCGGCCGTGCGGGTGGCAATCACGCAAGTCGATCTGACACGGTTGAGGCTCTCCGAACCGGCTCGACCGGTGCAAGCCTCAGCCCCCGGTCAGCCTACGCAGCCAGGCGGCGAGGGACAATTCGGCGATACGGTGGCCCGCGACTTGGTCAACGCGCTCATCGATTTGCTCAACGTGCAAAACGATTTCTTGAGCGTATGGGTCGATCATGAAGTTCAACGGCTGAATTTGGATTTTGTGCTTGGGACGATGGAACTGGACAATAGTGGCCTTCGTATCGAACACGATCAACCGCTACGCACTTTTTTGACCGATTTACCGAACACAGTGCCGTGTGAACTTCCGGATGCGTGCCAAGGCGTCGCGCCAGGATTTGGGGAATTGCCCGGGAAAGAGGTACTACAACAGCCGAGGTCGGTCGAGCCGCTGCCGACACCTCCACAAGAGCCAGAAACACTTCCCGCATTGCCTGAACTGCCGCCGCCAATTCCCGCGCCGGGAGAGGGTTCCCAGATATTGCCAAAGCAGCAAAAAAGTGGTGAGGTCGTTCACGCCAAGGCCATGCTGCCCGCAATCCCGACGCCTGTAAACGCGAAGTCTGTGGAAAAGTCCCCTGGCATTCTTGGACTAGATTCCCCCTTGCCGGTGCGGCTCCCCAATGTGGGCGGTAATTAAAAAAGCCCGGTAAACAGACACATCCGGTAGCTTCCAGCCGTTCCGGTTCGGCTGACTTTTCGTCCCAAAGACCCTATAATGCGTCATCAGGAGTCATTTCAGTTCCCTTTTCGCGGCGGCACTCTGCCGGATGCGCGGTGTTAAACCATTAGGCGACAAGAGGTTACTCGCTGGAATTTCCTGGGAGATGGTTGGTCATGGCACATCCGAACCGGAAAAAAAAATGCTTGGAAAGTGACGCCGCGTCAGGCCGGTTCGACAGTCGTTCTGGCACTATGACAATCATCAGCACGGCCGCATTGGTAGCGCTAGTCGTGGCGGCCAGCGGTGGCATCTGGTGGTGGGCTGATCACCGCGAAACCACCGATGACGCCAGCATCATGCTCCACGAGGTCAAGCGCGGTGACTTCGAACTCACCGTCACTGAGCGGGGCGAAATCGAGGCCTTTGACGTTACCGACGTTCGTTCTTTGGTAAAGTCCAACAACTCCACAGGCACCGCCATTTTGCGGATTGTGCCCGAAGGAACTGTCGTCAAGAAAGGTGATTTCCTGGTGGAGTTGGATTCATCCGCCCTCGTTACTCAACAGACGACACAGCGGATTGCCGTCAACGCGGCCAAGGCCGTCGAAGTCGAAGCCAAGAATAATTACGACACGGCCGTGATCGCCAAGCGGGAATATTTGGAGGGAACCTATCTCCAGGAACGTCAGACCATCGAAAGCGAAGTTTTCGTTGCTGAAGAGAACTTGAATCGCGCCAAAGAGTATTTCACATACAGTGAAAAACTCGCCTCAAAGGGCTACGTCAACGAATTGCAGCTGGAAGCGGACCGTTTTGCGGTTGAAAAAGCCAACAAAGATCTGGACGCCGCCAAGACCAAGCTCCATGTCTTGGACGAATTCACGAAGGCCAAAATGCTCTCCACGCTAGAGAGTGCTGTCTTGATCGCCAAAGCAAAATGGGACTCTGGCCAAAATAGTTATAACCTGGAGTTGCAGAAACTTCAGGAGTTGGATCAACAAGTGGCCAATTGCAACATTACGGCTCCGCAGGACGGGGTAGTAAAGTATGCCCATATTAATAACGGCCGCGGCGATCAGGATTTCATCGTGGAAGAAGGAGCTGTGGTGCGCGAACGGCAGGTTATCATTCGTTTGCCGAACGCGGATTCGATGCGCGTAAACTTGACCGTCAACGAATCCTTGGTGCAATATGTGCGGCCCGGCCTGCCAGCCAGCATCAGCCCAATCGGCATGGGAGAGCAAGTACTGCGCGGCACCGTGGACAAAGTGAACCAATATGCCGAGCCGACCAGTTGGCGGTCTGCCAACGTCAAGGAATACAAGGCCTATGTCGCCATCGACGAACCGTCCGCTGATATCCGCACCGGCATGACGGCCTCGGTCACTATCAAGTGCGCCGAAGTTCACGATGCGATTCAAGTTCCCGTGCAGGCAATTTATTCGCATGGCGACAAATTCTATTGCTTTGTCTACGGCGATGGACGCTGGGAAGCGCGAGGCATCAAGCCCGGACCCACGAACGACAAGTTTTTCGTGATCGAAAACGGGGTCAGCGAAGGCGATCAAGTGGCGATGAATCCCCGCGCGTACGTTAATCTGGTTGATCTGCCCAGATTGTCGCCGGAAGAGGCGCAACGCGCCGTGCCACAGATTGCCAAGGGTTCGATCCAAGGTGAAGCTCCGAAGACGGCTGAGGGGACGAGGCCGGCAGGAGGCCCTCCGGGCGCAGGTCCGAACGGTCCGCCACGTGGAAACATGCCGGGTGGCCCGGGCGCGCCGGGAGGGGGCCGTCCATCCAGTGCGGGTGGGCCGGCCGGAACGTCCGGCGGCCCAACGAGCAGCGTTTCACCCGCCGGCACTGCTCCTGCGCAGCCAAACCCAGCGGCAGCGCCGAGTGTTCCAGCCGTGGGAGCAGCCCAATGAGGCTGGCCGTTAGCGTTAAGGACGTCCGCAAAGACTACGTGATGAGTGGTGAGCCGGTCCACGCACTGCGTGGCGTTTCGTTCGATGTGCCCGAAGGGGATTACGTGTCCATTATGGGGCACTCTGGCTCGGGAAAGAGCACGCTCCTCAATATCCTTGGTTGTCTTGATCGGCTCAGTTCTGGCCGTTTCATGCTGAGTGATGTTGATGTCTCGAAGATGAGTGACGACGAACTGGCCGAAATCCGTTCGACGCGGATCGGCTTCATCTTTCAGTCGTACAATTTGCTGCCCGCGCTAACGGTTGTGGAAAATATCCAAGTGCCGTTGTATTACAGCCACCGCATCAATGCGGACACGCAGCGACGGTGCGTGGAAATGGCCGAGATGGTCGGGCTAGGCAAACGCCTGGGCCATCGACCTACGCAACTTTCCGGCGGCCAGCAGCAGCGCGTGGCGATTGCTCGCAGCTTGATTAACGATCCGAAATTCATTCTAGCCGATGAACCGACTGGCAACTTGGACACTGCCACGACGAGCGAAATCCTCGATCTGCTAGAACGGCTGAACCAAGAGGGCCGCACGATCATCATGGTCACCCACGAGCCCGACGTGGCGGAGCGGACCAAGCGTTCGATTCATCTGCGCGACGGCAATATTATTTCCGACGAAAGACACTAAGCAAGGAGCGAGGGGCTAGGAGCGAGAAGAAGACTGTTGCTCTCACTCCTCATTTCCAGCCCCTCATCCCTACCATGATTTCCATCTGGATACGCACGCTGCAACTAAGTGTGAAGAGCCTATGGATGCATCCGCTGCGCTCCTCGCTGACGGTGCTGGGCATCTTCATCGGCGTATCGAGCGTGATCTGGCTGTTGGCGATTGGCGAAGGGATTGGTCGGGCCGCCCAAGAACAGATTTCCAGCCTCGGCGCGCTGAACATTATCGTCCGCACGATCAAGCCGGGCAGCGACAAGGCCACAGACGCGGGCTATGGGCTGACGCGGGCAGACTACCTGCGACTTTTGGCGACCGTGCCAACTCTCGAAACGGCCATCCCGATTCGCGTCATTCCTGGCGTCGAGTACCGCAATCGCACGCGGAAAGTGGAAGGCCGCCTTGTTGGCACGACGCCGGAATATGCCGACGTCACCAAGCTCACGGTCGCTCGCGGCCGCTTTCTTTCCGATTCCGACATCACAGAAGAACGCAACTATTGCGTGTTAGCCGCCGAGGTGGCGGAAAAACTCTTTCCCATCGGCGAGCCGATCGGCCAAGATGTCTTGGTGGGGGAACATTACTATCAAGTCGTAGGCATCATGCGGCCTCGCAATCCGTCGGCCGGCATCGGCGGTTCACTGGCCGCCGAGACTTTCTCCGGTGATATCTACGTGCCGATCACCACGTTGTGGATGCGGCGGGGTGATATGATCGTCTCCATTAAGCCAGGCCAGTACCAGCGCGATATCAACGAAGTCAGCCAGATCACCATCAAAGTGAAGAATCAAGACGCGGTTCTCCCCACGGCTGATGTGGTCCGCAACACGATCGAGTATGCCCACACAATGCCTGATTTCGGCGTGACCGTCCCGCTGGAACTGCTGGAGCAGGCCCGTACGACACGCCTCATGTTCATCCTCTTTTTGGGGATGATCGCCGCGATTTCGCTCGTCGTCGGCGGCATCGGCATCATGAACATCATGCTGGCCACCGTCATCGAGCGAACGCGTGAAGTCGGCATCCGCCGCGCGCTGGGCGCGAAACAGCGCGATATCACCCGGCAATTTCTGGCGGAGAGCGTCGTCCTGTCAGTGGTCGGCGGGCTGCTAGGAATCTTGGGTGGAATCTTCTGCGGCCCACTGACCGTGCTGGCTCGCTTCGCGCTTTTCAAATGGTTCCCGCAACAAATGGCTGGCCTGCCGCCGCTGATTCAAACCGTGGAACCGATTCTGATCCCCTGGTCGATTCCGCTTGCCTGCGGCATTTCGATCGCAGTCGGCGTCGTCTTCGGAGTGTACCCGGCATCGCGGGCCGCAGCGCTCGATCCCATTGAAGCGCTGCGGCACGAATAATTGTCGTCGTCCACTTAGCGTACCAGTTTTCGCTAATGCTTCATCTTCGGATCGGCAATGCCGATCACGCCGCAACCGACGCGGGCTCCGGCGTCGCCGGAGGGTTGCGTCTTGAGGTCGTCCGCCTTGGCATGCACGATGATCGAGCGGCCGATAATAGAATTCGGGCCGTTGAGCGCGATCAACTTATCCACGCGCTTGTAGGTTGCCTTGCCGGAAGCATCCGCTTTAATGTTGCCGAGGTCTCCCACGTGGCGCTTGTCGGAATCCGGCCCGCCGTGCGGCGCGCCGGTCGGATTAAAATGTCCGCCCGCGCATGTGCCGTCCATCATGGAGCAATCGCCGAACTCGTGGACGTGAAAGCCGTGTTCGCCCGGCGCGAAGCCCGTCAATTCGGCGACGATCTCGACTCCGCCCTCCAGTTGCGTGAACGTGACTTTGCCTTGGACCTTACTTTCACCCAATGGTTGCACGACGCAGATGGCTTTAGTCACCTTCCACACAACATAATCCGCCTTTTGCGTATCGTCGGCCGCGTTGGTTGAAACCGTTTGGCTCAATACGACAGCAACAGCCACCGCCAAGCACAACGCAAACATCGTTCGCCAATTGGAAGTACGCATTTCATGTTCTCCTTTGCAAGGTCCGGTTGTCAGGCTCACCGAAGCACGATGACGGGCTTATTTTAAGGGGTAGGAGCGACCGCTCCAAGTAGCCTGCCTGACAATCAAACCGCGTGGTGCTACACCATTCACATTGATTCTATTCACCCCCAAGGGGCCTATGCCACGAACGCTTGCGGCTCTATTATTAGCCCGCTTATAGTAGTGATTGGTGAAAATGGCTTGCTGCTGGCAGTAAGCGTCCTAGTTGTGCTGCCGGCCTGTGGCATGCCGTGTTTCTAGAGATTTTGCCAGACATTGCGCAGCGACGCCTGTGCGCGGCCCACCCTTGCGTTGAACTAAAGCAGCCATGAACGTCGGATTCGGACAACCATTAAATCAGACCAAGTCGGAAGCTACCCCCATGGACAGCCTTCTCGCGCAAAAGGAGCGTATTCCGATTCGCATCTATGGCCACTCCTCCGAAGCCAACAAGGCGGTGGCTGCTGGGCTTGCGGATATGATTCGTGAGCGCGCCGCACAAGGTCGCACCTTTGTGTTGGGGCTGGCGACGGGGAGCACGCCCGTAGGCGTTTACAACGAGCTTGTCCGCCTGCATAAGCAGGAGGGGCTTTCGCTCGCCAATGTAATCACGTTCAACTTGGACGAATACTATCCGATGCAGCCCAACGAGCTGCAAAGCTACGTCCGCTTTATGCGCGAGCATCTGTTCGACCTGGTCGATATCGCGCCCGGCAACTGGCATGTGCCGGACGGCACAATTCCGATCGAGCAAGTCTTCGATTACTGCCGCTGGTATGAGGATCAAATCGTGAAGGCGGGCGGCATTGACGTGCAAATTCTCGGCATCGGCCGCACCGGCCACATCGGCTTTAACGAGCCCGGTTCCGGCAAACAAAGCCGCACGCGGCTGATCACGCTCGATCGCGTGACTCGCATTGACGCCGCGAGCGATTTCTTCGGCCAGGAAAACGTCCCGCGCCGCGCGATCACGATGGGGGTCGGCACGATTCTCGAAGCGAAGCAGCTGATCATGCTGGCCTTCGGCGAGCACAAGTCGCAAATCGTCGCCAAGGCCATCGAGGGGGATGTTACCGCCACGATTGCCGCCAGCTTCTTGCAAGAGCATCCGAACGCGCAAGTCATTCTAGACGACGCGGCCGCCGACGCGCTCACACGCCACAAATCGCCTTGGCTCCTAGGGCCCATTGAATGGGACGAGAACAAAGTCCGCAAAGCGGTGATTTGGCTGGCCCGCAAGCTAGATAAGCCGATCCTCAAGCTTACCGAAGCAGATTACAACGAAGAGGGACTGCAAGATTTACTTGCCGACCGCGGTCCGGCTTATGACATCAACATTAAAGTGTTTCGTCATCTGCAAGCCACCATCACAGGCNNGGCCCATGCCAAGCAACCGGGCGATCGTTCACAACCGCGTGACGACATTTTCCCCAAACGCGTACTGATCTTTTCGCCTCATCCGGACGATGACGTCATTTCGATGGGAGGTACGCTGATTCGTCTGGTCGATCAGGGGCATGAGGTGCATGTCGCTTATCAAACGTCCGGCAATATCGCCGTATTCGATGACGACGCGATTCGTTACGCGGATTTTGTCTCGGAGTTCAACAAGCACTTCAATGTGGCCCCAGAACGAACGGCGGAGTTGGAGGCCCACATTGAGGAGTTCTTGCGTCACAAACTCCCCGGGCAGGTCGATAGCTCCGACGTGCAGATGATCAAGACGATGATCCGTCGCGGCGAAGCTCGCGCGGCGGTGCGCTGCTGCGGACTGGGTGAAGATCGTCTCCACTTCATGGACATGCCGTTTTACGAAACGGGCCGCGTCAAGAAGAAGCCACTTGGCGATCAAGACATCGGCATGACGGTGGACTTGCTACGAAAAGTTCGTCCGCACTTGGTCTATGCGGCGGGCGACCTTTCTGATCCACACGGCACACATCGGGTATGTCTGAACGCGGTCCTCACGGCTTGTGGCCGTTGCCAAGACGACGACTGGTATGCCGACTGCGACGTTTGGCTGTACCGCGGGGCGTGGCACGAGTGGGGGCCGGACGAAATTGAAATGGCGGTCCCGCTTAGCCCGGCCGAAGTCGATCGCAAACGGGTCGCCATTTTCAAGCATGAGTCGCAGAAGGACCGGGCGCTATTTCCTGGCCCGGACATGCGCGAATTCTGGAAGCGGGCCGAAGACCGCAACCGTGACACGGCCAAGCTTTACGATAAATTGGGCCTGGCGGAATACGAAGCGATCGAAGGCTTTGTCCGCTGGCGGGCCGATAGCAAGCTACTTTGGTAGATTGCTGTAGATTCGTGCGGCGTCTCACGATGCTTCACGGAAAATTCACAAACTCCAGCGACAGTTTGTCTGCTGTGCTTGTCCGAACGTGCCGCTGATAGAGCGGCATTTCAAGTCGCTATCTAGTCACTTGCTGATCGTTCGGGCTTGGCGGTAAAATCCGCTTTGTTTTCTGTCTTTCCACGCGAATTGCTGCTGTACGTGGAAATCGAGATGGAATGTCCGTCCGCTTTCTGAGAAAGGAAGGATGTCATGTCGTCGAAATCTAATTTTACGACTTCGGAGTGGGAAGTTCTGCGAGATGCGCCACATTACGTGACTTTGGCGGTGGCCACCGCCGGCGCGAGTGGCTTGATCGGCAGCCTGAAAGAGGCCTTTGCGCCAGCGCAGGCCATCGTGGAGGCGGCCAAAGGTAAGAATGAACTGCTGAAAGACCTTTGTGATCGCGAGGAGCTTAAAGCGGCACAAACCGCGTTGCGTGGCTCTTTGAAAATGAGTGATCTTAAGACGGTGAAAGATCAACTGCAAACGCTGGCGGCGGAGAAGGCCCAGGCCGCCACAACGATTTTGCAACAAAAGGCCTCGCCCGAAGATCTGGACGCCTATCGGACCTTTTTGGTTGGCATTGCCGAGCGCACGGCAAAGGCTGCCAAAGAAGGAGGTTTCATGGGCTTTGGCGGCGAGTGGGTAAGCGAAGGGGAACGCGCCGTTGTGACCCGGATTTCGGAAGCGGTCAAAGTCTGATCCGTTGAATCTTTTGATATTATGTGGTCCGCGCTTTACTCTGCGCCTGGCGAGTTTGAAAAGCGCTCTGGAGATACTCTGTAGAAAGCATTGTGGAAAATGTCTCTGAGGGCGATGGCGTGCCCAAAAAAAATTCTACGGAAATTTAGTTATGATCAAGAAGCTAATCACAACAGCGTTTGCGTGCTTATTGACCGTGTCCCTCCCAGCGCAAACGCCATCGCCCAATGGCACGACACTCTTTCAAAACGTCCGCATCTTCGATGGCAAAAGTGGAGAACTTTCCAAGCCTTCGCACGTGCTAGTGCGTGGAATCAAGATTGAGCGAATTGCAACAACGCAGATTCCCACCGACCGCCGCGCAGACACAATTCTGATCGATGGTGGCGGCCGGACACTGATGCCAGGCCTAATTGATGCGCACTGGCACGCAATGATGGTGCGGCCGACGCCTGCGGCGGCGATGGCGGACGACGTCGGTTATACCAGCCTTGTCGCGGGCGCTGAGGCAACCGATACGCTTATGCGCGGGTTTACTACCGTTCGTGATCTGGGCGGCCCGGCATTCGGACTCAAACGCGCCATCGACGAAGGTGTCGTCGCCGGTCCGCGTATCTATCCGTGTGGCGCGATGATCACTGTCACCAGCGGTCACGGTGACTTTCGCCAACTGTATGAGGTGCCACGCGCCCTCGGCGGACCGCTCGCTCGCGTGGAGCAGATCGGCGGCAGTATGATTGCCGACAGCCCGGATGAAGTTCGCCTCCGCGTGCGTGAACAACTGATGCTGGGCGCGACGCAAATCAAGCTGACGGCCGGCGGCGGAGTCGCCTCGCCCCATAGCCCATTGGACGCGTCCACATTCACGGAACCGGAACTCCGTGCGGCCGTCGAAGCAGCCGAGAATTGGGGCACCTATGTCACCGTCCATGCCTACACACCTGCCTCTATCCAGCGGGCGATTGACGCCGGCGTGAAATGCATCGAGCACGCCCACCTGATGGACGAACCGACTGCCAAGCTGATGGCAGAGCGGGGCATCTGGTTGTGCATTCAGCCATTCATCGAAGAAATGGGGAATGCGTTTCCGCCGGGCTCGCAACAGCGAGCCAAATTCCAAGAGGTGCTTGTCGGCACAGACATTGCCTACGGTCTGGCGAGAAAATACAAGCTCAAGACGGCATTCGGCACAGACGTTCTCTTTTCTCAGTCCTTGGCGCAGCGCCAAGGAGCCTTGTTGGCCAACTTGGTCCGTTGGTACAGCCCAGCGGAAACGCTCATCATGGCCACGGCAACCAACGCAGAATTGTTGGAGATGTCCGGGAAACGGAATCCTTATCCTGGCAAATTGGGCGTCATTGAAGAAGGCGCGCTCGCCGATCTGCTGCTGGTCGATGGCGACCCACTTGCAAACATCGCGCTCATTGCCGATCCAGCGAAGAGTTTCGTTGTCATCATGAAGGACGGGAAGATCTTCAAGAATTTGTTGTCCGATGGAAGTCAGACTCTGAAGAGGTAATATAACCAGTCCTTACGCAAGGAAAAAAAGCCGAGTTGCCGAAGCACATTTTGCCCACTCCGCCGAATGTCATTCCATCATCGGCCGAGGTAAATGAATTAGTTCTGGCGAAAGGCCATTCCTTTACGTGCCGGACACGATTTCACAGGAATGGCAAAAGCTGCTGCCCCTTCTATTTTGCCGCCCGGCAAAGGAACTTGGCAGCCACCTGCAGTGAAAGGGGCGAAATGAAAGTTCTCCAGGCCACTTTGTGCCATGGGATTGGTCGTTGAAATGAAACAAAAGAACGGGCGGTCCGCTAGGGCCGCCCGCTTTCTTTGCGTGCTACACTTTGAAATCCTGTTTTAGTAGTCTTGCTTCAGTTGCCGCCCAACCAATCAGGTTTACCCATGCAACAAGCCATCGCCCCAATCTTTGCGTCGCTGCTTGTCGCTCTTGCCGCCGTCCTGAGCACGGCTGCAACTGACCCTGCCGCCGACTCCGATCTCACCGCGATTGATATTTTGCTCAATCCGGACGGCACGATGCTCGAACAGGCCAAGGCCGCCAATGCGCAGCTCCTCAAGGACTACCCGCAAGGCTTTGCCCTCGATGCCGAGCACACGCCTCACATCACTTGTCTGCAGACCTGCGTTTACACCAAAGACCTCGACAAGGTTTACGCAGCGGTCGAGAAGGTGGTCGCCACGCATAAACCCATCGGTATGCAACTCAAGACTACCGGCTACTACTATATCCCCTGGAAAGGCCTCGGCCTTGCCGGCATCACCGTCGCCCCCACGCCGGAATTGCTTGACTATCAGCAAGCCATCATCAAAGCGGTCGCGCCGTTTATGTCTCAACGGGGAACCACCGCGGCTTACGTCCCCAATCCAGATGGCTCGCCGATCAACGACCTCACGATCGACTACGTGAACACATTCATTCCGAAGCACGTCGGCAAGAACTTCGGCCCTCATGTCACGATCGGCCTCGCTCACGAAGCCTACTTGAACGATCTCAAAGCCTCGCCTTACAGGCCGTTCACGTTTAAGATAGCCGGAGCCAGTATCTACCACCTCGGCAACTTCGGCACTGCCCAAAAGCGGCTCTGGTCGAAGCCAGACTGAGCGGCTCTTTTCAACACAGTGATCTAGGGTGAGGGAAACAATGGTAGCTTCCCAGCGATACTCTCAGCCGCGTCATGCGCTGGCTTGGGTTCTCTGTGCGTGGTTGCTCGCCTGCATTACCGCGCGTGCCGAAACTGACCCCCTCTCCTCCTGGAACGATGGCCCCGCCAAGCAAGCAATCGTCGAGTTCGTGCGCGCAACCACCACGGAAGGAAGCCCCAAGTTCGTGCCGCCAGCCGAGCGCGTCGCCACGTTCGACGAAGACGGCACCACCTGGGTCGAGCACCCGATGTACACCGAGATCGTGTTTTCTTTGGAGCGCATCGTGGCCATGGCGCCGCAGCATCCGGAATGGAAGGATTTGGAGCCCTTTCAAACCGTGATCAAGGGAGACCGGGCCGCCATGGAAAAGTTTTCGTTCGACGACCTGACAAAAATCGTCGTGGCCACGCACACCGGCATGAGCACGCAGGAATTCGACGCGGCCGCCAAGAATTGGCTTGCCAAGGCTAAGCACCCCCGCTGGAATCGGCCCTATACCGATCTCGCCTATCTCCCCATGCTGGAAGTGATGCGTTACCTTCGTGCGAACGGCTATAAAACGTACATCGTCACCGGCGGCACGCAGCCCTTTGTCCGCGCGTTTGCCGAGCCGACCTACGGCATTCCCCCGGAGCAGATTATCGGCACGGCGGTCACCACCAAGTTTGATCCGGCCAAACGCGGCAACGATCTCCTGCTGAACGCCAAGATGCTGCTCAACAACAACTACGCCGGCAAGGCGGAGGATATTTATCTTTTTACGGGCCGTCGATCGAAGGCCGCCTTCGGCAACACGTCGGGCGACCAGCAAATGTTGGAGTATACCGCCGCTGCCCCCGGCGACGGCGCTCGCCTAATGATGCTCGTGCTCCACGACGACGCCAAACGAGAGTACGCTTACGGTCCAGCCGGCGGGCAGCCAGACACCCACGTCGGCACATTCAGCCAGGCGCTGTATGATCAGGCTCAAAGGGATGGCTGGTTCGTGATTAGCATGAAAAGAGATTGGCGGCAAATCTTCGCCTTCGAGAGCAAGTAAACCAGCTTAACCGAAGGAAACGCAGAGCACAGAGATGAATCCCAAAAAAACACTCTGTTCCCTCCGTTAGCTCCTGTTCAAAAACGTATGCATCCTTTGTTTCAAAAGGCAACTGAGCTGACTGAAAGCATCATTGGCGCAGCCATTGAGGTTCACCGGGACAAAGGCCCCGGTTTGATTGAATCTATCTACGAATGGTGTCTCACGAAGGAATTGGAACTGCGCGGGCTGTCGTGCCTGAGCCAAAACATGGTGACGATTACCTACAAGGGTTTTGTTCGCCAAGAGCCATTGCGGTTCGATCTGCTGGTGGAAGATTGTGTGTTGGTTGAAGCGAAAGCCGTGGAGAAGGTTTTACCTATCCACAAAGCGCAACTCCTGAGTTACATGAAGTTGCTGAATGTTCCGCTTGGGTTGCTCATGAACTTCCATGAGCTGAAATTGACAGACGGCGTCCAACGGTTGATCCTTCCAGGGGCGAATCGATAAAGTTGAGAATTATAGGAGCACAAAAGCGAGAACACTCTGAGGAGTTTCAAAAATCCTCTGTTCCCTCCGTTAGCTCCTGTTCAAAAATGCATAACTGTGACTGACCCTCGAAGTGTGAGCAACAACAATTGCAAACGAAAAACCATATGCCTGGCGACAAAAACGAAAACTGGGGCGTGTGCTCAAAATGTGGGTCGCCCGTTCTGATCGATCCCAAAACCTCCAAGCCGGAAGCGTGTAGCAACTGTGCGGCCAAATCCTCCCCTTGGGGTTTTTATCTGGGTACTCTTAGCATTTTGTTGGGTGCGGGCATGATCCTGCTGATTTTGATTATCAGCATTCGCATGCTGCTTGGTTAACCGTCTGGTGGACAACGCGGCTCCTTCCCGATCCGGCAATCGAGAATGCTTCACTGATGACAAACGACGATAGAAACTCGGAATATAAGAACCACGCCCATCGGCTGACCCTCTTTTCCGTCTCGGCCGCCATGGTGGGCGTCTGTTTGACCGGCATCGGTCTGCTGGGCATTATGAAAAGCATTCAGCGAATAGAAAGCACCGTGGACGAATTGCTCACCGCCGGCGCACTTCTCTTTCTGATCAGCACGGCCCTGAACTTCTTCATGCTCCGTCGCAAAGACCATTCCAATCAGACGAAGCTCGACCACGTCGCCGACGCCACCTTCTTTATCGCCTTGACGCTGCTGTTGGTGGCTTGCGTCGTCTTCACCACCGGCTCCGCAAAATGATAGCCGCCCGGCGCAAGCCCTCGGGTGTTCCAGCGCAAGCCCTCGGGTTTTTGACCACAAAACTAGCCGCCGCGCGCCAGCAGATTGGCCGCGCGCAAGCCCTCGGACATTCCAGCTTCGGCGCTCCGCCGCGAATAGAAACCGCGCCGCGCGGCGAATCAATTTCGGCCCTGCTCAGGCCCGCCTTACCTCAGCCTGAAACTTCTCTCATCGGCCGTGCCGCCGTGCTGGCTCGTTCCTCGTTCCTCGTTCCTCGTTCCTCGCTC
>CXWJ01002297.1_pt1 | contig 21004 bp, 23 predicted proteins | sample 590841 | NCBI WGS metagenome assembly CXWJ01 (sample SAMEA3498367, study PRJEB10139) | wastewater metagenome | biome: wastewater treatment plant; material: activated sludge | place: Austria | collected 2015-01-21 | reverse complement strand
TTGCATAAGTGTCTCTTGCTCAGCCACAGAGTCCACAGAGCCCTTTGAGAAATTCTCTTTTTTCTCTGTGATCTCTGTGGCAAAAATGACTTTTGCAAGAGGTCAAATAAAGAAAATTTTACTTGGACATGGTGCTATGAAATCGAAATTTGCGTGGTGGAAACTGATCGTCGGCTATCTTTTGTTTGTCGTGTTTCATCAAATTTACGATATATTGGGCGGCGGAACGCTGGCGTCAATCCTCGGCGAGGGCATTGAATCGATCTATGCCCATATGAAGATGTATTTCTATGCTTATCTCGTTGTAAGCGTCGTTGACTATTTCCTGCGCCGCGGGCAGGTCGCCTCTAGCGGCTCGTTCTGGAACAGCCGTATGTTGATCGCTTCATCCTTCCCGTGGATGTCCATTGCGATCTGGTTTGTCCCCGAAGCCCTGGGCATGCATCTTGGTAATTTTGAGCTTGCCTATTCACTGGTGATGACAATTGTTGGTTTGTACTTTGCTTTTAACCTTGATAAGGATCTGGAAAATATCGAGTTTCGCCCCGCAGTCAAAATATTCATTTGGATCGCGTTTGCCGCCGCGCTGATCACATACGTAGGATTCTCTTTCCACGTGCCGAACAATTTCTTTATTGCGCAATAGACATTAAGCGCACAAAACAAAAAGAGACAGTCGCCATATAAAGCGACTGTCTCTTTTTGCGAGTCGATCATTTGATAACAATATTAAACGTAACAGTTTGGGCAGGCTCAGTGACATTTGGGTCAGGCGGATAACTCCCGAGGGTAATTTCTGTCTGCCCTGCGGAGACGGCTTTGAACGTCCACACATCTACACCGCCAGAGCCAGGCATGACAGGTTCATCGGCTGTATATTCGGTGGAGACAAATTCCACTCCGTTGAGTTCGCCGACAATGTCCCAGTGATAGCCCGTGGATGGATTCGAATCGATGACGATCTCAAAAGTCTCTCGCGCCTGTGCTTCGATGGGTTGATCGGGATCGGTGGTAGCGATCCGCATCACCGGTTCGGATGTAAGTGTGGGCGGGGATGTGATTGGTGGTTCTTCGGTAGGTGTTAACGCAAGGCAGCTAATGGATAGTATCAGGAGGAATGCTAAAAGCAAGGCAAATCTTTTCATCTCGACCTCTACTTGAGTAGAAACGGGACTCGCTTTTGTTTACCGTTTCAAGATTCTGCGCTTCACCCGATGTTACTTGCACGTCATTGCGTAGGTCATGACCCAAAGCAATCTTCCGCGCGGTGATGGGATTGCTGATATCTCATGATGGGCTGTTTGCTTCGTTAGAAAGTAATCTTACTCTGAATAGATATAGTAGTAATATAAAATATTATTCCAATAGGATCGTTCCTCAAACAATGTTCCACCGGGGTAATCAGACCGTACCTTTGGAATTTCCTTTTGATGATGAGGCAGGAAAACAAATACAATATGTTTGGAATCGAACTGGGGATTCCTCGTCGACCCCCACGGCTCTCCAATATCCAGTCCTTTAATATTGGGAGCCAGAAACTGTATACTGGGAATAGAATAATATCCCATGCGGGGATAGCCAAAGAAAACGACCTGCGTATCTTCAGGTTGAGTCTGGAGAAACTGCCCCAACTCCTGCGCGACCATGCCTTCTGACTCTGCGAGATAAAGGCGTGTTACCCAGGTGTAATATGTATAATACTCAACCATGTTCTTCAGCGACAGAAACACGATTGCCAGCATAACCACGACCTTTGCATAAGGGACGACGATTGGCTGGAACCTGCCAAGGATGTCAAGCAGCCGGGTCAAGCCAAATGCAACAGCCAACATACAGGCGGCAATAACAGCCACGTACCGCTGTGGAGAAGGAACATCATTGCTGAAGCCGCCCACAAAAATAAATGCAACGATCCATAGCAGGAGGAATACATTCCGGTTCTCGCGCCAGCCGAAAGCCATGAATAGAACACCTGCCAAAAACAGTTCAGCCAGCGGTCGCGATAGGAACGGCTCACCAATCGGGTACCAGTCACTCCAGATCGGCAGATGTGTAAAAGACTGCACTCCCAGCCAGAGTTGTTGCGCGACGGTATCAGAAGACGATCTAAATACGCTGACACGAAAAAACGGGGCGAGAAGATCCTGTGGGTAGCTCGCATAAAACCATGCCAAGGGCAGAATAACTACAACGGTAGCCATCAACATCAGCGTCAGGTCGGGAGCGAGCCGCTTGCATCGCGACCGGTCCGACCGGGCAACGATGAATAGCCATAAGGGAACCAGGATTAGCAGGATATGACTGGTGACATAAAAATATTGCGCCAAACCCAGGCTGACACCCGCCAACAGGAATAGGTTGCGTTTTTCGTGTTGCCAGGCGTTCCAGACCAGTCCGATCACAACCACAAAGAATAACCCATCCCATACATTGCTCAATCCCAGACGGCTAAAATGAATGTGGATATGAAAACCAGCCAGTAACAATGCCGCCAGGGTGGCAGTGCGATTGCCATACATGGCGCGTCCGAGCAGGTAGGTCAATGAAACTGTAAGGGAGCCGGCAACAATTGACGGAATACGCAGGGCAGTCAGCGTATGCCCGAAGATCGCGAGTGAACCGGCTGGGATGAAAAAATAGAGTCCGGGGAAGGAAAACCACGCGCTGGCAAAGGGATTGTTGTATTTACCCGCAAGGATGTCCATCCCGACCAGCCCGGCCGAGCCTTCGTTCCCTGAAAAAATGACCGGATACTCCTCCGGCCGAAATATGCGGAACAGACAGCCCAACGCGAAGAAGCCTACCGTTACCAGCAGTGTATTCCGATGTGAAAGGATGCGGATGCCCTCATGCCTCCATGCTCCGGACAAGATGAGAAAAATGGAAAGCAACCAGGCAATCCAGCCAACCACTGGGCTGTACATCAAGATAGCTCCGCCTGCGGCGTAATGTGTCAGAATGGAAAATGGCAGGCTGAAGCATATAAGCGACAATCCCTGCATGGAAACCCCTAACCATTTCGCAGGATACTGAAGATATTTTTCAAAAATACGCGCAATCCGCGCGTTGATTATTGAAAACGTTGCAGTAACTGCTATAAAAATGCCGACCCCAACGAAGAGAGCCATTGGCGCATGCGCGTTTGTTGGCAAATCATTCTTCACTTTGAGGCTGGCCAGCGTCAGGAATATGCCGCCTGCCAGGAAAATGAAAGAAGGCTTCGTTACTTGCATACGGCGTAAATACATCTTTAAAAAAATCATTCACCCGAGAGCCACACCGTAAAAGATGCCGCACTCGGATGGAACATTTCAATGGATAGGCTCGACCCAAGCAAATATTCTTAATTTGACTCGATGTGGAGTGAGTTCTTTGCCAAATTTTTTCTGCATCATCGTTTCGTGATCGGCACGATTGTCAAAAGTTAAAGCTGACGCGTCACTTCGTCATCTCCGCAATAATATATTCCACATCTTCGTTCACGCCCATCATGGTCACAGACTTGCGCGTGCTCAACCAGTTCATGCCAATGAAGTACAGTCCGGGGTATTGCGTCACGCCGCGCCGTGTAATGGGGAAGCCGTCTTCATCGGTAACGGGTAGTTTTATCAAGCTGTAATCAGAATTGTAACCCATTGCCCAGATGATCGTGTTGATGTTCACGGCTTTCAAGTCTAGTTCGGTGACGATCTCCGCCGCGTAACCATCCTGCAACTCGGGCAGAGATTCCTGCGGCGCGTCGATCCCGTTCGCTTCGATGTATTTATCGATCATCGCTACAATATTTTTTTCAGCCTGGTCCGCTTTGGCTAGGTTTTCCTTCAGGTCGGGTTTCAACATCACCTTGCCACCCTGCGCGTCTGCAATGCGACCGAGCAGAGTCACGCCGTCGCGAGCAAATTGATGCAAGTTGAGGCTGTGTCCGCCGTCCTTTCCAGTCACATGCGGGTTCCCGCCCAGCCGCGCTTTGAGCGATGGAAGTTTATCGGGAGTCTGATCGTTGAATTTGGTATCGCGCAGCCAGTGAAAAATTTCTTTGCCGCGATACCGACGCGGGGCGCGCGGCGCGGAACCTGTGCATAAATAAACTTTGCGTCCGCTTTGATACAGTTCCTCCGCGATCTGCATCCCCGATTGCGCCGAACCGACCACGAGAACCGCGCCGTCGGGCAATTGATTCGGGTTGCGATACTCCCCTGAATGGAGTTGCAAAACATCCGCTGGGATATTTTTACTGAACGCGGGGATCTTTGGTTTTTGGAAGGAGCCTGTGGCGATGACCACATTTTTGGCTTGATATGTTCCCGCTTCGGTCCTGACCTGATACCTGCCTCCGTCCATTGGGGCGACTTCCAACACCGACGTTTTGAACCGCACAGGCAGATCGAACTTCTGGATGTATCGCTCGAAATAGGCAACGATCTCATCCTTTGGAAGAAAGCCGTCGGGATCGTTCCCGTCATACTCCGCGCCAGGGAGTTGGATCGTCCAGTTCGGCGTCACAAACGTGAACGAGTCCCAACGGTCGTCGCGCCAGACATGGGCGGGTATGTCCGCTGCTTCAAAGACGACATGCTCGCGTCCCAACTTTTTGAGGTGGTAACTTGTGGCAAGCCCCGCCTGCCCGCCACCAACGATGATGGTTTCAACGGTTTCCATTTTGTGATCCTTTTCTGATAAGTTGATTGATAAAACACGAAAGGGATAAAAAGTGACTTCCGTCTGATCCTTGTAATGCACGATTACGCATCAGAATCGGACTAGTTGCCAATATCCATCTTGCTCATTCCAATGAAGCGTCCACCAAAACTCGCGCGGCAGAAGCGAGATGCGCGGCGGGATTCTTCGCGCCGAACATGCGCGACGCCATATACGCGCCGTCCATCAGCAAAAAAAGTTGATCGGCGAGAACATCGGGTTTTCGCGCGCCTGCTTCTTTCGCCAGTTGACGGAAGCGTGCGCGGACAGATTGCTTGTGTTCCAATGCTACCTGATGTCCTGGATAATCCGTTTCTGGAAATTCCGTCGCGACGTTGAGAAAGGGACAGCCATAACAGGCGGGAGTTTTCACATATTCTTGAAGCGATTCGAAGAATGCCAGTAATTTTTCACGCGCAGTCGGGGCGTCTTTTGTAATTTGTTCGAAATTGCTCCAGAACAGATCATTGCTGTCTTTGAGATAGGCAACGATCAGCTCGTCCTTGGTGGGGTAGTGACGATAGAGGGTCATCTTGCCGATGCCCGATTCGGCGGCAAGCGTATCTACGCCGATGGCGCGGTAGCCGTGCTGGTAAAACATCCGCGCGGCGGTTTGGAAGACTTTGTCTTTCGGGGATACTTCTTTCTTCATCTCATGTTCCTCTTGACACGATACAAGTTTGTATCGTATACTGCGCTTGTTCGATACAGGTCTGTATCGTAGCATAGTTCAAGAAATTTCACAAGGAGACATTTCGCATGAAAATTCCAGCAGAGATCCGCACACTCATCGAATCGGGAACGCCCGCGCATCTGGTCACACTCAATCGAGATGGGAGTCCCCAACTCACCCTCGTCTGGATCGGGCTTGAGGGAGATGATATCGTCGCAGCGCATCTGCCTGAAAACCGCAAGGTCAAGAACATCCGCCGCGACCCGCGTGTGGTGATCTCGCTTCAAGCAAACACGAAGAGCGCCATGGGGTTGACCGAATACGCCGTGCTTTATGGAGAGGCACACATCGAGGAAGGCGGCGCGCCTGAGTTACTGCAGAAACTGGCTGAGGTTTATATAGGCGCGGGTGTGAAATTCCCGCCAATGGATAATCCTCCACGCGGATATATAACGCGCATCAAGGTCAAACGGATCGAAGGCGTTGGTCCATGGACTGGCCGCCCCGTTTAACTGGTCAGCCGAGGTAAGATTTTCGAAAGAAGTTGAAAAATGGAACACCAAACATTTCTAGGTAAGAGCAACTTGCGTGTGCCGCGCATGGGTATTGGCGCGATGGTCTGGGGCGACCCGAAGGGACTTGCCCGTTTGCACCCTGCCAAAACGGCTTATGGAGGCGCGCACGGAATTGACGAGGAGAGGCGCGCGGTGGATGTGAGCATCGAAGCAGGTGTGAATCTATTTGACACCGCCGCGATGTACAGCATGGGCGCGGCAGAGAGTCGCCTGGGTGAGTTGACGCGCGGCAAGGATGTCATCATTGCGACCAAGTATCCATCGGGGTTTTCGTTCAAGGTGGAGGATTTTCCGAAGGAACTTGCGATGACTCTGACGCGGCTGAGGCGCGACTCGATTGACCTGTACCAGCACCATTATCCCAACGTGAAGTCCATCCCCGATTTGATGAATCGGGTTGCGGACGCGGTCGAGGCGGGGAAGATCAAGGCAGTGGGAGTGAGCAACTATTCGGTCGAACAGATGCGGGAGGCGCACGCGTCGCTGGCGAAGCGCGGAATCCCTCTGGCGTCGAATCAAGTGGAGTATTCGCTTCTGAATCGCAAGCCTGAAGTGAACGGCATCATGGACGCGTGCCGCGAGTTGGGAATCATGCTGATCGCATATACTCCGCTGGCGGGGGGCAGGCTTACAGGCAAGTATTCCGCGCAGGATCGACCGAGTGGATTCTTTCGGCGCATTTTGCCTCAATACAATCGCAAGGCGCTGGAGGAAATGCAGCCAGTGATTAACCTATTGCGCGAGATCGGGGAACGTTATTCAAAGACGCCGAGTCAGGTGGCGTTACGATGGTTGATCGAAAATCCCATCGTGTTACCGATCCCTGGGGCGAAGAACGGCAAGCAGGCGGCGGATAATGCTGAGGCGTTGAAGTTTTCGTTGACTGCGGAAGAGGTGGAGATGTTGAGTCAGGCGACGATGAGGTGGCGAAAGTAAGGATGTCGTTGCGAGGGCGCTTTTGCTCTTTGCCCGAAGCAACCCCCACTTCGACGAGGAGATTGCTTCGTCGTCGCTCCGCTCCTCCTCGCAACGACATGGTTTTAATTTATCTTTTCATCGTTCGATACTTCACGCGATGTGGAGTTAGGTCTTTCCCAAACTTTTCCTGCATCATGGTTTCGTAGTCAGACCTGTTGCCTGGCATGTCATTCTGAGGGAGCGTTCTTCGCGACCGAAGAATCTCTACGACGATGTAAGAGACCCTTCGCTGTCGCTCAGGGTGACATGATTGAGGTTACCTCTTCATCGTTCGATATTTCACCCGATGGGGCGTCAAATCCTTCCCAAACTTTTCCCGCATCACTGCTTCATTGTTGGTTTAGTCGGCATGAAAGAGGGCGGCAAGGCAGTATCCAAGATGGTCCGGATTTGGATGCGGCGGAATGGGAGCATGGTTCTCTGGATAGGGCCAAGTATATCATCGCTCTTTTCTAAATTAATCGAGCAAAAAACCTAACCACTGAGACACGGAGACACAAAGAAAAGCGATTAAAAAACTCCGTGGCTCAGTGTCTCCGTGGTTCAAAATGGAGTGGAGGGATTGTTCGGTTTAATTGTTAATCTACAACATAGGCGAGGCGGGAAAGTTGATTTCTGGCGCATCATTTATTTAGCGCGTCTTGCACAAATCTACTTGTGACTTGAATCTACGTTCATGAGTTATTACATCCATCCTATCCTTTCCATGATTTGCCACACTGGGTCTGGCATGTCAAGGAAACTATTATTCACTGTGAAATATATGGATATGTGCATATAAGGAAGCGCCCCATGAACAAAGTCCTCGAACTCGAAGTCAACCAACTCCACGCCGAGATCTGCGCCGGTCTGGCTGACCCAACCCGCATCATGATCCTGTACACGCTCTCCCAGAGTCCGCGCAACGTGACCGAACTCTGCAACGAATTGAACATGCCTCAGCCGCTTGTCTCGCGCCACTTGAAAGTCCTGCGCGAGCGCGGCATGGTGACCTCGGAGCGGCGCGGCACAGTCGTCGTCTACAGCCTCGGCGATACGCGCCTCATTCAAGCCCTCGACCTCCTGCGCTCCGCGATGCGCGATAATCTTGCCAAACGCGCCGAACTTGTGGAAGCGTTTGCATAATTCACCCCCGACCTCTCTCCCGATGGGAGAGGGGAGAATGTGAAATGCGTAACCCGCGTTCTCTAACGCGGGCGGACGCTAGAGAGCGTCCTCGACGCCACATACCAAAGGAGTCAAAATGTCCGACGCAAAACTTTCCCTGGATTTCAAAGGTCTCTTATGCCCGATGCCCGTCGTCAAGCTGGCTCAGGCGATCAAGCAGATTCAAGTTGGCGAAATTCTCGAAGCCATCGCCACCGACCCCGGCGTGATGGCTGATATTCCCGCCTGGACGCGCTCGACGGGGCACGAGTTGGTGTCGCTCGATAAGCGCGAAGACAAGACCTTCAAGTTTGTGGTGAAGAGGTTGAAGTAAAAAGGCACACAAGTACACAGGTATACACGTAAACACGTTTGACTTGCATACCTGTGTGCGAAAGGAGTCGTCATGGTTTTCTTTCAACTATTAGCCCTCGCGGGATTTCTGGCTGGTCTTTACGGAATTTACATCCGCTACGCCCAAACAAAAGCCCGCGCCTTCCCCGCAGACAAATCTCCCCTCAAAGGGAATCCCTCGCACGGAATTGCCTACGCCTTCACCAAAGGCATGATGCCCTGGGCAAAAGAATCCACGCGCCTGCACATGATCGCCTACCTGCGCGGGATCGGATTCCACATCGGGATTTTCACGGCAATTGGCGCGTTGATCATCTCCCCGTTTTGGACTCTCCTCCCCTCGCTTCTTTCTTTGACGTTGGGCTGGGCGCTAACCCTCGGCGCGATCCTCGGCGCGGCGGGCGGACTGATGCGCATCGTCGAACACAACCTGCGCGGACTCAGCATCCCCGACGACCACTTCGCCGTTTGGTTGGTAACGGTTTGGATGGCTGTATCAGCCGCCGCTGTCTGGGATGAGGCGTGGATGGCCGCGTACTACATCCTATCCGCGATCACGATGGCGTACGTCCCGCTCGGAAAGATCCGTCACTGTCTATATTTCTTCTTCTCGCGCGTCTTCTTCGGAAAATTTTTCGGACGCCGCGCGGTGTATCCGCACCCTGATGTTGCGAAGTAGAGGTGTGCCATGACTGAAACAATCGAACTTGCCCTGAAAACCCTCGAGGCGCAACTCAATCAGCCGCTGGAGACCGCGCTCGAAGCCTGCGCCCGCTGCGGATTGTGCGCCGAGTCCTGTCATTACTATCGCGCCGAGCCGAAGGTGAAACATATCCCGGCCTTCCGCGCCGAACGACTGCGAAGCGTCTATCGCTACGAACACGATTTCCTCAGCCGACTCTTCCCTGTGTGGACCGGCGCGAAGAAACTCGATGAGCCGACCCTTGCCTCGCTGACTGAGATCGCGTTCAGCCAGTGCACGCTGTGCCGACGCTGCACGGTCAACTGTCCGCTCGGCGTGGACACCCCGCTGATGATGCGCGCCATCCGCGCGATGACGACCGCTTCGGGAACCGCGCCCGAGATTTTGGTGATGCTCGCGGACGCAGCTATCGAAAAAGGAAAAGATCCTTCCTTCTTCAAGGATATGTTCCTCGAGCAGATCGCGGAAATGGAAGAACAACTGCGCGACATCACTGGCGACCCGACCGCGACCATCCCCGTCGAGAAGCAGGGCGCGAAGATTCTATATGTTCCGCTCGCGGGCGCGCACACCATTTTGCCTCCCGCCGCTGTGTTCAACGTCGCCAAGGAAGATTGGACTCTCTCGATCTTCGAAGCCGCGAATTATGGCGTTTTTCTCGCGGATGTGAACCGCGCCAAACAAGTTGCCAAGAGAATCGTTGACGAAGCCAATCGTCTCGGCGTGAAGGAGATCGTCATCGCCGAGTGCGGACATGCCTACGCCTCCTATCGCTGGGATGTGCCGAACTGGTTTGCGGGTCAGTTCGATTTTAAAGTGCGTTCATTGATCGAAGTGTTGGCCGATTACATTCGCGATGGAAAGATCAAAGTTGACCCAACCGCCATCCCTGAAGGCGTGACCTATCACGACTCGTGCAACCTGGCGCGCAACGGCGGACTCATCGAAGAGCCGCGCTATGTGTTGAAGAACGTGGTCAGGGACTTTCGCGAGATGACCCCCAACCGCGACCAGGCGATCTGTTGCGGCGGCGGCGGTGGGTTGGTCGCGCTGGCTGAGTATGCCGAGCGCCGTATCGCGGCAGGCAAACCGAAAGCGGAGCAGATCAAGCAGACGGGCGCGCGAATCGTTGTTGCCGCTTGCGAGAACTGCCGCCTGCAAATCGGCGATTTGAACGAGCGCTACAAGTTGAACGTGCAGATCACAGCCATCACCGATCTGGTCGTCCGCGCGATGCGATTGCCGAAGCCGTTGCCCGGCCACGAGGCGGAGCGTCTGTTTGAAGGCGAAGAGGCGGCTGTGGTACGCGAGTAGCATTCGCTTGCCCCGGCGCTTGCGCCCAAGGCAAGTGTGCCCGAAGCAATCCCCTGTTGCGAGGAGATTGCTTCGCCCTCTGGTCTCGATACGACGGCGGAGGATCACCGCCGTCTACTCGACCAACGATCATCTCTTCAATGTTCTGTATTTCACGCGATGCGGAGTTAGATCTTTCCCAAACTTCTCTTGCATCATCGTTTCGTAATCGGAGCAGTTGTTGAGGTACATTTGGGCTTGGGTGTCATTTTCGAAGGTGATGAGGCGGGTGTTGGTGTGTCATGTCTATGGAAGCAAAAGCCGCGTGAGAGTTTCAGCCAACCAGTCCACATACTCTTCTTCTGACCAGCCGCGATTTACTATGAGTAGGTTATAGATTTCCGCGCTTGCGAGAGCCCAAATGGTTTCGACCGCCGACAATTTGCTCAACCCGTTTCGAAGCGGTCCATTGGCAAGCAGGCAGTCTATGAAAAAGCCCATTCCTTGATACCTGTCATTTAGATATTTGTTGAGCAGTTTCTTTATCTCTGGTTCGGTCTTTGCAGCATCACGCACGATTCCCACGAGGGGCGCGATGTGCGAAAAAAACAGTTGCATACGTCTGGCAAACATTTGGATTTGCCTGTGTTGATTCCGCTCTGCTGTGACTTCCTGGATATAGGAACGCAACATGACGGGAATCGGGCTGCCATCCGCACCTGTCGCAAGATCCATTGCGCGTGAAAGGATGGTCCGTTTATTCTTGAATACGGAGTAAATCGTTTCAGGGGAGGCTTTTGCCTTGCGAGCGATGGTTTCTATGGAAACGCCAGAATATCCATTCTCGATAAACAATTCTCTCGCAGTTTCGATAATTTGCGTTTGAGATTCGAGCGCCCGTGCCTGCCGCTTGCTGGAATCGTATTTTCTTTTTATTGTATTTTTGCGGGGTATATCTCTTGACATCTGAGGTGACTTATTTTATCATAATATTCGATACGGTAGTACTGTATTAAATTTTAGTTTCATTCCAAAGGAGAAAACATGATTGCGCAAAATAAGACCAATAACATACAGGGGAAATGGCTTGCTGTCACCATTGTCCTTGGCATTGCCGCCTTCCTCTTAAGCCCCAGTGGTCCATTGGGTGGTTTCTGGGGTTTGCATTCTGAGAGTCCTACTCCTCAAGGAATCCAGAAGGGACTCTTCATCCTGCTTACCCTCATCCAATCCCTCGCGTTTGGGTTTGGATTTGCCTTTCTGTTTTTTGGGCGGGATGCGGTCAGGTCCCTCCTGCCAGCAAAGAGTGGTTTGAGTCTGGCGGTTTATTTGGCAATTGCGTGGTCCCTGTTGAGCTGGTGGCCTCATACCAACCTGCACCAGACTCATGGACCCGCCAATATTAACGGATTGTTGGCAATTGAATATGGTTTCCATGTCACCCTGATCTTTGGCGCAGTTGTGATTGCGTACTTTATCCTGACAAAATCAAAACAGAATCAATAGCGGTATTGAAAGGAGCCGTCATGTACAAGTTATGCATAGAACATCCCGTTCCCAGTTATGAAAAATGGAAAAATGCTTTCGATAGCGATCCTGTCGGGCGCGAAAAGATGCGGGTGCGACGGTATCAAGTCCTGCGCCCAGTGGATAACCCCAACTACGTTGTGATTCAACTTGAATTCGATACAGTAGGCGATGCGGAAGCGTTGCTCGCCGCCATGCGTGCGGTCTGGTCACGCGTGGAAGGGACGATCATGACGAACCCCAAAGCGCAGATCGTAGAGATTGCTGAGGCAAAAGAATATTGATGCAAACCATCCCGAAGGTTGTGAACCTTCGGGACGTTTTTTTATCTATATCTTCACCATTCTATGCGCCCGTAGAGCGGGATAATATCCCGCTTTACCGTTTGAGCGTGCGATATTTCACCCGATGCGGAGTTAGGTCTTTCCCAAACTTTTCCTGCATCATGGTTTCGTAATCGGAGCAGTTGCCTGGCATGTCATTCTGAGGGAGCGTTCTTCGCGACCGAAGAATCTCTACGACGATGTAAGAGACCCTTCGCTGTCGCTCAGGGTGACATGATTGAGGTTACCTCTTCATCGTCCTATACTTCACCCGATGCGGAGTCAGATCTTTCCCAAACTTCTCTTGCATCATCGTTTCGTAGTCAGACCAATTCCCAAGATACATCTTCGCAACGGAGTCACCTTCGAACACAATCAAATGTGTGCAGATGCGGTCGAGGAACCAGCGGTCGTGGCTGACGACTAGGGCGGTGCCTGCAAATTCTTCGAGGGCTTCTTCGAGGGCGCGGAGGGTGTTGACATCGAGGTCGTTGGTGGGTTCGTCTAGCAACAGGACGTTGGCGCCTTCGGTGAGGGTCTTGGCTAAGTGGACGCGGTTGCGTTCTCCGCCAGAGAGGATGCCGACTTTCTTTTGTTGATCGGTGCCAGCGAAGTTGAACGTGGAGACGTATCCACGCGCGTTGATTTTTCTTTTACCGAGTTCGAGCGTATCCGCGCCGCCAGAAATTTCTTCGTAGACGGTCTTCTCAGGGTCGAGGGTGCGGGATTGATCCACGTATGCCAGTTTGACGGTCTCGCCGATTGTGACGGAGCCGCTGTCGGGTTTTTCCGCGCCGATGATCATTTTGAGGAGCGTGGTCTTGCCTGCGCCGTTGGGACCCACTATCCCGACGATAGAGCCTGGGGGAACTGTAGCAGAAAACCCGTCGAGAATGAGGCGGTCATCATAAGACTTCGTCACCTTGTCAAATTCAAAAACGATGTCGCCAAGGCGCGGACCAGGCGGGATGTAAATATCCAGTTCTTCGCGGCGCGACTCGGCTTCTTGACTCAATAATTTTTCGTAGGCGCTGACGCGGGCTTGTCCCTTCGATTGACGCGCTTTGGGCGACATGCGAATCCATTCGAGTTCGCGTTCGAGAGTCTTTTGGCGTTTCGATTCGGCTTTCTCTTCGAGGCGGATGCGTTCCTGTTTTTGTTCGAGCCACGAAGAATAATTTCCTTTGTACGGAATTCCATAGCCGCGATCCAATTCAAGAATCCAACCCGCCACGTTATCAAGAAAATAGCGGTCGTGCGTGACGGCGATGACGGTGCCTTTGTAATCGCGCAGGTGATGTTCGAGCCACGCCACCGATTCGGCGTCGAGGTGGTTGGTGGGTTCGTCGAGCAGAAGCACGTCCGGTTCGGTGAGCAGGAGTCGGGTGAGGGCGACGCGGCGCTTTTCTCCGCCTGAGCAAACTTTGATGGGCGTATCGGATGGCGGGCAACGCAGGGCGTCCATCGCCACTTCGAGATGCGAGTCGAGATTCCAGGCGTCGTGCTTGTCGAGTTGTTCCTGCAATTTGGCTTGCTCGGCGACAAGGGCGTCGAAGTCGGCGTCGGGTTCGGCGAACTTGGCGTTGACCTCATCGAAGCGGGCAAGCATATCCACGATGGGAGCAACCGCCTCTCTCACGACCTCGATCACTGTTTTGCTTTCGTCGAGCTTTGGTTCCTGCTCGAGCAGACCGAAGGTGTAGCCTTTCGAGATGGAGATTTCGCCGATGTAGTCTTTGTCCACGCCCGCCATGATGCGCAGTAACGTGGATTTGCCCGCGCCGTTGAGCCCGAGCACGCCAATCTTGGCGCCGTAGTAGAAGCCGAGGGAAATGTCGCGCAGGATTTGTTTGTTGGGAGGGACGATGCGCCCCACTTTGTTCATGGAGTAGATGACGAGGGATTCGCTGGTCATAGTGGGAGTATTTTACCTGATGATTGTTTATAGGATGAAAAACCCCGCCTCATGCGACGGGGAAAGTTGTTTCTGTTTCGAGGGGCATTATGCCAAGCTTTTAGCGTGATTTTCCGAGGAATTTTTCAAAGATGCTGACAGGGGATTAATAGGATATGGCAAGGGATAAAACTCTACTTAAGTCTGTGAAACTCTATGTGCCCCCTTGCTAGCACTCCTCACAGACTTACACGAGATCGCGAACAATCGCACCATATGAGTAGTTGAAAAGAAATTTGAACGGGTAATCTCATTTTTTCTTTCGGAGGTTTTTTCTACTATTCAGTAAATCCATTTTCATCTCAAGCAATCTGTCAGAAGTATCAAACCTCATGATGTTTTTATAGTAAAGCATAGATTCATCTAAAGCCTTACCTGCTGGATAACCCATATATGGAAGCATCAAATCGAATTTTTTGCTTAACTCCATCCGAGTGCTGACATTATCCGACCAAAGATGAGCGATAATACCAATTGCGTAAGAAGCAATTTTCGATTTATCAACTTCGCCAGGAAGAGAATCGCGACTCACTAGAATATTAAGCTTATTAACTGCCACAAAACCTATATGATTAAAGTTCTTGGAAATCGCTAAAACTCCAATTTCATAGAGCACCTGACTAACTTGATTAATAGAACCAGTATGCATAGCAGCAGTCATATCCAGGATGTCTATATATCTGAAGATAATGTCATCAATTTTCTTTGTCTGGGTCTCTGGCTTTCTCATAACAATCTGACTTAAGTTGCCAAGCGATCCGACTGCATCATGTATATCTTCCCCAACTTCTAAGTCGCGTTCTTTACTCCTAAAAATTATTGATCGGACAATATCAACTGGCATAAAGAAATTCTGAAGGCTTCCAGGATTTTCTTCTTCCAAAACATCTACTAATTTCAACGAAAGCCCATCCAGACTTTCGCCCTTATAATCTGGGTGAGAGCAAACTTTCTCAACAACTCTGGCTATGCTAGAGAGAATAATATTGCGAGTTTGCCAAGAGTCGGATTTAATGCCCAAATTCAAATAATCAGAAATGACTTCTCTATTTAATTTTCCATATTTTCTTAGTGAGCGAGCCATCTCCCCTTCCAAAAGCCTTATCAAACCGTCATAAGTATTAAATAAATACCAAATTACATTTGCTGCGAAAAAATCAATCAGGATTAAGATGAGTATAAGACCAAACCAGATTTGCTTAGAAAACGTAACACTTTTATTGGCAAAAATAAATGCAAGCAATAATAGCAATAGGGAAACGAGAATTGGTGTAAGGGCAATAAATATCCAGTGCCGCCTCTTGAAAACTATACCCCTCAGCTCCTTGGAAGTTATAAATGGTGTATAAATTACAGGTGCCAAAATTAATGCAATTATCGCTCCGAGAGGGATATCAGCCATTTTCCCCCTCCTGTGATTTGATCTTATTTATTATGTCAACAAGAATCGTATCATGTAAACCTGCCACCTTATGCTGAAACACCTTAATCTCCAAATCATCGAGTTTAGCATGAAGTGCAGTATCATTCTCAACTGTAAAAACACCAATATGTCGTGGTCTAATCCACGTAGGTGGCTTTAGGGAAAAATCCGCGCGTCCACGGAGTAACCATTCTGCTAATTCCAAACCCAGCCGAGCATCTGCTTTATCTTCTCCTTTATTTTGATAAATCCTTATCCAGTAATCGTCAATTCCAGGAGGTAAGCGTAAATCAAGAATAACGGCATCATACTCTTTTGTAAGCAAGTAACGAACAGCAGAAGTAACATCCTCAGCAAGGTTCAGATCGTAATCCCCACTAATATAAATCGGACCCGTTAGATTACGAAGCTCCAAACGAGCGCTATCTTCAACCCAAAGGACTTTTGTCTTCATCGGCGTTACGCTTCTCATTTGTTTAATTGTTCTTTTGCTAAGGGCAAGATCATAGTTACTCTTGTAAGAAATGGTTGTACATAATAATTGGGATCTTTGTAATCTGAAACACGGGCGGGATGACTTTCCACGGTGATTAGCCCACCATGCGATTCGGCAACATGGTGGGCATCGGTCAATCCTATTCCAGTTCCAAGGCGACCACGATCTTTTGACAATTCTCCTCGATATCCCAATTCAAATATCTTACCCATTTCAATTTCTTCACGTTTGATAGGCACACCAAAATTTTCAAATTCAATGTGGATATCCTGTCCATCTACTTTAGTACGAATAGAGACCCATGCGGGTTTTCCTTGTTTGGGATCCCTTTGCCACGAGTATTTGATAGCATTATGTAATAAATTTGAGAGGGCTCGTGTCATTTCACGTTCATTGACGGTTATGTATGAGTCCACTATATCTCTATGGTCGATATCAATTTGTAGGCTACGAGCGTATTCTGCAAGTCGTCTTACACAATCTTCGATTAGACTCCTGACGCGAATTACCTTATGATCTAAAATGGGATCTCCTCGGGCGTCGGAAGTTATATACTCGCGCAAGCTATGAATAGTGTAATCCATCTGTATAACCGAAGCGCGGGTCTCTAAAACTTCGATCAGGTTTGTTATCCTTTCTAAATGCCAAGCTGCGTTTTGAAGTTCGCGGGTTGTTTCTCGTGGAATATTGCCAGGAACAATATTCGAGAGAATTTGTCCCACATCATTGGCAAGCTTTCTTAGCGTTCCTGAATACAATTCTGGAGTTGGAATGCGTTCTTTAAACTCATTTAAAAAACTAACGTAGTTCAGTAATTTAATCCAATGAGTCTGGGGAAGAGCTTGAAGCAGTCGTTCCTCATCTGCACTTTGCGCCGAGCGTTCAATCGCACCCGCCAATTTACCAGCATAATCAGTCAGCATTGATTCTACTTCTTCAGCCTTCGGAACTGAAATGTCTCTAAAGGGATTTGGTTCCAAAGCTTCCACAATCGCATCTAACGTTTGCTTGACCATAACTAGAGTCGTAGTATTAGCGTGCAATATGCTTCCAATATCAAATCTCAATTCCTCTACTCGCTGTTGTAACTCCTTTTCTCTTTTCCTTGAGAGAAAGTCGTTCGTAATATCTACCATGCATCCCACAAAGCCAATAACGTGACCTTCATGATTGTGCATAATTTTGCAATAGTCCTCAACATACATATCTCTATTATGCACAATCAAATGTACCACCTCGAGGTCAAAATATTTTCCCTGGCTCGCAAGTGTATTCGCCTTGTTAATAAAGGTTTCCCGATCACTAGCCTCCGCATAAAAATCCCTGATACTTGCGTTAATTGATCCCTCAACAGGCAATTCCAACATAGAACGCAAAGTCTTATTACACTCAATAAATTGTCCATCCAAAGATGTTATATAGACTCCGATGGGCAGTTCCCTAAAATCAAAATTATTAAATTGGTCTAGCGAAAGGACGTTGTTTGTCATATCTCATTTTTCAAGCCGAGTATACAACATTTTGTCATTACAGACATATATCATCTCACCAGCGAAATAGTTGCATCCTTCTATTTCGCTTGCCGACACAAACGAGAACATAATGTCCGTATGTGGGTTCAAATTACTTATCCTCAAATTTGAGGAAAACTAATCATCACTCTATTTGGGAGGATAAATCGGCGTGTCGGTTTGCCCCTCTTCCAAATGGAAGAGGGCATCATGGTGAATCTTTTTCTGTCCGCTAGTGTATTGGCGCTTTGCCAAGTTGAAATCAGGATAGTTTAATCATAAAGTTGAGCCGAATGATAGTCTTTCCGCGCTTCCGAATAAAACTTTGCCATCTTTTTCTTGCTTGTTGTATCTATGCCTTTGCTGTGCGCAATTTCCAAATCGCCTGCTAAAGAATACTTTCCATTGTAGACTCTTCCGTCTGGCATAATTGCACCATAGAGGGAGTATAGAGATTTTAGTTGATCGTCGGAAATAAAAATTGATCCTCTAAGGTTCGCAAATTTCAAGTTGGCTTTCTCAAGATTTGTGTCTGTGAATTTAACTTTCTTCAAGTTTGCATAACTTAGATTAACCATTCTTAGATTTGCTCCACTTAGGCTTGCACTTTCCAAGTTTGCATATCGTAGGTTGGCAGCATTTAGCAAGCCATTAATGAGCCAACCTTTTCTCCTGAGATTTCTTAATGCCTCTCTTGCGAGACCGTTGTCAGGACTGCTCATTTGGAATACATAATCATCCATCTTTTCGTATTCATTATGTAATTTATTTAACCCATCTATCCATAAAACAGTAATGCCAATACTAATCAGTTCGGTGCTAATATTAGCGTAGAATTGATTAATAACGGAAAAGACATTGTTATCATTAGGGTGGCTTACAAAGTAACCTGCAAACCCAACAGCTACACCAAACAACAAAAGAACTTGTGCAACTCTTCGACTAGAAATTAATAAGGTTCTTATTTCTTTCATTACACACACTCCCTTTGATAATTTGATTAGAATTTTAGCCCTGTTCAATGATTTTATGGTATAGAATTCTTTATGAGTATTGATCTTTCAACCCAAACGGGGGAGGCAGGGTGGAGGTCGAAGTGGATGGGTATGTCCACGATTTGCGGAAAGAGGAGGATGAAAGGCGGGAGAAGGTGTTGAGTGAGTTGGGGTTGCGGATTGTCCGATTCGGGAATGATGAGGTGATGAGGAATCTGTCCGTGGTGGTGGGGAAGATCAAGGAATTGGTATCAAACTTTACTTGACCAGCAACAAACTTTCCCCCAATTGATTCAACTGCGAAATGAAAATCTCCGCAGGCGGGGCTTGAATCCAGCGGATGGATTCCCAATCTTCCTTTTGAACAGAGCATAATACACGTCCCAAGTCGGCGGGGAAAACACCTGCGGCTTTGCTTTGCGCCTCCGTGATGGCGGTTTGAAGTGATAAATTCTTTTGGCAACAGAATCCCCAAATGTCTGCCAAGTCTTTCGGCTCTTCGCGGTCGAGCAGAGCGGTCACTTTGTTGGCAAGGATATTTTCGGCGCTGTCTAATCTTCCAAGGATCGAATGGTTTTGAATGTTACCTACTCGCGCAGGGACATCGTTGATCATCTCGATTTTCAGAGAAATATTTTTTTGAACGAGATTCAGTCTGGCAAATCGTTCTTCCTTCATTAGGACTTCGCATCGCCAATCTCTGTTGAGCGCTTGAATGATCCGTTCCACCCACAAACCAAAACGATTGTCGTCATTGACGAAGTAATCCAGATCATCAGAAAAGCGATGTTGAAGATAGCCGCGCGACGCGGCAGTCCCACCTGTGAGGTAAAACTCCGTATCCGCTTGATTGATGGCTTGAATCACGTGGTCTTGAAAGGGATACAAAACGTCAAAGTAGAAAGCAGAAATGTTAGCCACGGAGCAACTCGGGATGTTTTTCGGGAAGCCATTTTACGAGAAAGTCAAATCCGCGTTGGCGGCTTTTCGAGCGGATTTTTCCACGCCAGCGAGACCAGTTCTCGACAAGCCTTTTATAACCGAGCAGTTGGATAATTTCATCATAGGGAGCATATTCCAAAAGGCGGCGCGTTGCCCAATCCTGATTGAGTCGTCCTTTTGTGAGGCGACCGTTCAGGATTTCCTGGAATTGCCTTTGATCAAGATCGTAATCCCATAAGTAAGGGAGTCGCTGTGTTGCTTGCATACTTCGATTATACGTGAAAACCGAGATAGGCGCAGGTTTCATCATCGATTTTACTGTCACCCCGTAAAGATGACACGGGGTCTTCGACAAGGCGGGCTGGTTGTGGAGGTGGATGGCGATATCCACGATTTGCAGAAGGAGGAAGATGAGAGGCGGGAGAAGGTGTTGCGTGAGATGGGGTTACGGATTGTCCGATTCGGGAATGACGAGGTGATGAGGAATCGAACAGAAACAGTAGGAAAAATCAAAGGCGCAATTCTTGATTTGAAGAATTTGGATATTTCGCGATAAGTCAGCCCGCCAAGCAAAATTGAAGATCAAGTCTCGCTTATAGTCAGATAGAATGCAAATGAACTCCGGACAACTCGAAGTGTTACAAATGCCTCGCAAAGGATTCTAACGAATTTGGCTCTCTATTCAATATCCATTTCAGCACATTTGGATTCCCAACCAATCCCGACTTGTCATAATACTCAAACATCCTGGCCAGATTCTCCAAGGCATACTCACTCAATCCTGTGGCTCCAAGTTTCCAACCTCTAATCTCCATTTTCTCAGCCGTCACTTCCCGCTTCAAAACTTTGCTAAAAATTTTCGCCACCTCAACATGGGACGTGGGTATCGTCCCTGCCAATTCATAAATCGCGTTCTGGTGAGTTGATTCGGTTATCACAATTTTGGCGGCTTCGGCAATGTCCGCTAGATCTACGAAGCTAAATTTTGACTCGATTGAATATGGGACTCGTAAAATCCCATCATCAACGATGCTTTTCCAATTTGCCAGCAAGTTCTGCATGTAGGGCGCGGGTTGCAGAATGGTGAAGGGAATCCCCGACTCGAAGAGCATCTCCTCCACGCGCATCTTTTGCCAGTGATGATTCATCGCTTCGATCTGTGGATGCAAAACGGAGTGATAGACGAAATGCTCCACGCCTGCTTTCTTCGCCTCCCCAATTACCGATTGTCCAATTTCCACTTCATCGGGATTCATATTCGGGCAAATGTGATAAATCGCTCGGACATTTTGCATTGCGGAGCGAATCGCTGCTTTATCACGTAAATCGCCGACGATAACTTTCTCCGCACCCAAAGATTTCAGGTCTGAAACGGATTCTGCATGATGGACGAACGCGCAAATATTTTCTACA
>CXWJ01000862.1_pt1 | contig 21023 bp, 17 predicted proteins | sample 590841 | NCBI WGS metagenome assembly CXWJ01 (sample SAMEA3498367, study PRJEB10139) | wastewater metagenome | biome: wastewater treatment plant; material: activated sludge | place: Austria | collected 2015-01-21 | reverse complement strand
GACGCGCCGATCGAAAAATAAAACCTTTAAAAACACAAAGGGCGCAAAGAACACGAAGGAAAAACTTAGCGAACTTTGCGCCCTGCATGACGAGGAAAGATGTCACTGCCAAACAAACTGCAAGAGATCGTAAACGATTTTTCTGCGATGACGCGCGAAGAAAAACTGGAAACGCTGATCGGGTATGCCGAAACCTTCCCGCCCCTGCCCGACCGCTACAAAGAGCAACGCGAACGCATGGAAACCGTGCCCGAGTGTATGACCCCGGTTTTTCTGGTCGCTGAGAAACAGCCCGATGATACGATCCTTTTTTTCTTCGACATTCCGCCGCAATCGCCCACTGTGCGCGGACTGGCATCGATTCTTCACGACGGGTTGAATGGCTCCACCCTGGGAGAGATTCTCAGCGTCCCCGCCGATTTCTACCTGCCAATGAACCTCCAGGAGGCGGTTTCGCAACAACGCTTAAACGGATTCGTGGGCGTGCTGGCGCACATGAAACATGCGGCTGTGCATCCGCAATCGGGGTGAAGATAAGGACTGTACATCCGCACCCGCAGATACACCATCTCGCTGGGATCGGTGGACTCGCCCGTGAATCCATAACTGGTTTGGGCGCTGCCCGCCGTCTGCGCAAGGACGCCGTAGGGATCGTACGCGTTCGCCAGCGTGACCTCGCCGCTTGCATCAGTCAGTTGCCTGACAGAGCCAAGCGCGTCGGTGAGGAAGTAGTCAGTGCTTGTGTTCACTTGGGCGATTCTACCAAGTCCGTACAAGTATGTGTTAGTCCCATCGCTGAGAACTTGGGTGAGGCCTGAATTGAGATCAAGCGTGTAGTTCACTCCGTTTTGGGAGAGGCGGTCGCCGAGTCCGTTGTATGCGTAGGTTGCGTTCTGTCCGCCGCTGATGGAGGTCAGTCTGTTGGCGGAATCGTAGACATAGGTGTTCACGCCGTCGTTCAGTAAATTCCCGTTGTTATCCCATGTGTACGTAACGCCATTGACATCAACTAAACGATTAGCATCGTCATAATCGTAGGTTGTATTAGTTAACAAGCCCCTGACCAGTGTGTCCTGTGATTTGCGATTCCCAATTTACTTAGAATCACCTGGAAAGGTACTAATTAAATATTCACCGAATCCGTTCCATGGATTGTATCCTTCCGTAGATTTTTCGTATTCAGCATGATCTACGTAAGAAATATTCTCTACGCGTGTATCTAGAGCGATCAAGTAAATAGACTCTGATTGTTCTGCCAAATCTAATCTGGTCTTGATAGCGTCGTAATACAATATCATGCGAACAGAAATAACATTACCCATACCGTCATCCTCCTCAACTACGAAGAGCCCACTAGGCTCGCCATATACCTTAATCATATCTTCTACGGTTATTTGGCTTGACGGCTTGAAGCTAATCCAATTCACAATATCAGAATCTTGAAACGTAATTCCGAGGGAACCGCAACTTACGCCATACGTTCCCCCTTCATTCCTTTTGTCCCATTCTCTACAGTTTATTAGATTTATCTTTTCTTTCAAGACAGTAAGAACTGCATCCCTGCTGGTAATTCCCGGCGTTATTCCCATTAGACATGGGGGACCACAAGGTTCTTTTGATAATAAACCGCCATCGCCAGCAACCATCGAATCAATAGTGGACGGAGCAGATTGTACGATGGTTGGATAAACCGTGCTTACATAGGGCGTAGCCGTCTGCTCATAGTTCTTATCACTGCAACTCGCCATCAACGCAAGCAAGACAATTGAATAGGCAGTCAGTAAACAAATAGGAAGTACACGAAAATTTTTCATAGGGCTTTACCTGCCATGAAATACATATCCAGAAATCAGAGTTTTAATATACCTCCACCGAAGAGTTTTGGTGTAATCAGAATAATACAAGAAATTATGGTATGGATTATTTACATCACCGTATTTTTGTTGAATCTTTGCTTGGGTTTGAACTGGAAACACATAGGCGGCAAATGAATTTGCGAAATCTTCCTTACGATTAAACCCTTCTCCTGATCCGTATGCAGGAATGCTGCCATAAAAATAATGAGCCTCATTACAGCCAGGCAGCTTGTGTTCGGTGTCGTATACGCAATAAGGGTTACTGTAATTGTCTGTATGCCCATGGGTGAAACTTTCTAGCCCTACGCCAAGTGACCAATTTCGTTTGTAATCCCAAACATGTCCAAACTCGTGCACAACGGACCAAACATCAAAATTTACATTGGGATCAATTATTCTTTTATCTACAGGGTAGCCTTTTGGTGGGCGATTTCCCTTGTTTACTAATTCAACAATATTTCCTTTTGCACACCCTCTTGCGTCCGCCGTAGCGCAATATGAAACCATTCGCACTTCAACCGGTCCGATAAGGGAAGAAAATTTACCGTACATGCTTATATTGGCGCGTTCTACCGCGTACTTCACAATATGTAACTCAGTTAAAGACCATTTGCCCGTATGCCAAAGACCGCATCCATATCCCGCCAATTCTAGAAATGCAGGTGTTACGGGGAGCAAGCCAATCAGTCTGTTGGTGTCCTTCTCAAAGTTGCCCCAATCGGGGATGATGCTAACCTGATATCTTGATTTCAGCTCTGTTACAATATCAAATGCTTCTTGCGCTTCATTCAACTCGATATGCCCTGACGGATCAGTGAACATGATCGGATTTGAGTGAACGTAGTTCCAACGATTAAGGGTTAGTGGCTGTGAATAAATACCGCCCCACGTATCCCGCGTAAGGAAGCGTCCATCGTTGGGACTGTAGAATCTCGCCCGCAGGTACACCATCCCGCTGGGATCGGTGAACTCGCCCGTGAATCCGTAACTGGTTTGGGCGCTTCCCGCCGTCTGCGCAAGGACGCTGTAGGGTTCGTACGCGTTCGCCAGGGTGATCTCGCCGCTTACATTGGTCAATTGCCTGACAGAGCCAAGCGCGTCGGTGAGGAAGTAGTCAGTGCTTGTGTTCACTTGGGCGATTCTACCAAGTCCGTAGAGGTATTGGTTGGTTCCATCGTTCAGAACTTGAGTTAAGCCCGCGTTGAGGTCGAGCGTGTAGTTCACTCCGTTTTGGGAGAGGCGGTCGCCGAGTCCATTGTAAGCATACGAACTCGTCCCGTTGAAGGAGATCAACCGATTGGCGGAATCGTAGGCATACGTGTTCACGCCGTCGTTGAGCAGGTTGCCATTGTTATCCCAGAAGTATTCAACGGAATCCACGAATTTGAGGCGGTTGGCAAGATCGTACTGATAACTGGTCACTGCTAACTGTGTGGTTTGCGAGAGACGATTCCCGACGGCATCGTAGGTGTAGTGATAGTAATCGCCGTTTGAATAGTTGGCTTCAGTCAGGCGATACAGATCATCATATTCGTAGATGATGGTAACAGGTCCCGTTGGAGGTTGTCCGGGCGTGGAGGTGAAAGTGGGGATGTTTGTCAATGTTGGCGTAAAGGAAGGAGTGAATGTCTGCGTGGGGGTGAAGGTGACAGTCGGAGTGTCGGAGGGAATCGGTGTATCCGATGGCGTCAGGGAGAGAGTGGGCGTATCTGTGATCGTGGCGGTGTTTGTAATCGTCGGCGTGTTCGATGCCGTTGGGGTAATGGTGGGTGTATTTGTCGTGGTAGGTGTAAGAATATTGGTCGGTGTCGCGGTCGGATTTGATGAGACATTCCCGCCGCCGAAATCGTCTACGATGGCGCCGCTCGCGTTGGAATACCACAAGCCGATGTAACCGCCGCCCGAGTAGGGAGCCCACGCGGTCACGCTGACCGTTCCGAGGAGTGAGCCGTTCTTGTACACTTCCACGTCACCGTTCGCTTTGGCGCGCGCGCCGAACTGGTCGCCGTTGTTCAGCGTGACCGAAATATCCGCGCCCCGCTGCACCCAGCCCGTCGCAGGGGTGTAGGTGAATACCCTGACGGCGTTGGAAGATGCCACATAAATCACTTTGATCGCGGCAGATGCATCCGAAGCGGTTTTGAGCAACAGCCCCTGTTCCAGTCCGCTTGCGGAGATCTGCGAGAGGGTCAGGTATGCCTCCTGGTCTGCGCCGAAGGAGGCGGGACTCCACGCCGCGAACGAATCCAACCCGCTGGAGTTGACCGCCAATTGGTTGGAGGCGACGGTGAACGAAGAATCATTCTGTCCTGACCAGTTGCCGCCGATCGCGCCATTGGCGCGGTTGAAATTATCCAACACGGAGGTGGAGGGGAATCCGCTTTGTTGGAGAGGTTTCGAGTTGTTACTCAAAAACCGGCTGGCTCCCTCGCGCGGAGAGAGACCGCCCGAGGGCACGTTATATTGAATTACCAATTTCGGTCTCTGCGAGGCGGTGGCATGGTCTGAGGATTTGTACGTGAAGCCGTCGTTCAATTCGGTGTCGGCGACGAGGATAAAGCCGTTGTTCGTGAACGTTCCATCGATCAGTTCCTCGATCATGGCGGGCGTAAGGGCGATCTGCTTTTCGGTGTTGAGCGGTTCGTTCGAGAGGATTTGAACCGAACCGATATCCGCGCTCTCGCGGTCGTTCACGCCGCTTGCGCCGGCGGTCTGCCAGTTCGATCCCGTCGCGCGGATATTCCACGTGGCTTGCGTTTCGTTGAAGGGAACTTTCAAGCGAAAGACGCGGATCNNGATAATGTGGCGGAAGTAATGGTCGCGTTCTGGGTTTCAATCTAACATGTTAATCACCCCCAGGCTACAAAATCAGTCTATACAACTTGAAATTTCCCCTCATTTATGCTATCAATAGGAAAAATTTTCCCCCAAGGATTTTGAATGCATCGAGAACGTGTATCTGAAAATGTATATTGGTTTCAAAGCGAAGTGTACGCGCAAGTAACAGCGGGGGTGATCGCAGGACCGCAGTGGGCGGTGGTGATCGACACCCTCGCCCTGCCCGACGAAACCCTGAACATCCGCGAATTCATCGAGCGCGAATTGAACGTCCCCGTCCGCTATGTGATCAACACCCACTATCACGCCGATCACGCCTGGGGTAATTGCTTCTTCCCCGGCGCCACCATCGTCGCGCACGAACACTGTCGCGCCATGCTCGAAGAGCGCGGCATCCCCTCGCTCGAAGCCGCCAAACGGCAAAACCCCGCCATGCGACAAGTCAAGATCGCCCTGCCGCACATGACCTTTAAAACCGGCGAACTCACCCTGCGCGTCGGCAAGAAGAACCTGATCCTCTCCACGACGCCCGGTCACAGCGGCGATGGCATCTCTGTGCTGGTGGAGGAAGACCGCATCCTCTTCGCCGGGGATGCCTTTATGCCCCTCCCCTACATCGTCGACGGCGACGTGGACGAGATCATGACCTCCATCAAACACATCGGGCGCATGGGGTTGGAAAACATCGTGCAGGGTCACGGCGATGTGATCCTGCGCGGCGAGATCGACGCGGCGGTCAAGGAAAACATCGGCTATCTGACAGCCATTAAAAGATCGGTGAAATCCGCATCGAAGCGCAAGAACGCCGACGAACTCATCGAACAGATCAGCATCGAGTCATGCGGCAAGAGCCGCGTTTACCTCGGCGGGCTTGCCGAACAACTGCACCGCAGAAATTTGCAAGCCTTGCTCCAGTCCATGAGTTAACAAACATAGTACCGCAAAGTTCACTTTGCGCTTTCCCACGCAAAAGCCGACGAAATGGCAAGATTTATCTTGTATTTCACGGAAACATTTTGCCACCATATATGGGCGTTGTTTACCGCGAAGCGCGCCAGGGTTAAATTTTGATGAAATAATCTCGTAATCCGTGTAGGGCGTTAGAGAACGCCAACTACACGGTTAGGGCATTTATTTGTTAATGTCCATAATATTGCCATACTTATTACTCGCCGAGTCTCCCCTCCTACTTTCCGATCACCCCGCTTGCCGACAATTCGTCGAGTTCTTCCGCCGAAAAAAACTCTCCGAGGATCTCACGCGTCTGCCCACCCAATTTCGGAACCGGACGTTCTTCGCCTCGCGCGAATACAAACGGAGAATTCAACCCCACAGCCCTGCCGTTCTCTTCGCGGACAAACCCCCGCGCCTTCACCTGCGGATGCACCAACATCTCTTCAAACGACAAGACCGGCTCGACGCACCCATCCGTGTTTGAAAATGCTTCCAGCCATTCGGCAAGCGGCTTTGCTTTGAAGATCGATTCCACTTCAACCTTGATCGCCCGATCGAATTGGCGTTTCACCAGATCCTCCCTGCCGGTCACCCGGCAGAAATCGTTCCAGAATGGAGGTTCAAGCGCGGCGAGGGTTAGGAACTTCCCATCCGCGGTTTCATAGATGTTGTAGCAAGCCAGCCCTCCTTGCAAGGGGAGCGTCCCTCCGGCAAATGGAACGCCGCTAAAATATGCCGCGCCCGCCTGGGGAATTGTCAATGCGAGCATCCCATCGAACAATGCCATATCGAGATACGCGCCATTGCCTGTGGTTTGCTTGCCGATCACCGCGCTCAAAATGGCAAGCCCAGCCAGCATCGCGCCGCTTAAATCAGCAATGGTCACACCGAAGGGAATCGGCGCCTGCCCCTCTTTCGCGTTCAATGCCAGCGCGCCGCTGATCGCCGCATAGTTCAGGTCGTGTCCCGCGCGTCGGCTTAGCGGACCCTCCTGCCCATACCCCGAGAGGGAACAATAGATCAAATCAGGTTTTATCGCTTTGAGTGATTCGTATCCGATCTTATATCGCTCAACAACGCCGGGACGAAACCCTTCGATCACAACATCGGCAGTTTTCACAAGTTTCAAAAACGCGTCGCGTCCGCGCGGGTTACGATAGTTAACCGCCAGGCTTTTCTTCCCCTGGTTGATCATTTCGAACAAGCCGCCCAGCCCCATTTCGGCGGGAGCCAGGCGCGCATAATCGCCCGCGGTCGGCGTCTCCACTTTGATCACCTCCGCGCCGAGGTCGGCAAGCAGTTGCGTCAGGAACGGACCCGGCAAGAGGCGCGTGAGATCAAGAATGCGAATTCCTTTGAGGGGCTGAATCATGAAAATCTCCGGTTCATCTTGTAAAAGAGAATCCCTTGTTTGCCGCGGCCGCTAAGGATGCAATGCCCGGGCGCAAAATGAATTTTGCGGTACGAACTGCGTAATGAAATGTCCCCGTAAGAACAGGCGCAGGTTACTTTGAGTCCTGCGATGCGCCGGCGGCTTTTTCTTTGCGCGTGCGCAACCAACCAGCCAGGCTGATGCTGATGACGCGCTCGTTGCCGGCAAATATTTTTTGGATGTTTGGTCGCAACGCCCAGATCAACAATATCTCGGCGATCAAGCCGTAGAGCACGTTGACCCACGGCATCAAGCCCATCGAGGCGCGCACGGCGAACACCACGATGATGCCCAGTCCCACCGTCAGCGTTGCCACCGATGCCATGCCCAGCGTGAACAACACAAACGCGCCGATCACGAACACGATGGGGAAGGTCCAACTCCACAAGCCTACTGCGCCGCCCAACGCTGGCATTGCCCCCGCCCCGCCGCGTAATCGGAAACGCCCGTTGGCGTCGCGCTCGGCGAGAAAGATCGAATAGTTATGCCCAAGGATCGCCGCCAGACCAGCCAGCACATGCGCCAGACTCGCATCGGGCGTGATCAAACGCGCCACCCACACGGCAACGGCGGCTTTGACGATGTCTAGGATCGCGGTGGCAAACCCGATCCCGAACCCTGCCGCGCGGAATGCGTTCGTCCCGCCGGTGCGCCCGCTTTCAACCTCTCGCAAGTCTTTGCCGGTTTTCAATTTAACAAGGATCAACCCTACAGGGATCGAACCGAGTAAATATCCGATAAGTACCGCAACAACATCGAGCGCAATTTGCATTTCACTGCCTCCGGGCATAGTCTACAACAAAAAACACGTAACAATCTTTTGAGTTTCTCTATTTCACAAGTTTAGCGCGGACTCGATCACCTGCCCGCCTCCGACCCTGAAGCCGCGCATCCGCTGGGCGAGGCAGTTGTAGGTTCATTAAGAGGCGATTGGAAGAGTCCACGCGCGAATTATCTCACCGAATGAAGACCGCCAAGCCCCAACAGATCATGGTGGCGATAGCGGGCTCGAGCGCGGCGCGGCGCGAAGGAAGTTCATCGCGCAGGTTGATCGCCAGATTCGTCAGCCCATACATGGGACCGATCATCATCAACCCGAATTGGATCGGCGAGATGGGCCAATAATGAAACCCCGCGGCGAGTTGCACGCATACAAATGCAATGCCCAGCGACCAGGCATATTCCCAGCGCCCATCCAAGCGGAGGTGAAAAATTCTCAGGCTGGCAAACCCGGCAAAGAGGAACAACGCCGGCAGGGTAAAAAAGAGCCGCAAGTCGCCATAGCGCAACGCGACGGCGAGGATAAAAAATAGCGTATATGAAATGGCGGTCAGACCCGCCAGGGCGGTGGTGTAGTATGGCGCGCCGGGGTCTACCACAATGTATTCGGCAATAAAAACAAAGATGAGGAAAATCCCGCTTATGGCAAAGCCGATCCACCAGGGTGTTCCATCGGGAAGCAGGGATAGGGGAATACTGATGGCGAGCGTTGTTAGTGTGGGCAAAATCCACCATTGATACGTGGATCTGCTGTTGAGGGAGGGATGCCCGCGCAGGAGCCAGTCCATGCCGGTGGCGGTGAGTCCGGCGGTGAGCAGGCTCATGATGATGGGAATATTGAGCGGGATGGAAAGGAAGAAACCCGGCAGTTGCAGGTTGAGGTCGAACTCCGGCGATTGGATGATGCGCGCCAACGCCAGCGCGAGCAACACGGTGGAGGTCAGCACGCCGATACGGTTCGAATCGGGCAGGTATGAGCGTTCGTTCATGTTCTTCATTTTAACCCGTGCTGTGGAAGCGTGCCAGCGCGTGAATCGGTATGGTAGAATCAATTGCTTATGAACGTGGAAAATGCGGAAAAACTTCCCCCGGTTCCCGGTGTGTTCCAATCCTTAAGACTCGGCTTTGATGTAGTTTCATCGCACGTATGGCTGATCTTCATGCCGATCGTCTTTGACGTGTTTCTCTGGCTGGGTCCGCGCTTGAGCGCGGGGCAGGTGTATTCGTCGTTGTTGGCGAATATGCTCGCGGTGTTCAAAGACCGCCCCCTGCCCGAAACAGAGACCAGGGCGCTGAGCGATTTTGTGGAATCGATCAATCGTATCAACTGGTTTAGCTGGTTGCGTACGTTGCCGATCGGGGTTTCCAGTTTGGATTCATTTATCATCCCAGAGAATCTAACTGTGGCGACCCCATTGGGGACACAGACGGTCATCCAATTGGGATCGATCTTCAGCCTGTTTGGCTGGACCTGCCTCATCATTCTCGCCGGCTGGGTGGGCGGAGGCTTATACTTTCGTCTTGTATCCATAACCACACTTGGCAAGGAAGAAGCGGGAATTAGCATAGGGCGGGCGCTTGTTCAAACGGTCTTGCTGTCGATCGTGTTGAACATCGTTTTTTTCATCGTCTTCCTGCCAGTTTCGATGATCGTTGGAGCGGTTGGGTTGTTAAGCCCGGTATTGAGCACAGCCATCATGTTTATCCTTGCGCTCCTTTCCTACTGGCTGATCGTGCCGCTGTTCTTCACTCCGCATGGAATTTTTGCCGGCCGGCAAAATGCGTTCCATTCGCTGTATTCCAGCCTGCGTATCTCACGTTTCACCCTGCCGTCCAGCGGCTTGTTCGTACTAACAGTGTTCGTTGTCGCGAGTGGGCTGAACTTCCTGTGGAGGGTTCCCACCAGCGATACCTGGATGAAACTGGTCGGCATCTTCGGTCATGCGTTCATCAGCACCATGCTTCTCTCTGCCAGCTTTGCATACTACCGCAATATCAACGCGTGGTTGCAGGTGGTTCTGGAACAACTTCAGCAAAAACAAAACATGCCTACGCAACAGGCATGACTTCTTTATAGTATCAGCACTTCACGAAAACGCGTATTTGGCGGTCTCTATCTCTAGAGCGCAAACTACGCGGGGTTTTTCGTGATCTACTGAGTATCCTGACACCGTTCCACAGGGAACGGTAACATTTCGGAGGTATTTGTGGCAAAGAAACAAGACACCGGCTACGATGTAGGGTCGATCCAGGCGCTCGAGGGCATCGAGCATGTGCGCAAGCGCCCGGGCATGTACGTGGGCGGCACCGATATCAAAGCCTTGCATCACCTTGTTTATGAGGTGGTGGATAACGCCATCGACGAGGCGCTGGCAGGGTTCTGCACCGCGATCAACATCAGCATCCATGCCGACAGCAGTGTGACCGTGGAAGACAACGGGCGCGGTATCCCGGTGGGTCCGCACCCAACGAAAAAGGACGCCAAGGGCAAGGCTATGGAAACGGTCGATGTGGTGATGACCGTCATCGGCGCGGGAGGCAAATTCGGCGGCGGCGGATACAAAGTCTCCGGCGGTTTGCACGGCGTGGGCGTAAGCGCGGTCAACGCGCTTTCAGAGTGGATGACCACCGAGATCAAACGCGATGGCAAGCTTTGGCAACAACAATACAAACGCGGCGTGCCGCAAGGCGCCATCAAGCAGATCGGCAAAGTATCGAAGGAAGAAAGCGGAACCAAGCAAACCTATAAATTCGATAAGCAGATCTTTACCGAGGATATCGATTATCGTTTCGATACGCTCGTGCAACGCTTCCGCGAAATGGCGTTCGTCACGCGCGGCGTGACCATCCGCTTCGTGGACGAACGCAACGACCGCGAGATGACCTTCTACTTCGAGGGCGGCATCACCTCATTTGTGCGTTATCTCAACCGTAACCGCGAGAACTTGCACTCGGTTGTGTACGTGGAAAAAGAGATCGAGAACATCGGCGTGGAAGCCGCCATCCAATACACAGACGCGTACACCGAATCGGTCTATTCGTTTGCGAACACGATCAACACCATCGACGGCGGAACGCACCTGACCGGCTTGCGCTCCTCGCTGACGCGCGTCATCAACGATTATGCCCGCAAGAACGGCTTACTCAAAGACGCCGACCCGAACTTCTCCGGCGACGACACGCGCGAAGGACTCACCGCCATCGTTTCGGTCAAGCACCCGGGTCCGCAGTTCGAGTCGCAAACCAAAGTGAAATTGATGAACCCCGAAGTGCAGACGTACGTCACACAGGTGGTAGGCGATGCGTTCGGCACATTCCTCGAGGAAAACCCGCAAGCCGCAAAAGCGATCGTTGCGAAATGTCTTACCTCGGCGCGGGCGCGCGATGCGGCGCGTAAGGCGCGCGACCTCGTCATCCGCAAGTCCGCGCTTGAGTCGCTCACCCTGCCCGGCAAACTGGCAGACTGTTCGGAACGCGATTCGTCGAAGACCGAGCTCTACATCGTGGAAGGCGATTCCGCAGGCGGATCAGCCAAACAGGGGCGCGATCGCCACTTCCAAGCCATCCTGCCTCTGCGCGGAAAGATCATGAACACCGAGCGCGCCCGGTTGGACAAAATCCTTTCGAGCAATGAAATCAAGGCTTTGATTTCCGCGCTAGGCACCGGTATCGGCGATAACTTCGATCTGGAAGGTCTGCGCTATGGACGCGTGATCATCATGACCGACGCCGACGTGGACGGTTCGCACATCCGCACGCTTCTGCTTACATTCTTCTTCCGCTACATGCCGCAACTGATCGATGACGGGCATCTATACATTGCCCAGCCCCCGCTGTATCGCATCGCGTACAAAAACAATGTCAGATACGTGTACAGCGACAAGGAAAAAGACAAAGCGCTGAAAGAGATCGGCGATAAAGCAAACCTGCAACGCTACAAAGGTCTCGGCGAAATGAACCCGGCTCAACTGTGGGAAACCACCATGAACCCCGAGAACCGCACCCTGCTTCTCGTGACAGTGGACGATGCCGCCGAAGCCGACCGCACTTTCGATATGCTGATGGGCGACGCGGTAGACCCCCGCCGCAAGTTCATCCAGACACACGCCAAAGCAGTGCGAAACCTGGATATTTAGCAACACCCAACGCCCCGCAGGGTCAAACCTGTGGGGCGTTTTCTTTCATTNNATTAACTCACCTTACGCGGTAACAACCGTAACGCGAGACACTGGGCGGTCTCGCGTTTCAGGCAATTCTTGGGCAAGAGCGACATGTTGCAGATTAACTATTAAACCGAGCAATCCTTCCACTTCATTTTGAACCACGGAGACACTCCCGAAAATCATCGGGATACGTGAGCCACGGAGTTTTTAATAGATTTTCTCTGTGTCTCCGTGTCTTTATTATCCCCGCCAGGGGACAGTGGTGCGGTTTATTGCCCGATTAATTTAGAAAAGTACAAAATGTCGCATTACGGAAGCCATGTTAGCCTTTTCTGCGTAAGGTGAGTCCATTAAAATGAGGACACCACCTTTCCTCTTTGTTATGAAAGTACCATAGTGATAGCCGGGGGAGGTGGAGTAAAATTTTGACAACGGTCCGTTTATGAACCAAACTCAAAGCCCTAATCAGGTATTCAATCGTATCCTGCAAGCCGTCGTCCTGCTCTACCAAGGCGTGGCAGTTGTGGCGTTCATTCTGTCCATAATTTTCGCGGTACGCTGGCTGAACCAACCCTTCATTGGCGGCTTCTTCGAAAGCACGCTTGTCCTTAACGGGACGGGGAGAAACAATACCCAACAACAACCCTGGGCGCTCTACGAACAGGGATTCGGCTTCGGCGACCAACTGATCGCGATGGATGGCAAGCCGGTCAGATCCTCCACAGATATCCGCGACGAGCTCGCCTCATTTCAGACGGGGGATTCGGTTGTCCTCCTGATAAAAACATCCGCAGGGGAAACAAAAACCGCCAATATCGTCCTTCAGGCATTTCCCGCCGCCGACCGCTTCGCCTACTTCATCATACCGGCGTTGATCAGCGGCGTATTTCTCTTCGTCGGCTTGTGGATCTTCGGTTTCCGCCGCAACGAACCTGCCGGGCGCGCATTCTCCATTTTTTCCTCCTCCCTCGGCATTGCCATCGGCGCTCTGTTCAACCTCTATACAACGCACGAATTTTCTCATCTGTGGACTCTCTCTGTTGCCCTCGCCGGCGCCTCGCTGATCGACCTCAGCCTGGTCTTCCCACAGGAAGCGCGTTTGGTGATCGGGCGCGCCTATTTGCGAAGCATCGGATATATCGTTGCCGTTGTTCTATCCCTGCTGGCATTCTTGACGCTGTACGATACGGTAAACCCCATGGCGTATGTAGGCGCATGGCAAAAGATCTATTTGTTCACCGGTTTCTCCGCTTTGTTCTACTTTGGCAACCTCACCTACCGCGGCTTCTGGACGGTCTCGCCGGTGGTCAAGAGTCAGGCACGAACCATCCTGATTGGTTCCTTGTTCGCGTTCGTTCCCGTTGTTTCTTGGCTGTTATTATCATCCTTTAACGACACGCCGTTCAACCCCTACCTGTTGCTGTTCATGGTCGCGTTCCCGCTCGTGAACGGATTCGTCATCCTGCGGTATCGGCTCGTACGCACCGACTATTGGATCCGCCAAGGGATTGTATACAGCATCTTGACCGGTCTTGTCATTGCAGTGTACGGCTTACTAGTCAGCGGCATTGGGTTGATCTTTACCGACCAAATGCCATCGGATAATCCGTTTCTGATCGGCGGGTTGGTGTTTATGGTAGCCGTTTTCCTCGACCCGGCGCGCACCCGCCTGCAAACTCTGGTAGACAGCGCCTTCTTCCGCGGACAACGCGCCTACGAAGAGCGATTGCGAACCTTCAGCCACGAACTCACCAGCGCAGTGGACTTGCATTCCATTGGGCGCGTTCTACGCGAACAGATCGCCAGCAGTCTTGTTCCCGATCGCCTGCACATTTACATTTATGATTCTTTGAACGATCAATATTCCGCCCTGCCCGGTATCGACAGCCGCCCCACCAGCGACATCCGTTTTACATCCGCCAGCCCGCTGGTGCGCCATCTTCAAACGGAAAAAATACCACTCTACTTGGATTCGATCCACGAACCTCTCAATTTGAAAAGTGAAGATTCCCGCCTTGCCATATTAGGCGCGCGACTATTTGTGGCGTTACCCGGCGAGGGTAGACCTGTGGGGTGGCTGGCGCTCGGCAATACGCTTTCCGGCAATGCCTACATGCCGCGCGATCTGGACTTTCTCGAAAACCTTGCCGATCAGGCTTCGTTAGCCATTTCGCGCGTGCAAACCGTTCTCGACCTGGAGCGGCGCGTGCAAGAGATGAACGCCCTCACCCGCGTTTCGCAAGGCGTGAACATCACCCTCACCTTCGACGATGTGCTCGAGTTGATCTTTGCGCAAGCAACGCAGATCCTCCCCTCCACGCATTTTCACATCACCCTGTACAACAAATCGGCCAATTATTTTTATTACGGCTTCTGTGTAGATGATCGCGAGCGAGCGCCCCACCGTGAAAACAAACCCCTGCCGCCCAGTTTCGGTTTAGGACAAGAGATTATTCGCCGCGGCGCCACCATCCTCACACAAGACTACTCGCGCGAATGTCAGGCGCGCAACATTACCGCCGCCTCGCCCGGCGTCTACGCATGGATGGGTGTGCCGCTGAACGCCGGCGCTGAAACCATCGGCGCATTGAGCGTAGCCAGCCGCGACGCCACCGTCACCTACACACGCGCCCAGCTCGAACTCCTGCAAGCCATCGCCGACCAGACTGTAGGCGCCATCGTCAAAGCGCGCCTGCTCGAAGAGACACAGGAACGCGCCCGCCAGCTTTCCACCTTGAACGAAATTACGCGGCAACTCACCTCCACACTCGAACAGGAACCGTTGCTTCAAAACATCCTCGATAACGCCGTCAGCATTTTGAACTGCGAATCGGGCTCGCTGTTCCTCATGGATGAACAGACCGGCGATCTCGTCTTCCGCGTCACCGTCGGACCTGCGGCAGGCAACCTGCTCGGTCAACGTATTCCCGCCGGGGCAGGGATCGTCGGACGCGCCGTGCAAACCCGCGTGCCGGTCATCGAGAACGACGGTCAACGCTCTGCCATGCGTTTCGATGCCGCCGATAAACAAACCGGCTACCTCTCGCGCTCCCTGCTCGCGGTACCCATGCTCATCAAAGATCGCGTTCTCGGCGTGATCGAAGTCATCAACCGCAATGACGGGCTTCCGTTCGTGGCAGATGATCAAAACTTGCTCACCGCTTTTGCGGGTCAGGCGGCGGTTGCCATTGAAAACGCCCGCCTGCTCGCGCTCACAGACCAGGAACTTTCTGCCCGCGTGGAAGAACTCTCGATCATGGGTCGCATTGTGCGCGAGCTAAACGCCAGCCTCGATGTGGATCGCGCCATGAACATTACCCTCGACTGGGGTATGCGGCGCTCAAACGCCGAGGCAGGGTTGATTGGCATGTTGGAAGGGAACGAACTGCGCATTATCGCGCAGGAAGGCTACGAAGACGCGCTTAGCAACGCCAACACTGCTTACACCACACTCGAACTGCCCGCCGTCAAGGAGGCGATCGATAAAGGTCAGCCGAATCAGGTGTCCCTGCTGGGAACCGGGCATCGCGGCATCTTCCCCGGCGCGCATACCCAGATCATCGTCCCGATTCGCCGCGAAGCCGGTGTCATCGGTTTGATCCTGCTCGAAAGTACCAGCGACTCGCAGGGCAACCTAGACTTTCTAAACCGCCTGAGCGACAATGCCGCCATCGCCATTTACAATGCGCAACTGTACGGCGAGGTGCAGCAAGCGAACACAGCCAAAAGCGAATTTGTTTCGCTCGTGGCGCACGAACTTAAAAACCCGATGACCTCCATCAAAGGATATTCCGAACTTCTCGCTTCTGGCACGGTGGGTCAGATCAACGAAATGCAGACCAACTTTCTTGGCACGATCCGCTCGAATGTCGAGCGCATGTCGGTGCTGGTATCGGACCTGAACGATAATGCCAAGATCGAAGCCGGGCGATTGAAGCTTGATTTCACGCCGGTCAATCTTGCCGCAGTAGTGGAAGATGTATTGCGCTCCACGCGCCGCCAGGTGGAGGAAAAACATCAGGAAGTTGAAGTTAGCATCCCGCCTCAGTTACCGCAAGTTTGGGCAGATCGCATCCGCGTGGGACAGGTGATGACCAACCTGATCAGCAATGCGAATAAATACACTACCGATGGCGGAACAATCATGGTTGGCGCGGAAGAGACAACCAATCAATGGGACGATACCGGCGCGAAGCGTGTGGCGCATCTGTGGGTACGCGATAACGGTATCGGCATCAGCGCTGAAGATCAGGTAAAAATCTTCCAAAGATTCTTCCGTTCCGATGACATGAAAGCGCGCGAAGCGCCGGGCACCGGGCTGGGGTTGAACATTACTAAAAGTTTGGTGGAAATGCAGGGCGGGCGCATCTGGTTCGAAAGCGAATATAGGAAGGGAACCACGTTCCACTTCACGGTTCCGATCGCGGAAGGAATCTCACAGACATGACGTTACATTTTGCGGTTGGGCAGGCGCACGCGTTGAATGGTCGCGAGGCCAGTTTGCAGGCAACCCATCAGGCGTTGAACCGACTCGGTCCCGTCACTCCCACGTTTGGCATGGTTTTTGCATCACATCAATATCAGGCGCGCGATGTGGTGAGCGGCATCTCAGGCTTGCTCGGCGACACGCCCATCATCGGCATGAGCAGTCCCGTTGGCATAACAAATGAAGGCGCGCACCCAAACTCGGTAGTAATCGCGCTTATGGCGGGTGATATGCAAGCCGAAACGCACTGGATCCCCGGCTTTGCCCAGTCGGCGCGCGAGGCTGGCGCGAAACTGATGAAAACCGTTATCGATCACAAGGATTACCGCGCCCTGTTCTTTTTCGCCGATGGCTTCAACGGCGATGCCGATCAATTGTGCAACGCGATCCCGAATGTGACCTTTCCGCTGGCGGGGGCGCTCTCTTCCGGGGATATGCATACGGGTCATTCCTACCAGATGGCTGGTCCGCAAACTGGAGGCGGCGCGCTCACTGCCGCGTTCCTGCGCGGCAACTTCCGCGTGGGAATCGGCGCGGCACACGGGTGGAACCCGGTCGGCGCGCAATTCCGCGTGACACGTTCGCGCGGCTTCTGGTTGCGCACATTAGACGGCAAGCCCGCCTCCGAGACCTATGCGCGCTTGTTCGGCTACCCTGCGCGTGATTGGGCATTCCCACCGCTCAGCCACCTGGCACGACTGTATCCGCTGGGCGTGGAACAAGGCGACCAAATGACGATCCGCTCCCCCATCCGTGTGGAAGCGGATGGAAGTTTCCGCATGAATGCCCCCGTACGCGATGGCACAGATGCCTATCTGCTGGTCGGTAGTCGCGTCTCGTGTGAGAACGCCGCTCACGCCGCCGCCCAACAAGCCTTGAAAGCGCTGGATGGCGTAAAGCCGGTCTTCGCTTTTGTGATGGTTGATCTTGCCTGGGAGATGTTGCTGAAATCTCATCCGGGCGCCGAGGTTGCCGCCTTGCGTGAAATTTTCGGGTCAGACCTGCCGATCGCCGGCGGTTATTCGCTAGGGCAAATCGTACCGGGGAAGTTGCCAACGCCGCAGTTATTGAACCAACACATCGTTGTCGTTGCATTTGGGGAAGATAGTTAAGCAACTCACCTTACGCAGTACAACAAGATTTATCTTGCAATCGCCTGTTTTTTTCAACCTATAGTCGCAAAGTGAACTTTGCGGTACACACCCCCAACGGGGTATGATTAGGGACGGAATGAGGAGTATAGAATGAAATTCAAATTTGCCGCCTTTTTATGTTTAATGTTGTTGAGCGCTTGTATGCCGATCCCTGCCGCTCCTCCTACAGCCTCGGCTGTGCCATCTTTTACGCCGCTTCCGCCGGTAACGTCCTCCCCCTTCCCTCTTATCACCGCGACGCAAACTTTCATTTCCACCGAATCGCCGACCCCGTTACCCGTGGGTAACACGCCCATCTCGACATCCACACTGGCTCCCACTAATCCTAGGTATTGCGCAGATCCGCAGGTAATTGAGGTTATCGATTCGTTCAAGTCCTCCATGCTGAATGAAGATGGATCGTTATTGAGTCTGCTCGTAAACCCGGTCACCGGCATGGATGTCCGTTTCTTCCGCACTGGGAACGTATTGACCTATTCCCAAGAGCAGGCAAAATTCCTATTCATATCAACGTATCAAGCGGATTGGGGAGCGCATCCCGCCAGTGGCGAGAATGTGATCGGCGCGTTTCATGAGGTAGTTGTGCCCGAGTTACAGAAGTTCCTCCAGCGAATCTATACGTTACACTGCAATGAACTCCGTTACGGCGGGGCAACCTATCAACCCAATTGGATATACGATGGAAATTTTTACGCGCTCCACTTCCCCGGTACCGAGGAATTCGGTTTCCTCGATTGGCATACATGGGTGATCGGCATCGATTACGTGAACGGCAAGCCATACATCTACGCGCTGACTCAATTCTTTTGGGAGCCATAAATAAAATTCGGCTTATAGCAACCGCGTCTATTTCCTTAGCGGACGTCTGTGAACGTCCGCTATTTTTTTCACATGTAAGAATCAGTGTAGCCATGTATACTAAGCATTAAAGTTATTGTAAAAACTTGCAATAAGGAAACGATATGTCCTGTGGCTTAGCCTACGCTCCTCAACTTCGCTCGCTGGGTTACCGCATCACTCCGCAACGGATGGCGATTCTGCACGCGCTGTGTCATTCAGGCAAGCATCTTTCGCCGCGCGATGTGTATCGAAAAGCGAAAAAAGATTTTCCGACACTTACCGAGCCCACCGTCTATCGCACATTAGATTTTCTTGCGAAGAACGGGCTGGCGCGTCCGACTCAAGCGGGTAAAGGACGTTTACGGTATGAAATGGCAGACGACGATCATCACCACATCGTTTGCCGCGTGTGTGGCGGCGAGATCCAAGTGGAGCACGACCTGCTCGAAAGCATGTATCGCACAATGGAATCAACCAGCGGGTATAAACGTATTGATCGTCATGTGACTTTCTTCGGAGTGTGCCCGGAGTGTCTGAAAACCTAAAAGAGGAGATTAACATGCACTACTCACCTGTAGCCCTTCACATCCCCGACGGATTCTTGTCTTTTATTGTTTCGCTGATCTGTTGGGCGATCGCGGCAGTCGTACTGGCAATGGCTGTCTCGCGCACCAACAAATCGCTCGGCGAAAAACAAGTTCCGTTGATGGGGATCATGGCGGCGTTCATCTTCGCCGCGCAGATGTTGAACTTCCCTGTTGCGGGCGGCACCTCGGGTCACTTGCTCGGCGGCGCGCTGGCGGCGATCGTACTCGGTCCATGGGCAGGGATGCTCGTGATGACCGCTGTCATTACCGTGCAGGCGTTGCTGTTTCAAGATGGCGGCTTGATCGTAATGGGCGCGAACATTTTGAACATGGGCTTGATCACCTCGGCGATCGGATATGGTTTGTATCGCGGCGTTTCGAATGCAAGCCGTTCTACAAAACTTGCCGTGGCTGGCGTTGCGGCTTGGCTTTCGGTGATGGCAGGCGCGCTCGCCACCGCGCTTCAATTATGGTTGAGCGGAACGAGCGATCTGCAAACTGTGACCCTCGCCATGCTGGGAGTCCACGCGTTGATCGGGATCGGCGAAGCGTTGATCACCGTTGCGGCGTTGACGTTCATTATGCAGACCCGCCCCGACCTCTTGGATGAATCATCTGCTTCTGCGCAGGGCGGGCGCGGATGGGCGCTCCCGGGCATTGCGCTTTCACTCGCGGTCGTTTTGCTTTCACCGCTTGCCTCCGCCTTCCCCGATGGGCTTGAACGTGTGGCAGAAAATATGGGTTTTCTTCACCATGGGCAGTCTGCGCCTTATCAGATCATCCCCGATTACACTGTTCCCTTCCTCGGCGAAACAGCGCTTTCCACGATCGTGGCAGGCATCATCGGCGCGCTCGTTGTGTTGGGACTTTCCATTCTTACTGGCAGGTCGTTGCAGAAGAAATCGCAAGTGAGCAAATAGGCAAATGAGCAAATAGGCAAGTGAGCAAATCGTCAATCGAAAATCGTAAATCTGAAATCGAATGCATTCCGACGCCTTTGACCGTTATCACCACGGACACAGCCTCATCCACGACCTCGACCCTCGCGTCAAGGTCGTGGTGACGGTTGGATTCATCCTCTCGAACGCTCTGCTCCCCGATGGCGCGTGGACGGCGTTCGCGCTGGCATGGCTGTTCGTGTTGACCGCGAGTTTTTTTTCGGGGCTTGGGCTTGGGTTCACCTTCCGACGTTCGTTCATTGCGCTGCCGTTCGCGCTTGCGGCGATCACCGTTTTATTTTCCATCCCGGGCAAGCCGGTAACCTCGTTCCAATTTTTGATGTGGAATTTCACCATCACCGACGCAGGACTGTTGCGATTCGTGAGCATCGTCATCCGCTCGTGGTTGTCGGTGCAGATGGCGATCCTGCTCGTCGCGGTGACGGAGTTCCCGAAGATCGTCCATGCGCTTCGGCATTTGCGCGTGCCGGCTGTGTTGACCGTGATCATTTCATTCCTCTATCGGTATCTTTTTGTGCTGGCAGATGAAGTCTTGCGATTGCTGAGGGCGCGAGAAGCCCGTTCGGCGCAGATGGCAGGCAGAGGGGCGGGAGGAAGCGTGCTGTGGCGGGCGCGCGTCACCGGGAATATGGCGGGTCAATTATTTTTGCGGAGTTACGAGCGCAGTGACCGAGTCTATAATGCGATGCTTTCGCGCGGATACAAAGGCGAGTTGATGACGATCCATCCGCATCAGGTTCACGCGGGCGATTGGTTGATCGTTTTGTTGTCGTTCGTTTGTCTCGTGATCATGCAGGTTGTTGGGAGGGCGTTGTGACCGATATTGTTTCAGTGCGCGATCTGCATTTTTCGTATCCCGATGGTCATGCGGCGTTGCGCGGCGTTTCGTTCACGTTGTGCGAAGGCGACAAGGTTGCGTTGGTGGGACCGAACGGCGCGGGGAAGTCAACGTTGATGCTGCAACTCAACGGGAT
>CXWJ01003621.1_pt1 | contig 21087 bp, 19 predicted proteins | sample 590841 | NCBI WGS metagenome assembly CXWJ01 (sample SAMEA3498367, study PRJEB10139) | wastewater metagenome | biome: wastewater treatment plant; material: activated sludge | place: Austria | collected 2015-01-21 | reverse complement strand
ACCATGCACAGCACGAACAGGCTGCCGACGTACAGCGGCACCGCGGTCTTGATGCGCGTGCCGAAACCTTCGTTCAGGCCGTAGCCCGCGAGCAGCAGCGCCACCGCGGCGAGCGGCAGGAACAAGACGCGCCGGTACCAGCGGTCGCTCTCGAAACACAGGATGAAGGTCAGCAGGTAGACGCTGAGCGGCAGGACCCACAGGAACGGGATCGACGCCACGTGCTGGGTGATGTGGTTGGTCACCGCGAGCAGCAGCCACGAGCCCATCGCCGGCAGCGCAAGCCACAACGCCTGCGTGCCGAGGCCGGGCAGGGCCTCGGCGGCGGCCGCCGGCGCGTCGGCAGTCTGCTGCGGTGCCGGCAAGCGCGCCGCCGCGATCGCCGAGCCGAGGCACAACACGACGAACACCGCATACGCTACCGACCAGGTGATGGCCTGCATGCGCAGCGCCGCGTTCGGCTCGATCACCACCGGGTAGGCGAGCAGCGACAGCAGCGACGCGAAGTTCGACAGCGCGAAGTAGCGGTAGACCTTCGCGCCCCAGGGCGAACGCGCGACCCAGGACTGCAACAGCGGCCCGGTCGTCGACAGCAGGAAGTACGGCAGCCCGATCGTCAGCGCCAGCAGGCCGAGGATGTGCTGCGTCGGCGCGCCCGGGTCGAGCGGCTTCCACGCCGGGTTCGCGACGATCGGCAGGCTCGCCAGGCTCGCGAGCAGCAGCGCGCCGTGCAGCCAGGCCTGGGTTCGCGGCGCGAGGCGCCGCGCCACCCGGTCGGCATACGCATAGCCGGCGAGCAGCAGCACCTGGAAGAACACCATGCACACCGTCCACACCGACGCCGAGCCGCCGAACCACGGCAGGATCTGCTTGGCGATGATCGGCTGGACGAGGAACAGCAGGAACGCGCTGCTGAAGATCGTCGCCGCGAAGAGCACGGGAGTCAGGGCCATGGGTCGCACATTGCACCAGTCGTGGTGCAGTGCAGCATACAGCCGCTTGCGTTGCGACGATGTATCCGTCGGTGCCTTGGCAGGGGTGTCATTGCAGGCGACCCGACCGATGGCATCGCGGCGGGGAGCGCAACAGGGGTCAGCGGTCTTGCGGCATCATTCGAGCATGATCCGAGCCGAGACCCTGGTCCTGTTGAGCCAGCACAAGCCCGAAATGCAGCGCCGATTCGGCGTGCGCAGCTTGGCGCTGTTCGGCTCGCGCGCACGCGAGCAGTCGCACGCCGACAGCGACATCGACATGCTCGTCGAGTTCGACGGCCCGGCCACGTCGGCGCGCTGCTTCGGCTTGCAGTTCTTTCTCGAAGATCTGCTGGGCGGCCCGGTCGATCTGGTGACCAGGCAGGCCCTGCGTCCGCAATTGCGTCCCTTCGTCGAACGCGACGCGATCCATGTCTGAGGCGCGCCACGTGAATGGCGCTTCTACGTCGAGGACATGATCGCCTTCTGCGACAAGGCGCTCGCCTACACGAAGGGGCTCGATCGCTCGACCTTCGCGGCCGACCCGCTGCGATACGACGCCACGCTGAGGAACCTCGAACTCATCGGCGAAGCGGCAAGCCACGTGCCCGACGACGTGCGCCATTCGGCCGCGGATGTGCCTTGGCGCATGGTCGTCGCGGCACGCAACCGCTTGATTCACGGCTACCTCGGCATCGACGACGACACGCTGTGGAGCATCGTCGCCGACGACCTGGTGCCCTTGCGCGTCGCGTTGACGCGCTTGCTCGCTGCTCAGCCATAGCGAGCCGATGGCCGCCAAACCGGTCCTCGCCGAATTCCTCGCCGCCGTTCATGGCGTGCACCTATCCGGCGCCGGCACCAAGGAAACCTCGTACTACACCGCGCTGGACAACCTCCTCGACGGCATCGGCGAGACGCTGAAGCCGAAGGTGCGCTGCGTGATGCAGCTCAAGAGCCTGGGCGCCGGCAACCCGGACGGCGGGCTGTTCACCGCCGACCAGTTCGATCGCAAGACCGACGCGCCGAAGAACGTGGCCGCTCCCGCGCGTGGCGTGCTCGAGGTCAAGGCGCCAGGCGAAGCGGTCGATTTCACGGCGGCCGGCGCGCAGGTCGCGAAGTACTGGGATCGCTACCGCCTCGTGCTCGTGACCAACTTGCGCGATTGGCTGTTGATCGGCGAACGCGGCGGCCAGCGCGTGGCGCTCGAACGCCACGTGCTGGCCGACACCGAAGCGGCCTTCTGGGCACTGGCCGAGCACCCGAGCCGGGCCCAGAAGGAGCGCGGGCCCGCTTTCGCCGACTTCATCGCCCGCGTGCTGCTGCATGCCGCGCCGCTGGGCGAACCGAAGGATCTGGCATGGCTGCTCGCCAGCTACGCGCGCGAAGCGGCGCATCGCGTGGAGCGCGCCACACCCGTCGCACAGCAGCAATTGGCAGTGCTCGAGCAAAGCCTCGAGGCGGCGCTGGGCGTCGATTTCGATGCGAAGGACGGCGAACACTTCTTCCGCTCGACGCTGGTGCAGACACTTTTCTACGGGGTATTTGCCGCGTGGGTGCTGCGCCACCAAGGCAACACGAGCGGCCCCTTCGATTGGAAGACCGCTGCCTACGACCTGAACGTGCCGATGATCTCGGCGCTGTTCGAACAACTCTCGCAGCCGACCAAGCTGAAGGCGCTGGACCTCACGGCCGTGCTCGACTGGGCGGCCGACGCCTTGAACCGCGTCGATCAGCCGAGCTTCTTCAAGAAGTTCGAAGCCCGGCATTCGGTGCAGTACTTCTACGAACCCTTCCTCGAAGCGTTCGACCCCGCGCTGCGCAAGCAGCTCGGCGTCTGGTACACGCCGCGCGAAATCGTGCGCTACCAGGTCGAGCGCGTCGATCACGCGCTGCGCACCGAGCTCGGCATCGCCGACGGCCTGGCCGATCCGCAAGTCGTGGTGCTCGACCCGTGCTGCGGCACCGGCGCCTACCTGGTCGAAGTGCTCGACCTGATCGCGCGCCGTCTCGCGGCACAGGGCAACGCGGCGCTCGCCGGCCAGGAACTGAAGCAGGCTGCGCAGCAGCGAATATTCGGCTTCGAATTGCTGCCCGCGCCCTATGTCGTCGCGCACTTGCAGTTGGGCCTGCTGCTGCGCAGCCTGAACGCGCCGTTGCAAAGCCATGCCAGCGGCGGCGGCGAGCGCGTCGGCGTGTTTCTCACCAACGCGCTGACCGGTTGGGAGCCGTTGAAGGAGCCCAAGAGCCAGGTGCTGCCCTTTCCCGAGTTGGCTGCCGAGCGCGACGCGGCCAACAGCGTCAAGCGCGAGCAGAAGATCCTCGTCATCCTCGGCAACCCGCCGTACAACGGCTATGCGGGCGTCGTGGTCGGCGAAGAACGCGAGCTGAGCGATGCCTACCGCAGGGCCAGGACCGGGCCGCAGCCGCAGGGACAAGGCCTGAACGAGCTGTACGTGCGCTTCTTCCGCATGGCCGAGCGCCAGATCGTCGAACACACCGGGCGCGGCATCGTCTGCTTCATCTCCAACTCGTCATGGCTCGACGGCCTGAGCCACCCGGCGATGCGCGAGCGTTTTCTCGAAACCTTCGACCACATCCGCATCGACAACCTGCACGGCGACAAGTACCGCACCGGCAAGCTCACGCCCGCCGGCGAGCCGGACCCGAGCGCGTTCTCGACGGTGCAGAACCGGGAGGGCATTCAGGTCGGCACGGCGATCGCGACGCTCGTGCGGCGCGCGCGACCCACGCAGGCAGCGCTGGTGGAGCAGCGTGACTGGTTGGGGCGAAACAAGCTCGACGACCTCGCGCGGGCCGCCGAAGCGCTCGACCAGGTTGCCTACACGAGCGTCGCACCGCAGATGGCGCTGGGACGAACACTGGTCGGCAAGGCTGCGAGTGCCGACTATTTGCAATGGCCCACCTTGCCTGAGCTGTTTCCGGTCTCGTACCCGGGCGTCAAGACCAGCCGTGACGCCGCCTTGGTCGATATCGACCGGTCGGCGCTGGAAGCGCGGATGGCGCTCTATTTCGATTCAACAGTTGACGACAGAACTCTTGGCAGCGAGCTGGTAGACCTCATGCGTACCACGCCGGACTTTGACGCGAAAGCAACTCGAAGTTTGCTCGCCGCACTCGGCGTCCAAAGTGGTCAGCTGATTCGCTATGCATACCGTCCTTTCGATCTGCGCTGGCTTTACTGGCACGAGAGGACAAGGCTCCTCGATCGCAATCGGTCAGACTATGTATCGCAGGTTTCTCAGGGCAATCTCTGGCTGTTGACGACCGGCAGAACTCGCAAGGGCATCCCGGAACCGCCGATCGCTGCGACACGACTGGCCGATCTCAATCTCATGGACAGCGGCATGCGAGCGACGCCGCTGGTACTGCGCCAAGTGCATGGGTCACTGGATGGCGTCGATTCGACGGGCCACCCGAATCTCAGCGAACGTGCGGACGCATACCTGAAGCAGTTGAAGGCCGCGCACGAGGATCTGTTTTTCCACGCTCTCGCCGTGATGCACAGCGCGGCCTACCGTGACGCGAACGCGGGCGCCTTGCGCCAAGACTGGCCGCGCATTCCGCTGCCGGCCCGACCCGACGTGCTGCGTGCCTGCGCGGATCTCGGCCGCGAGATCGCGGCACTGCTGGACACCGAGGCGCCGGTAGCGGGCGTCACGAGCGGCGTGCTGCGACCGGAACTGAAGGCCATCGCCCCCTTGGCGCGCCTCGATGGACAGCCCCTTGCCGCCGCCGACTTCGCGTTGACGGCCGGCTGGGGTTCGGCCGGCCAGGGCGGCGTGACGATGCCGGGCAAGGGCCGCGTCGAGACCCGCGCTGCTTCGGAAGTCGAGGCAGTCGGCGGTTTCGGCCCCAGGACACACGACGTGTACCTGAATGCGCAAGCTTGCTGGCGGCATGTGCCGACTGACGTTTGGAACTACACGCTCGGCGGCTACCAGGTACTGAAGAAGTGGCTCAGCTACCGCGAGCACACGCTGCTCGGCCGGCCGCTGACCCTGGACGAAGTGAAGACCTTCACCGCCATCGCGCGCCGCATCGCCGCGCTGCTGCTGTTGCGCGATCGGCTGGACGCCAGCTATCAGGCCGCGTCGGCCGATACGATGGCGTTCAAGAGCAAGCCCTGAGGAGACTCATCGCCTCTGGTCACCCACTACCATTGCCCCCGTCGTCAACCCACCGTGGAGGCTCGCATGAGCTCGATGGCTTCTAGGCGCAGCGGCTTGCAGGTCTTGTTCGTGGCGCTGCTGTGCTTCGTCGGCGCTGCGCAGGCCCAGCCCGGGCCGGCGGTGCGCATCGGGTCCAAGATCGACACCGAAGGGTCGCTGCTGGGCAACCTGATCGTTCAGGTGCTCGAGGCCGGCGGCGTGAAGACCGAGAACAAGCTGCAGCTCGGCAACACCAAGATCGTGCGCAGCGCGCTGGTCGCCGGCGAGATCGACCTCTACCCCGAGTACACCGGCAACGGCGCGTTCTTCCATGCCGACGAGAAGAACCCGGCCTGGAAGCAGCTCGAGAGCGGCTGGCAACGCATCAGGGCGCTCGACGACGAGAAGCACAAGCTCGCCTGGCTGCCCGCCGCACCGGCCAACAACACCTGGGCGATCGCGATCCGCAAGGACGTCGCGGCGGCGCAGAAGCTCGGCTCGCTGGCCGACTTCGGGCGTTGGGTGGCCGGCGGCGGCAAGGTCAAGCTGGCGGCATCGGCCGAGTTCGCCGAGCGTCCCGACGCGTTGCCGGCGTTCCAGGCGGCGTATGGCTTCAAGCTGACGCAGGATCAGCTGCTGCTGCTCGCCGGCGGCGACACCGCCGCGACGATCAAGGCCGCGGCCGAGCAGACCTCGGGCGTGAACGCGGCCATGGCCTACGGCACCGACGGCCCCGTGGCCGCGCTCGGCCTCGTCGTGCTCGAAGACCCGAAGGGCGTGCAGCCGGTCTACGCACCGTCGCCCGTGGTGCGCGCCGAGGTGTTGGCCAGGCAGCCGAAGATCGCGGCGCTGCTCGCGCCGCTGTTCAAGACGCTCGACACGGCGACCCTGCAGCGCCTGAACGCGCAGATCGCGCTCGAAGGCCAGGATGCGAAGAAGGTCGCCGCGAACTATCTGAAGGCCCAAGGCCTGGTCAAGTGAGTGCCGCGCCGCTGGCGGCACTGGCGATGGCGCCAGGCGTGCCCGCATCGATCATCCGCCACCGCGTGCTGGCCGTGCTCATGCTGGCAGCGCTGCCGGCGCTGTTCGCGCTGGCCTTCGTGAACGTCGCGCCGAACCGCCTGGTGTCGGGCAGCGGCGTGCCTTTGGTCGCATTGGCGGGCGAGACGCATCCCGGTCTCTGGGCACTGGCCGCGCTGCTGGCGCTGCTGGTGCTGGCCGTGTTCGCGCCGGCGGCGCGCAGGGTGCACGCCGGCGTCGCGATCGCCGCGGCGCTGCTGCTCGTTGGCCTGGCGTGGCTCGCCGGCGCCGAAGCGGCGCGGCAATCGGCGAGCTTGTCGAGCCTGGCGCGGGTCTCGCTGGGTGGCGGCTTCTGGTGGCTGGCGCTGCTCGCCTGGCTGGCCGCAGCCGACGCCGTTCAGCGCCTCGGCCTGGCGCCTGCCTGGCGCACGCTGGCGCAGGGCGGTGTGCTCTTGCCGGTGACCGTGCTGCTCGCCGCCGGCGCGCTCGATCAGTTGTCGCTGCTGAAGGAATACGCCAACCGGCGCGAGGTGTTCGACGCCGCGCTCCAGCGCCATGCGCAGATCGTCGGGGCCGCGCTGGCGCCGGCGCTCGCGATCGGTCTGCCGCTCGGCGTCGCCGCCGCGCGCAGCGCCGCGTTCGCCGGGCCGCTGTTCGCAGCGCTCAACGTCATCCAGACGGTGCCGTCGATCGCCTTGTTCGCCTTGCTGATCGCGCCTTTCGGCATCGGCCTGCTGCCGGCGGCGATCGCCTTGGCGCTGTACGCGCTGCTGCCGATCGTGCACGCCACGGCCTCGGGCCTGGCGCAAGTGCCGGCGGCGGCCGTCGACGCGGCCGTCGGCATGGGCATGACGGCGCGCCAGCTGTTCTGGCGCGTGCGCGTGCCGCTGGCGCTGCCGGTGTGGTTGTCGGGCCTGCGCGTGACGACGGTGCAGCTCATCGGCCTGGCGGTGGTGGCGGCCTTGATCGGCGCCGGCGGCTTCGGCGCGCTCGTGTTCCAGGGGCTGGCCAGCAGCGCGCTCGATCTGGTGCTGCTCGGCGTGCTGCCGGTGGTGGCGCTGGCGGTGCTCGCCGACGCCGCGCTCGCCGCGCTGACCCTGGCCGTGCAGCGGCGCGCGCGATGATCGAGCTGCGCCAGGTCGGCAAGTCCTTCGGCGCGGTGCGCGCCGTCGACGAGCTGTCGCTGACGATCGAACGCGGCGAGTTCGTCGTGCTGATCGGTGCCTCGGGTTCGGGCAAGTCGACGCTGCTGAAGATGATCAACCGCCTCGTCGAGCATGACCGCGGGATGGTCCTGTTCCTCGGCGAGCAGATCCGCTCGTTCCGGCCCGAGGACCTGCGCCGCCGCATGGGTTACGCGATCCAGTCGACGGGGCTGTTCCCGCACTGGAACGTGGCGCGCAACATCGCCACCGTGCCCGAGCTGCTCGGCTGGTCGCCGGCGCGCATTGCGGCGCGTGTCGACGAGCTGCTGGTGCTGCTCGGCCTCGAGCCGGCCGTGTACCGCCGACGTTATCCGCACCAGTTGTCGGGCGGGCAGCAGCAGCGCGTGGGCGTGGCGCGCGCGCTCGCCGCCGACCCCGAATTGCTGCTGATGGACGAGCCCTTCGGCGCGCTCGACCCGATCACGCGCCAGTCCTTGCAGCAGGAGATGTTGCGCATCCACCGGGCTTCGGGCAAGACCATCGTGCTCGTCACCCACGACATCGAAGAAGCGCTGCGCCTGGCCACGCGCATCGTGCTGCTCGACCACGGCCGCATCGTGCAGGTGGGCACGCCCGAAGAACTGCTGGCGCAGCCGGCGAACGCCTTCGTCGGCGACTTCTTCGGCCGCGCCGAACTGGGCCTGCGATTGCTCGCGTTGCACCAGGTGGCCGATCGCCTGCGCGTGGGCGAACATGCCGACGGCGTGCCGCTGGCCGCCGCGGCGAGCCTGCGCGACGCGCTGTCGCAGTTCGTCGTGCAGCGCGCCGAGCGCCTGCCGGTGGAAGACGCCGCGGGCCGGCCGCTCGGGGCGATCCGGTTCAGCGATCTGCTGCGGCCGCGTTCGCCATGACGGCGCCGCGCGGGTCGCTGCGATCGCTGCTGCACGAGCCGCTGCCCTGGCTGGGGGCGGCGCTGCTGGCGCTGGTGTTCGGCATGCCTCGGCTCGAGCCGCTGTTCGCTGCCGGCTTCCCGGCGCTGGACCGGCCGCTGTACACGCAGGACAGTTTCGCCGCGCTGCTGCTGGCGCATCTGGCAATCGTCGCGGCGTCGAGCGCCTTGTCGCTGGTCGTCGGCGTGGCCGCAGGCGTCTTCGTCACGCGCCGTGCGGGCCGCGAGTTCCGGCCCCTGGTGGAGACCCTGGTGGCCATCGGCCAGACCGTGCCGCCGGTGGCCGTGCTGGCGATTGCCGTGCCGCTGATCGGCTTCGGGGCGCTGCCGGCCTTGATCGCGCTCGCCCTGTACGGGCTGCTGCCGGTGGTGCGCGCGACGATCGCCGGGCTCGAATCGGTGCCTCCGGAGGTGATCGAAGTCGCCGACGGCCTCGGCCTGCGCCGCGCGCAGCGCCTGCTGCGCATCGAGTTGCCGCTGGCTGCGCCGGTGCTCTGGGCCGGCGTGCGCAGCTCGGTGGTCATCAACATCGGCACCGCGGCGGTCGCCTCGACCGTCGGCGCCAGGACGCTGGGCTCGCCGATCATCGTCGGCCTGGCCGGCTTCAACACCGCCTACGTGATCCAGGGCGCGCTGGTCGTGGGCCTGCTGGCCGTCGTCGTCGACCTGGCGTTGGCGCGTCTTGGCCGGCGGCTCGAGCAGCGGTCGGCCGGCGCCGGGCGCTGATCGCCCTGGGGGCGCTTTCAGGCTTGGTCCGGCACGGCGCGCACAGCCGGACCGTCATAGGTCCACGTGTGGCGGCGCGGCAGCGGGCCCTTGATGCGCGCCCCCTCCTGCGTCTGCTCCCACGCGTGCGCGAGGATGCCGACCGAGCGCGACAGGCAGAAGAGGCCGCGTGCCAGCGGCGCTGCAAAGCCGAGCTCGGCATAGATGACCGCCGTCGCGCCGTCGATGTTCATCGGGATCGGCTTGCCCTTGCCGGCCGACAGCTGCGCCTCCACCGCGCGCCCGATCGCGGCGAAGCGACCGTCGACCTCGCCGCGTGCCGCGGCTTCGTCGACCAGCGCGAGCAGCGGCGCGCTGCGCGGATCGACCGGATGGAAGCGATGCCCGAATCCGGGGATCACCTTGCCGTGCGCTTCGACGCAAGCCTGGAGCGCGTCGCGCACGGCATCGCCCTGCGCGGCGCCGGCATCGATGCGCTCGGCGATCGCCTGGAACAGCTCGACCGCCTGCTCGCCGGCGCCGCCGTGCACATCGCCGAGCACGTTGACCGCCGAGGCCATCGCGCTGTTGAGCCCGATACCGCAGGTGGCGGCCATGCGCGCGATCGCAATGCTCGGCGCCTGCGGCCCATGGTCCACGGCCGACATCAGCGCCGCTTCGAGCAGCGCGCCCTGCGCCCTGGTCGGCAACTCGCCGCGCGTCATCAGCCAGATCATCTGCGCCAGGCCGACGCGCTGCGCGATCAGCTCCTCGATCGGATAGCCGCGGCAGCGGATCACACCCGGCGTCATCTCGATGATCGAGGTGCGCCACCAGTCTTCGCCTTCGTGCCGCTCTGCGCTGCCGGGCGTCGTTGCCTGCTCGCCATTGCTCATGCCATCTCCGTGCGCCGCTCGAAACCGGCGAGATGTGGTGAATGAAAGTGATCGAAGGTGGCGATCATGCCGCGCCTGACGCTGGGATACTCGTCCACGAGCGGCGCGCTCGGCCGCCGCGCGGAGGCCACATGCAGCACCCCCTCGACGACGAATCCGAATCGCTCGACCCCGCCGACTGGCCGGCGATGCGCGCGCTGGCGCACCGCATGGTCGACGACGCGTTCGCTTCGCTCGAAACCTTGCGCGAGCGGCCGGTGTGGCAGCCGGTGCCGGCCGCGGTCGCGGCGCGTTTCGAAACCCCCGCGCCGCGCGCGCCCGAGGGCGCCGCAGCGGCCTACGAAGACTTCATTCGCGACGTGATGCCCTACCCGATGGGCAATGCGCACCCGCGCTTCTGGGCCTGGTACATGGGCAACGGCACGGTCGGCGCGGCGCTCGCCGACTTCCTCGCGGCGGTGATGAACCCGAACGTCGGCGGCGGCCACCATGTCGCCAACCTCGTCGAGGCGCAGGTCATCGCCTGGCTCGCGGACATGATGGGTTTCCCGAAAGGCACGAGCGGCCTGCTCGTCAGCGGCGCGTCGATGGCCAACCTGGTCGGCCTGACCGTTGCGCGCAACACCCGCGCCGGCGTCGACGTGCGCCGCCAGGGGGTGGCCGCCGCGCTGCGGCCGCTGACGGTCTACGCCTCGTCCGAGGTGCACAGCTGCAACCAGAAGGCCGTCGAGCTGCTCGGCCTGGGCAGCGAGGCGCTGCGGCGCGTGCCGGTGCGCGACGACTTCACGCTCGACCTCGGCGCCTTGCAGCGCCGCATCGATGCCGACCGCGCCGCGGGATGCCAGCCGATCGCGGTCATCGGCAGCGCCGGCACGGTCAACACCGGCGCGATCGACGACCTGGCGGCGCTCGCCGAGCTGTGTGCGCGCGAAGGACTCTGGTTCCACGTCGACGGCGCGATCGGCGCGGTCGCGGTGCTCGCCGACAACGTGCGGCCGCTGCTGCGCGGCATCGAGCGCGCCGATTCGGTGGCGCTCGATCTGCACAAGTGGATGCACATGCCCTTCGAGGCCGGCTGCGTGTTGGTGCGCGACGAGGCCGCGCACCGCAACAGCTTTTCGCTCACGCCCGAGTACCTCGAGCATGGCGTGCGCGGCCTGGCCGGCGGCGTGCGCTGGCCGAGCGACTACGGCGTGCAGTTGTCGCGCGGCTTTCGCGCGCTCAAGGTCTGGATGTCGATCAAGGAACACGGCCTGGACCGCTTCGGCCGCATGATCGCGCGCAACGTCGAGCAGGCGCACTACCTCGGCGCGCTGATCGCGGCGCAGCCGATGCTGGAGCGGGTCGCGCCGATCGGGCTGGATATCGTGTGCTTCCGCTGTCACCCCGCCGGCCTGGACGAGACGGCGCTCGAGACACTGAACCGCGAGCTGCTCCTGCAGTTGCAGGAGCAGGGCATCGCCGCGCCGTCGTACACGACGATCGGCGGGCGCTACTGCCTGCGCGTGGCGATCGCGAACCACCGCAGCCGGCGCAGCGACTTCGACGCGCTGGTCGAGGCCGTGGTGCGCATCGGCGCGGAACTCGTCGACCGCGGCCGCTGAGCGGTCTCGAAAACACCGCCTAGCGTGGGGGGCTCAAGGCTTGGCGCCGCCGCCGATCAGCGGCGTGTCGTGCCTGACCAGGTGCGCCTCGCCCTCTTCGAGGATGAAGTAGCGAAACGCCTCGGCCGCCGGCGACAGCAGTTTGGACAGCAGGTGCACGACGTTCCAGGTGCGCATCACCGGCGTGTGTTCGACGTCGACGATGTGCATCAGGCCGCTGCGCAGCTCGAGCCCGATGGTGTGCAGCGACAGGAAGCTCAGGCCCATGCCGGCCATGACCGCCTGCTTGATGGTCTCGTTGCTCGACATCTCCATCGTGATGCGCGGCTCGAAGCGGTGCTCGCGGAAGAAGCCTTGCATCGCATGGCGCGTCCCCGAATTCGGCTCGCGCACGACGAAGGCAAAGGGTGCGAGTGCCGCCACCGGCACGGTGCCGGCGGCGCGCAGCGGGTGCTCGGCCGGGCAGACGAACACGTGCGGGTGCGCGGCGAAGGGCTCGGCGCGCATCGCCAGCTCTTTCGGCGGCCGGCCCATCACGGCCAGATCGACCTCGTTGGCGAGCAGCAGCGCGACGAGCTGTTCGCGGTTGCCGGTGACCTGCAGGCGCACGTCGATGCCCGGGTGTTCTTCGCGGAAGCGCACCAGCAGGTGCGGCACGAAGTACTTCGCGGTGCTCACCAGGCCGATCGACAAGGCGCCGGTTTCCAGGCGCTTGAAGCGCGCCATGGCGTCGTCGGCGTCCTTCAGCGTCGAGATCAGGCGCTTGGCGTAAACCAGGAAGTACTCGCCCGCGGTCGTCAGCGACACGCGCCGGCCCTGGCGCTCGAACAGCGGCAGTCCGACATGTGCCTCGAGCTCCTTGACCTGCATGGTCACGGCTGGTGGCGTCAGGTGCAGGTGCTCGGCGGCGCGCGTGAAGCTGAGCTGGCGCGCGACCTCCGCAAAAACCCTGAGCTGGCGAAAGGTGACGTTCTTCATTCAGCTTTTGCTGAAGTACAAGCCAATAACTTGTGAATTTACCTTAGCTGATCGCGCAAGCACAGTGCGTTCATCCCGCCGGCTCCGGCGTGCCCACTGCGAGGACTTCCCATGAACAAACCTGTCGACGAAGGCGTGATCACCGACGCGAAGAAGCGCTACTCCGCCGGCGTGCTCAAGTACCGCCAGATGGGTTACTGGGACGCCGGCTACGTGCCCAAGGACACCGATGTCCTGTGCCTGTTCCGCATCACGCCGCAGGAGGGTGTGGACCCGGTCGAGGCCGCCGCTGCGGTGGCCGGCGAGTCGAGCACCGCCACCTGGACCGTGGTCTGGACCGACCGGCTGACCGCGTGCGACAGCTACCGCGCCAAGGCCTACAAGGTGGAGCCGGTGCCGAACAACCCGGGCCAGTATTTCGCCTGGGTGGCGTACGACCTGATCCTCTTCGAAGAGGGTTCGATCGCGAACATGACCGCCAGCCTGATCGGCAACGTCTTCAGCTTCAAGCCGCTGAAGGCGGCGCGGCTGGAAGACATCCGCGTGCCGGTGGCCTACGTGAAGACCTTCAAAGGCCCGCCGACCGGGCTGGTCGTCGAGCGCGAGCGGCTGGATAAGTTCGGCCGTCCGCTGCTGGGCGCCACGACCAAGCCGAAGCTGGGCCTCAGCGGCCGCAACTACGGCCGCGTCGTCTACGAAGGCCTGAAAGGCGGCCTGGACTTCATGAAGGACGACGAGAACATCAACTCGCAGCCCTTCATGCACTGGCGCGACCGCTTCCTGTACGTGATGGACGCGGTCAACAAGGCGAGTGCGGCCACCGGCGAGGTCAAGGGCAGCTACCTGAACGTGACCGCGGCGACGATGGAAGACATGTACGAACGCGCCGAGTTCGCCAAGGAACTGGGCAGCGTGATCGTGATGGTCGACCTCGTGATCGGCTACACCGCCATCCAGAGCATGGCCAACTGGTGCCGCAAGCACGACATGATCATGCACATGCACCGCGCCGGCCACGGCACCTACACGCGGCAGAAGAACCATGGCGTGAGCTTTCGCGTCATCGCCAAGTGGCTGCGCCTGGCGGGCTGCGACCACCTGCACACCGGCACCGCGGTAGGCAAGCTCGAAGGCGACCCGATGACGGTGCAGGGCTACTACAACGTCTGCCGCGACAGCTGTACGAAGACCGACCTGCCGCGCGGCCTGTACTTCGACCAGGACTGGGCGGATCTCAAGAAAGTGATGCCGGTGGCCTCGGGCGGCATCCACGCCGGCCAGATGCATCAGTTGATCGACCTCTTCGGCGACGACGTGGTGTTGCAGTTCGGCGGCGGCACCATCGGCCACCCGGCGGGCATCCAGGCCGGTGCGGTGGCCAACCGCGTGGCGCTCGAGTGCATGGTCAAGGCGCGCAACGAGGGCCGCGACATCGTCGGCGAAGGTCCGGCGATCCTGCGCAAGGCGGCGCAGTTCTGCACCCCGCTGAAGCAGGCGCTCGATACCTGGGGTGAGATCAGCTTCAACTACGCGTCCACCGACACGTCCGACTATGCCGTCACCGCGGCGGTTGCCTGAGGAGCCGTTCACCATGATGACCAACCCCACCGGCCGCATCACGCAAGGCCAGTTCAGCTTCCTGCCCGACCTCAGCGACGAGGAGATCACGCTGCAGATCGAATACGGCCTGAAGAAGGGTTACGCCTGGAGCGTGGAATACACCGACGACCCGCATCCGCGCAACACCTACTGGGAGATGTTCGGCATGCCGATGTTCGACCTGGCCGACGCGGCCGGCGTGATGCTGGAGCTGAAGAACTGCCGCAAGACCTTTCCCAAGCACTACATCCGCATGATGGCGTTCGACAGTACGCGCAACGTCGAGACCATCGCGATGAGCTTCATCGTCAACCGCCCGCCCGACGAGCCCGGCTTCGGGCTCGTGCGCCAGGAGGGCCCGGGCCGTGCGCTGCACTACACCGTGCACAGCTACGCCACCGACCAGCCCGAAACGCGGCGGTACTGAGCATGTTCCGCATCGCCCCCAGCATCCTCTCGGCCGACTTCGCGCGCCTGGGCGAAGAGGTGCGCGCGGTCATCGCCGCCGGCGCCGACTGGATCCACTTCGACGTGATGGACAACCACTACGTGCCCAACCTCACGTTCGGGCCGATGGTGTGCCAGGCGCTGCGCAAGCATTCGAGCGTGCCGATCGACGTGCACCTGATGGTGCAGCCGGTCGATGCGCTCGCGCTCGCGTTCTGCCAGGCCGGTGCCGACCTGGTGAGCTTCCACCCGGATGCGAGCACGCACGTGGACCGCACGCTGCAACTCATCAAGGGCGAAGGCAAGCAGGCCGGGCTGGTGTTCAACCCGGCGGCGCCGCTGGACCTGCTCGAATGGGTGATCGACCGGGTCGACCTGGTGCTGATCATGAGCGTCAACCCGGGCTTCGGCGGCCAGGGCTTCATCCCCGGGGCGCTGAAGAAGGTCGAACGCGCGCGGCGCCTGATCGAAGCGAGCGGGCGCGACATCCGGCTCGAAGTCGACGGCGGCATCAAGGTCGACAACATCCGCGCGGTGGCCGACGCGGGTGCCGACACCTTCGTGGCCGGCAGCGCGATCTTCGGCCGGCCCGACTACCGGGCGGTGATAGCCGCGATGCGCGCCGAATTGGCGCTGCCGCTGAAACGCGCCGCGTGACATGAACGCACCGCTGTACTCGATCCCCGGCAGCACGGCGGCCGCGGCACCCGCGGCCGAGGCAGCGCCGATCGCCGCGGCGCGCACCGTGAATGACGTGCTCGCGCAAAGCCAGGTCGAGGCGGTGATGGACGAGCTCGATCGCGACCTCGTCGGCCTCGCACCGGTGAAGCAGCGCATCCGCGACATCGCTGCGCTGCTCGTCATCGACAAGCTGCGCGGCAACCTCGGGTTGGCCGCGCGGACGCCGAGCCTGCACATGAGTTTTACCGGCAACCCCGGCACCGGCAAGACGACCGTGGCGCTGCGCATGGCGCAGATCCTGCAGCGCCTGGGTTATGTGCGCAAAGGCCACCTGGTCGCGGTGACGCGCGACGACCTGGTCGGCCAGTACATCGGCCACACCGCGCCGAAGACCAAGGAAGTGCTGAAGAAGGCCATGGGCGGCGTGCTCTTCATCGACGAGGCCTACTACCTCTACCGCCCCGACAACGAGCGCGACTACGGGCAGGAGGCGATCGAGATCCTGTTGCAGGTGATGGAGAACCAGCGCGACGACCTGGTCGTCATCCTCGCCGGCTACAAGGANNCACCACCTCGACTTTCCCGACTACGGCGAGGGCGAGCTGATGCAGATCGCCGAACGCATGCTGAGCGCGCAGAACTACCGTTTCGGCGACGGTGCGCGCGAGGCTTTCGCCGACTACGTCGAACGGCGCGTGCAGCAGCCGCATTTCGCGAACGCGCGCAGCGTCCGCAACGCGCTCGAACGCGCGCGGCTGCGCCAGGCCTCGCGCCTGTTCGCCGAACGCGAGCGCGAACTGACACGCGACGACCTCAGCACGATCGCCGCGAGCGACATCCGCGCCAGCCGGGTGTTCGCGACGAACACCTCATGATCCCCGGAGGACCCCCATGCATCTCGGACGCACGACGCTGTCGAAATTCCTGATCCAGCAGCTCAAAGGCATCGAAAGCTCGACCGACCTCGGCGCGCTGCTCGTCGACGTGGCTGCCGCGGTCAAGTCGATCTCGGCGATGACCGCCAAGGGAGCGCTCGGCGGATACCTCGGCGCGATCGACAGCCAGAACGTGCAGGGCGAGACGCAGAAGAAGCTCGACGTGCTCGCCAACGACGCGATGATCCGCGCCTGCGAATGGGGCGGCCTGGTCGCAGGCATGGCCTCCGAAGAACTCGACGAGCCCTACGAGGTGCCCGCCGAGTTCGAGCGCGGCCCCTACCTGCTGGTGTTCGACCCGCTCGACGGCTCGTCGAACACCGACGTGAACGTCTCGGTCGGAACGATCTTCTCGGTGCTGCGCCATCGTGCGCCCGAAGCGCCGGTGACGGCCGACTACCTGCAGCCCGGGCGTGAGCAGGTGGCCGCGGGTTACGCGATCTACGGCCCGGCGACGATGCTCGTGTTGACGGTCGGCAAGGGCACGCACGGCTTCACGCTCGACCGCGAGGTCGGCAACTTCATCCTCACGCACCCGAACCTGGCGATTCCCGAGGACACGAGCGAGTTCGCGATCAACACCAGCAACGCGCGCTTCTGGGAATCGCCGGTGCACCGCTACGTCACCGAATGCCAGGCCGGCAAGAGCGGCGAGCGCCAGCGCGACTTCAACATGCGCTGGATCGCCTCGATGGTCGCCGAGGTGCACCGCATCCTGATGCGCGGCGGCGTGTTCATGTACCCGCGCGACACCAAGGACGCCGCCAAGCCCGGTCGCCTGCGCCTGATGTACGAAGCGAACCCGATCGGCATGCTGATCGAGCAGGCCGGCGGCGTGGCGACCACGGGGCGCGAGCGCATCCTCGAGCTCGCGCCGCAAGGCCTGCACCAGCGCGTGCCGGTGATCCTCGGCTCGAAGCACGAGGTCGAGCGCATCGAGCGCTACCACCGCGAGTTCGACGACGGCAGCGACCGGCCCTTCGTCTCGCCGCTGTTCAACGAACGTTCGTTGTTCCGGCCCGAAGCGCTGGTCTGACCTCTTCTTCCACTTCCGAGGGGCGCTGCCCATGTCCACCGCACACCCGATCATCGCCGTGACCGGCTCGTCCGGCGCCGGCACGACGACGGTGATGAAGAGCTTCGCGCATATCTTCCGGCGCGAGAAGATCACCGCCCAGGTCATCGAAGGCGATTCCTTCCACCGCTTCGACCGAGTCGAGATGCGCGATCGCGTGCGCCGCGCCGACACCGGCGAAGGCCCGCAGATCAGCCATTTCGGTCCCGAATCGAACCTGTTGGCCGAACTGGCCGGGTGTTTTGCCGAGTACGGCGAAACCGGCCACGGCCAGGTGCGGCGCTACATCCACGATGCCGAGGAGGCCAAGGCGCTGGGCGGCGAGCCCGGCACGTTCACGCCCTGGCAGCCGATGATGGCGGCGAGCGACCTGCTGTTCTACGAAGGCCTGCACGGCGGCTTCGCCGGGCCCGAGGCCGATGTCGCGCGCCATGTCGACCTGCTCGTCGGTGTCGTGCCGATCATCAACCTCGAGTGGATCCAGAAGCTGCACCGCGACCAGAACCTGCGCGGCTACAGCCAGCAGGCCGTGGTCGACACCATCCTGCGCCGCATGCCCGACTATGTGAACCACATCTGCCCGCAATTCAGCCGCACGCACGTGAACTTCCAGCGCGTGCCGACGGTGGACACGAGCAACCCCTTCATCGCCGCCGACATCCCGAGCGCCGACGAGAGCATGGTCGTGATCCGCTTCGCGAACCCCAAGGGCATCGACTTCGGCTACCTGCTGTCGATGCTGCAGAACTCGTGGATGAGCCGGCCGAACAACATCGTCGTTCCGGGCGGAAAGATGGGCCTGGCGATGCAGCTGATCTTCACGCCGATGATCCTGAGATTGATGGACCTGAAAAGGCGCGCACGATGAACGCAGCGACCGAATCCTTCGTTGCCGACGCGCAGCTTTCGCAGCGTCTGGCGAACGCGATCCGCCTGCTCGCGGTCGACGCGGTCGAGCAGGCCAGGAGCGGCCACCCCGGCGCGCCGATGGGAATGGCCGAGATGGCGCTCGCGCTCTGGCAGCGCCACCTGCGGCACGACCCGAACGACCCGATGTGGCCGGACCGCGACCGCTTCGTGCTCAGCAACGGCCACGCGTCGATGCTGCTGTACGCGCTGCTGCACCTCACCGGCTACGAACTGCCGATGGCCGAGCTGAAACGCTTTCGCCGGCTGCACAGCAAGACGCCGGGGCATCCCGAGGTCGATGTCACGCCGGGGGTCGAAACGACCACCGGCCCGCTCGGCCAGGGCCTGGCGAACGCGGTCGGCATGGCGCTCGCCGAGAAGCTGCTCGCCGCGCAGTTCAACCGCGACGGCCATGTCATCGTCGATCACCACAGCTATGTGTTCCTCGGCGACGGCTGCCTGATGGAAGGCATCAGCCACGAGGCCTGCTCGCTCGCCGGAACGCTGCGGCTGTCCAAGCTGATCGCGCTGTACGACCACAACGGCATTTCGATCGACGGCCATGTCGAAGCCTGGTTCAGCGACGACACGCCGGCGCGCTTTCGCGCTTACGGCTGGCACGTGATCGGGCCGCTCGACGGCCACGACGCGGCGGCCGTCGATGCCGCCTTGTGCGAAGCCAAGGCGCAGGGCGCACACGCCGACGGCCGGCCGACGCTGATCGTCTGCAAGACCGTGATCGGCCGAGGGGCGCCGAACAAGGCGGGCGGCCACGAGGTGCACGGCGCACCGCTCGGCGCCGNNGGCGGACGTCGCGCGCGCCTGGGATGCGCGCGCGCGCGGCGCGGCAGGGAACGCGTCGTGGGCGACGCGTTTCGAGGCGTATGCGGCGGCGTTTCCGGAACTCGCCGCCGAGTTCACGCGCCGCGTGCGCGGCGATCTGCCGGCGCGCTTCGCCGAGCGCGTGGCCGAACTCGCCGCCGGCATCGTCGACCAGGCCGCGCCGGTGGCGACGCGCAAGGCCTCGCGGCAGGCGCTCGATGCGCTCGCGCCGCTGCTGCCCGAGTTCTTCGGCGGCAGCGCCGACCTGACCGGTTCGAACCTCACCGACTTCAAGGGCCACCGCGTGGCCGGCCGCGACCGCGAAGGCAACTACCTGAGCTGGGGCGTGCGCGAGTTCGGCATGGCCGCAGTGATGAACGGCATGGCGCTGCACGGCGGTTTCATCCCGTACGGCGGCACCTTCCTCACCTTCAGCGACTACAGCCGCAACGCGATCCGCATGGCCGCGTTGATGAAGCGCCGCGTCATCCACGTCTTCACGCACGACAGCATCGGCCTGGGCGAAGACGGCCCGACGCACCAGAGCATCGAACATGTGCCGTCGCTGCGCTTGATCCCGAACCTCGACGTCTGGCGGCCCGCCGATGCGCTCGAAACCTTCGTCGCCTGGGCGAGCGCGGTGCAGCGCCGCGACGGGCCGAGCGCCTTGTGCCTGTCGCGCCAGGCGCTGCCGGTGGCGGCCGCGCGGGCCGAGCAGGCCGAATCGATCGCGCGCGGCGGCTACGTGCTTCACGATGCGGCGGATGCGAAGGTGGTGATCGTCGCGACCGGCTCCGAACTGCAGCTCGCGGTGAAGGCACGTTCGTTGCTTGCCGAAAGCGGCATCAGCGCACGGATCGTTTCGATGCCGAGCACCAGCGTTTTCGACCGTCAGGATCCGGCCTACCAGGACAGCGTGCTGCCGCGAACCTTGCCGACCGTCGCGGTCGAAGCAGCGCACCCGGATTTCTGGCGAAAATACGTCGGTCGGGACGGCGCGGTGGTGGGCATCGCGCGTTTCGGCGAATCGGCGCCTGCGGGCGATCTCTACCCCTACTTCGGCCTCAGCGCCGAAGCCGTCGTCCAGGCGGTCGAGGCCTGCCTCGCGCGCCGCTGAACCGGAACCACGCCACGATGAGCATCGACACCTACCTCTTCGACCTCGACGGCACGCTCATCGACACCGCGCCCGAGATCGCCGACGGCGTCAACGACACGCTGCGCCGCCTCGGCCATGCGAGCGTGGGCGAGGACCAGGTGCGCGGCTGGATCGGCGAAGGCACGCGTGCGCTGCTCGGCAAGGCGCTGGCGTCGGTGGGCGTCGCGCCGGCGATGCTGCGCACCGAAGTCGAGCGCGCCTGGGCCGGTTTCGAGATCGACTACGCGGCGCGTTGCGGCACGCGCAGCCGGCCGTATCCGGGCGCGATTCCCGCGCTCGACCGCATCACCGCGGCCGGCCTGCCGATCGCGTTGGTCACGAACAAGGAGGCGGCGTTCGCGCACCGCATCCTCGTCGCGCACGGCCTGACCGGCTACTTCGACGTCATCGTCGCGGGCGACACGCTGGCGGTGCGCAAGCCCGACCCGGCGATGATCGACCATGCCTTGCAGGCGCTCGGCGCCGACGCCGCCGACGCCGTGCTGATCGGCGACTCGGCGATCGACGTGCGCAGCGCGCGCGCCGCCGGCATCGCCGCCTGGGTGATGCGCCACGGCTATCACCAGGGCGAACTGGCCGGCGACGACGCGCCCGATCGTTTCATCGAACACTTCGATGAACTCGCGCAGACGAGCGAGCTGCCGGCGCGCGTGTCGATTTTCTGAGCCGTCCGGGGCTCGACGACGCCGTGGGCGCGACCCTGCGCGCGCTGGTCTGGGACGTCGACGGCACCCTCGCCGAGACCGAAGCCGACGGCCACCTGCCGGCCTTCAACCGCGCCTTTGCCGACGAAGGCCTGCCCTGGCACTGGGACGCCGTGCTCTACGGCGAGCTGCTGCGCATCACCGGCGGCAAGGAGCGCATCGCGCACTGGTGGCGTCAGGTCGATCCGGCCGCGGCGGCGCAGCCCGGCGCGCCGGCGCTCGTCCAGCGCCTGCATGCGCGCAAGACCGCGCACTACGCCGAACGCATGCGCGCCGGCGTGGTGCAGTTGCGCCCCGGTGTGCAGCGCTTGCTCGC
>CXWJ01000119.1_pt1 | contig 21088 bp, 21 predicted proteins | sample 590841 | NCBI WGS metagenome assembly CXWJ01 (sample SAMEA3498367, study PRJEB10139) | wastewater metagenome | biome: wastewater treatment plant; material: activated sludge | place: Austria | collected 2015-01-21 | reverse complement strand
GCGAGTTCCTCGACGTCATCAGCCCGCAGTACATCGGCGACCTGATCAGCTGGGGCGCGATCGGCGCGCGCACCACCGAAAGCCAGGTGCACCGCGAACTGGCGTCGGGGCTGTCGGCGCCGATCGGCTTCAAGAACGGCACCGACGGCAACCTGAAGATCGCCGTCGACGCGATCCAGGCCGCGGCGCGCGCACACCATTTCCTGTCGGTGCACAAGAACGGCCAGGTGGCGATCGTCGAGACCAAGGGCAACCGCGACTGCCACGTCATCCTGCGCGGCGGCAAGCTGCCGAACTACGACGCAGCGCACGTCGCCGCGGCCTGCAAGGAGCTCGACGCAGCCAAGCTCGACACGACGCTGATGGTCGATTGCAGCCACGCCAACAGCAGCAAGCAGCATGAACGCCAGGTCGACGTGGCGCGCGACGTGGCCGCCCAGCTGAAAGCCGGCAGCGACCACATCTTCGGCGTGATGGTCGAGAGCCACCTGCAAGCCGGGGCGCAGAAGTTCGCTGCCGGCAAAGACGACCCGGCCAGGCTCGACTACGGCAAGAGCATCACCGACGCATGCATCGGCTGGGACGACTCGCTGACCGTGCTCGAGGTGTTGAGCGAGGCCGTCCGGACGCGCCGCCGCTGAAGGTCTGCGCTTGCCGAACTTACACCCACGGCAGAAGTAAGCAAGCGCCTGCAATCGTTCGTAAGCAGGCTGGGCCTTGGGGTAAGCCGAATCTCGGCGGGAAATAGCGCTGGCCTTGGCGCGTTGGTGCGGGTGCAATGGGCTCCTCTCTCCAACGAACCAGGAGGTTCACCATGACCATTCGCTCTCGCTCCCTCGCTTCGATCACCCTCGGCGCCGCGCTCGGTGCTTTCGCGCTGACTGCCGGCGCGCAGCAGGCCTCGCCGCCGAAAGAGCGCGCCGCGGCCGATGCTGCTTTTGCGCGTGCCGATGCCAATGCCGACGGCAAGCTGTCGAAGGAAGAGGCCGCGCGCCTGCCGTCGATCGCCGCGAAGTTCGCTGAGCTCGACCGCGACCAGGACGGCGCGTTGAGCCCGGACGAATTCGCCGCGGCGTACGTCCCCGCGAAGTAAGCACGGCCCCGCGTCCCCGCATCCTCGCGCAAGCGGGGACGCGGGCCGACGCCACGCGCCGGCCGGCGCTACGGAGATTCGCGCCGCGTGACGCAGTCACGCCCCGAAGATCAGTGGGTTCACGTTTTGCAACCCAATTTTGTTGCCGAATCGGGCAGACTCTCACCCCAGTGGTGTAGGGAAGTCTAAGTGGCCGAGTATCGGGAAACCTTGCGAGCTGTGCTGCTGCCGCTGTGCCTTGTGGCTGCAGCGGCGAGCCTGCATGCCGAGGCACCGAACGTCGAGCCTTGCACCGACGATGCGGCCGAGAGCCGCTGGGTCGAACAGCTCAACCGGATGCGCGCCCAGGGCTCGGTCTGCGGCGCCGCGCTCGAGAGTGGCCGCCTGGTCTGGGAGCCCCGTCTGGCAGACAGCGCCCGATCACAGGCCGCCGATCTGGCCTTGCGCGACACGATCTCGCATGTGGACGCGCAACAGCGAAGCTTTGCCGTGAGGCTGCGCGCCACGGGCTACCCGACCGCGGCCGCCGGTGAAACCCTCGCCGCCGGCCAGCAAGCATTCGACGGGGTTCTTCAGGCCTGGCAATCGAGCGCAGCGCACTGCGCGATCCTGATGCAGCCGCGTTATACCGAGGTCGGCTTGGCCTGCGTGCAGCGCAAGGGAACGCGCTACGAGCGCTTCTGGGTTGCGCACCTCGCCGCACCCGCGCGGCGCTGACGCCGGCGGCGCGAGCGCTCGAAGACGACCAGGCCGGCCAGCCCGGCGAACCACAAGGCGAAGGCTCCCGGTTCGGGCACGGCGACCACCGGCGGCGTCGTCGGCGGGGGCACGAACGGCGGCGGCGGCGGCGGCCCCGGCGGCCACAGCGGCGGCGGCGGCGTGCCGGGCGGGCTGCCGGGAGGCGGCGAGGTCGGCGGCGGCGTGACCACCTGCTCGAAGGTTTCGCCGCTGCCGCCACCACCCAAGGGTCCGGCGCCCGGCGGCTCGAACTCCAGCGGCGTGCCGCCGGCCACGGTGGCAGGGGCGACGCCTTGCGGGCGCAACGAAATGCGGCTGACGTTGCGGCACACGGTCGGCACGAGCACGCAATGTTCACCTTCGCAGTAGACCAGCCCGCGCTCGGTCATCTGCGGCGTCCAACGCGAGCGGTCGATCTCCTCGCAGACCTGGCCGTCGCCGAAGTGCATCTGCGAAATGCGCGGTTCGTAGGCGCGCGCACCGTCGATCGAGTCGCGCCGGATGGTCACGAACTCGTCGTACTGCCGTGCCTGCATGCGCTGCTTGAGCCGCGCACGCACCGGTGCGGGAATGTCCTGGTAGCGATCGACGGCAGCCACCACGTCGCCCATGAACGGCGTGCGGCCCGGGTTGTCCCAAGGGCACACGGCCGGCGTGCGGGGCGGGGCCTTGCTGCGCGCCGCATGTGACATTGTCGGCAGTGCGCCCAACACCACAACCATGCCCGTCAAGGCGCTTAGCGTGACAAAACGTGAAAAGTTGGCACTTCTGAGCATCCGGAGGTTATAGCGCAAGCAGATGCGCGAGGCCAGATGTTCGCGCCTCGGTGAGGCCGACCGGGGTCAGGAAGCGTCTGCGTCGCGCGACAGTTTCTCGCTGCGCCAGTAGACGTCGTCGCCGCCCAGCCCGTCGAGGTTTGCGCGATTTAGCACGCGCGCGAGCACGAACAGCAGGTCGCTCACGCGGTTCAGGTACTGGCGCGGCTCGGGGCGCACGGCCTCGCGCGCCCCGAGCGCCACGACCGAGCGCTCGGCCCGGCGCGCCACGGCGCGCGCCACATGCGCGAGTGCGGCGCTGCGCGTGCCCGCGGGCAGGATGAACTCCCGCAGCCGCGGCAGCGTGGCGTTGTGCTTTGCGAGCGCGTCGTCGAGTTGCTTCACGGCCTCGGCCTTGAGCAGCTCGAAACCCGGGATCGACAACTCGCCGCCGAGGTTGAACAGCTCATGCTGGATCGCCACCAGCAGCGCGCGCACATCGCCCGGCAGCGGTTCACAAAGCAACACGCCGAGCTGCGAATTGAGCTCGTCGACGTCGCCCATCGCGGCGACGCGCAGATGATCCTTGCTCACCCGGCTGCCGTCGCCCAAGCCGGTGCTGCCGTCGTCGCCGGTGCGGGTTGCGATCTGGGTCAGGCGGTTGGCCATGACCGAGTGTAGCGAGGCGCCTGGTCCATAGAATGCGCCAGGTCCGCCGTCGCGCGGGCCGCAGGAAACCCGCCATGAACGCTGCGCTGCCGGTCCACCAGCTTCCCGTGTTCGAGCCGCGACGTGCGCCGCCGGCGATGATCGCCGGGTTGCGCGAGCGCTTCGGCGAGCGCTGCTCGACCGCGCTGGCAGTGCGCGAGCAGCATGGCCGCGACGAGTCGCCGTTCGACGTGCCGCCGCCCGACGCGGTGGTGTTCTGCGAAAGCACCGACGAGGTCGCGGCGGTCGTCGCGCTGGCGAACGAGCACGCGGTGCCGGTCATCCCGTTCGGGGTCGGCTCGTCGCTCGAAGGCCACCTGCTCGCAGTGCAAGGCGGCGTGAGCCTCGACCTCTCGCGGATGAACCGCGTGCTGCAGGTCGACGCCGAGGACCTGACGGCCACGGTCGAACCCGGCGTGACGCGCGAGCAGCTGAACCGCGAGATCCGCGACACCGGCTTGTTCTTCCCGATCGACCCGGGCGCGAACGCCTCGCTCGGCGGCATGGCGGCGACGCGCGCCAGCGGCACGAACGCGGTGCGCTACGGCACCATGCGCGAGAACGTGCTGGCGCTGACCGTCGTCGCCGCGAGCGGCGAAGTCATCCACACCGGCACGCGCGCGCGCAAGAGCAGCGCCGGCTACGACCTGACCCGGCTGTTCGTCGGCAGCGAAGGCACGCTCGGCGTGATGACCGCGGTCACGCTGCGGCTGTACCCGCAGCCCGAAGCGGTGTCGGCGGCCGTGTGCAGCTTCGCGAGCATCGCCGCGGCGGTGAACACGACGATCCAGATCATCCAGATGGGCGTGCCGATCGCGCGTTGCGAGCTGCTCGACGCGAACGCCGTGCGCGCGGTGAACCGCCACGACAAGCTGAGCCTGCGCGAAGGGCCGATGCTGCTGATGGAGTTCCACGGCTCGCCCGCGGGCGTGGCCGAGCAGGTCGAGGCCGCGCAGGCGATCGCCGGTGAACACGGCGGCGAAGCCTTCGAATGGGCGAGCACGCCCGAAGAGCGCACGCGCCTGTGGACCGCGCGCCACCATGCCTACTTCGCCGGCTTGCAGATGCGCCCGGGCTGTCGCAGCGTGACGACCGACACCTGCGTGCCGATCTCGCGGCTCGCCGATTGCCTGTTGGAGACCGTGGCCGAAGCCGATGCGAGCGGGTTGCCCTATTACATCGTCGGCCATGTCGGCGACGGCAACTTCCACGTCGCCTACCTGATCGACCCTGCGGTTCCTGCCGAGCGCGACACTGCGGAGCGCCTGAACGCCCGACTCGTGCAGCGCGCGCTGCGCCTGGACGGCACCTGCACCGGCGAGCACGGCATCGGCCTGCACAAGCAAGGCTTCCTGGTCGACGAAGCAGGCGCCGGCGCGGTCGAAGTCATGCGCACGCTCAAGCGCGCGCTCGACCCGAAGAACATCATGAACCCGGGCAAGATCTTCGCGCTGTAGTGCAGGGCGAACGAACCAACGCCGTCAAGCGGCCGCCGCGGATCCGGCTTTGCCGGTCCGCTGGCGGCGCCCCCTCGAGGGGGAGGCGCCGAAGGCGCTCCGGAGGTGGGTCTAGTGCCCGTTCGCCGGCGCCGGCACCGACCAGCGTTTGCTGATGTCGCCGGCGTTGTCCACGCTTTCGAGGTGCACGCCGAAGCCCCACAGCCGCGCCACGTGCTTGAGCACCTCTTGCGCGCCTTCGTGCAGCGGGCGGTTGTTGTGCTGCGCGTGGCGCAGCGTCAGCGAGCGGTCGCCGCGCAGGTTCACGCTCCAGACCTGGATGTTCGGCTCGCGGCTGCCCAGGTCGTACTGGTGGCTGAGCGCTTCGCGCACGGCGCGGTAGCCGGCTTCGTCGTGGATCGCCGAGACCTCGAGTGCCTTTTCCTTCTCGTCGTCGACGATCGCGAACAGCCTGAAGTCGCGCATCAGCTGCGGCGACAGGTACTGGCCGATGAAGCTCTCGTCCTTGAAGTTGCGCATCGCGTGGTCCAGCGTCTCGAGCCAGTCGCTGCCCGCCATGCCGGGGAACCAGGCGCGGTCTTCTTCGGTCGGCGCTTCGCAGATGCGTTTGATGTCGGTGTACATCGCGAACCCGAGCGCATACGGGTTGATGCCGCTGTAATGCTTGTGGCCCACCGGCGGCTGGTAGACGACATTCGTGTGCGACTTCAGCCACTCGATCATCATGCCGTCGACCATGTGGCCATCGTCGTACATCGTGTTCAGCAGCTTGTGGTGCCAGAACGTCGCCCAGCCTTCGTTCATCACCTGCGTCTGGCGCTGCGGGTAGAAGTACTGCGCGACCTTGCGCACGATGCGCACGATCTCTCGTTGCCAGGGTTCGAGCAGCGGCGCGTTCTTCTCGATGAAGTACAGCAGGTTCTCCTGCGGCTCCTCGGGGAAGCGCCGCACTTCCTTTTCTTCCGCGGCCTTTTCGGCCTTGCGCGGCAGCGTGCGCCACATGTCGTTGACCTGCTGCTGCGCGTAGGCCGCGCGGTCCTTGCTGCGCGCCAGTTCCTGCGCGAGGCTCAGCTTGCTCGGCCGGCGGTAGCGGTCGACGCCGTGGTTCATCAGCGCGTGGCAGCTGTCGAGCAACTCCTCGACGGCGTCGAGACCGTGACGTTCCTCGCAACCGGCGACGTAGTTCTTCGCGTAGACCAGGTAGTCGATGATCGACGCCGCATCGGTCCACATGCGGAACAGGTAGTTGCCCTTGAAGAAGCTGTTGTGGCCGTACGCGGCGTGGGCGATGACGAGCGCCTGCATCGCCATCGTGTTCTCCTCCATCAGGTAGCTGATGCAGGGGTTGGAGTTGATGACGATCTCGTAGGCCAGGCCCATGTGGCCGCGTTTGTAGTTCTTCTCGGTCGCGATGAACTCCTTGCCGTAGCTCCAGTGGCGGTAGTTCACCGGCATGCCCACGCTCGCGTAGGCGTCCATCATTTGCTCGGCGGTGATGATCTCGAGCTGGTTCGGGTAGGTGTCCAGGCCGAAACGCTGCGCCGTGGCGCGGATGACCGCGTGGTACTGCTCGATCAGCTCGAACGACCAGTCGCTCGGAGATTCCAGCGGCTGCGCCGCGCGCGGCGGCGTCACGATGTCGCCGGCACGTTTCACGCGGCCGGGTTGCGCGCCGGCGAGCGCGGGCTCGAACAGGTCGGCGGTCGCGTCGGGGACGAAGTTGGCCTTGCGCGTCATGCCGCCGCTCCCTCTTTCTTGAACAGCTCGCGGAACACCGGGTAGATCTGCGAAGCCTCGGTCACCTTGCGGATCGCGAAGGCGCGGGTCTCGGCGGCGAGCGCCGAATACTCGTCCCACAGGTTCTGCTCTTCCTCGGCGACCTGCACGTAGGCGAAGTAGCGGCACAGCGGCAGGATCTTGTCGGCCAGCAACTCGCGGCAGCGGCCGCTGTCGTGGTGCCAGTTGTCGCCGTCGCTGGCTTGCGCGCCGTAGATGTTCCACTCGCTCGACGGGTAACGTGCGCGCGCGATCTCTTCCATCAGCACGAGCGCGCTCGACACCACCGTGCCGCCGGTTTCGGTGGCGTGGAAGAAGTTCTGCTCGTCGACTTCCTGCGCCTGCGTGTGGTGGCGGATGAAGACGATGTCGATCTTCTCGTAGTGGCGCGTGAGGAACAGGTACAGCAGGATGAAGAAGCGCTTGGCCAGGTCCTTGCGCGCTTCGTCCATCGAGCCCGACACGTCCATCAGGCAGAACATCACAGCCTTTGCCGTCGGCACCGGCACGCGCACGCGGCTGCGGTAGCGCAGGTCGATCGGGTCGAGGTAGGGAATGCGTTCGAGCCGCGCGCGCAACTCGGCGATCTCGCGTTCGAGCTCCGGGATCTCCTTGGCGAACGGGTTCGGATGCGGGTGCGCCTTGATCGCTTCGAGGCGCTCTTCGAGCATCCGCAACTCGCGGNNGAGCGCACGACGTGCAGGTTGTTCGGCGTGCCGTCGCTGGAGTAGCCGGCGCGGTGCGTCTTGAACTCGGGCGTCTCGGCGAGCGTGGTGCGCGCCAGGTTCGGCAGCGCCAGGTCGTCGAAGAAGACCTGCATGAACTCCTCTTTGGTCAGGTGGAAGACGAAGTCGTCTTCACCCTCGCCCGAATCGCTCGCCTTGCCGCCCCCACCGCTGCCGCCACCTCCCTTGGGGCGCTCGATTTTGTCGCCGCGCACGTAGTCCTGATTGCCCGGATGCACCATCTCGCGCTTGCCGCCCTGGCCGTGGCCGAAGACGGGCTCGGTGATGTCGCGCTTCGGGATGTGGATGTCCTCGCCCTTTTCCATGTCGCGGATGCCGCGACCGTCGACCGCGCGCTTGACCGCCTCGCGGATCTGGTCCTTGTGGCGACGCAGAAACCGCTCGCGGTTGCCGATGGACTTGTTCTTGCCCGCCAGCCGACGATCGATGATCTGTTGCATGTCAGGCACCCCCCCGGAGCGCCTTCGGCGCACCCCCCCAGGGGGGCGCCGCCAGCGGACCGGCGAAGCCGGATCCGCAGCGGCCGCTTGACCAGGCAGGGTGAGTTCGCATGGCGTGGCGCCTCAACTGCTCTTGCGGACGCGCAGATACCACTCGCACAACAGGCGCACCTGCTTGGACGTGTAGCCCTTGGCGACCATGCGTGTGACGAAGTCCTCATGCTTCTTGGCCTCGTCGGCGCTCGCCTTGGCGTTGAAGCTGATGACCGGCAGCAGCTCTTCGGTGTTGCTGAACATCTTCTTCTCGATCACCGTGCGCAGCTTCTCGTAACTCGTCCACAGCGGGTTCTTGCCCTGGTTGCTGGCGCGCGCGCGCAGCACGAAGTTGACGATCTCGTTGCGGAAGTCCTTCGGGTTCGCGATGCCCGCCGGCTTCTCGATCTTTTCCAGTTCGGCGTTCAGCGAGGCGCGGTCGAAGACCTCGCCGGTGTCGGTGTCGCGGTACTCGTGGTCCTGGATCCAGTAGTCCGCATAGGTCACGTAGCGGTCGAAGATGTTCTGACCGTACTCGCTGTAGCTTTCCAGGTAGGCGGTCTGGATTTCCTTGCCGATGAATTCGGCGTACTTGGTCGCCAGGTGCTCCTTGATGAACGACAGGTACTTCTGCTCCGTCTCGGCCGGGAACTGCTCGCGCTCGATCTGCTGCTCGAGCACGTACATCAGGTGCACCGGGTTCGCCGCGACCTCGGTCGAGTCGAAGTTGAAGACCTTGGAGATGATCTTGAACGCGAAACGCGTCGAGATGCCGCTCATGCCTTCGTCGACGCCGGCGTAGTCGCGGTACTCCTGGTAGCTCTTCGCGCGCGGGTCGGTGTCCTTCAGGTTCTCGCCGTCGTACACCAGCATCTTCGAGTACAGCGACGAATTCTCCGGCTCCTTCAGGCGCGTGAGCACCGCGAACTGACTCATCATCTTCAGCGTGCCGGGCGCGCAGGTGGCTTTCGCGAGCGACGAGCCGCGCAGCAGCTTCTCGTAGATGTGCACCTCTTCGCTGACGCGCAGGCAGTACGGCACCTTGACGATGTAGATGCGGTCGAGGAAGGCCTCGTTGTTCTTGTTGTTGCGGAACGCCTTCCACTCGCTTTCGTTGCTGTGCGCGAGCACGATGCCGTCGAACGGGATGGCGCCGAAACCCTCGGTGCCCTTGAAGTTGCTTTCCTGAGTCGCCGTCAGCAACGGGTGCAGCACCTTGATCGGCGCCTTGAACATCTCGACGAACTCGAGCAGGCCCTGGTTCGCCAGGCACAGGCCGCCGCTGAAGCTGTAGGCGTCGGGGTCGTCCTGCGCGTAGGTTTCGAGCTTGCGGATATCGACCTTGCCGACGAGCGAGCTGATGTCCTGGTTGTTCTCGTCGCCCGGCTCGGTCTTGGCGATGCCGACCTGCTTGAGCACCGACGGGAAACGCTTGACCACCTTGAATTTGCGGATGTCGCCGCCGAACTCTTCGAGCCGCTTCACCGCCCACGGCGAGAGGATGCGATTCAGGTAGCGCTGCGGGATGCCGTACTCCTTCTCGAGGATCGGCCCGTCTTCGGCGGCGTCGAACAGGCCGAGCGGCGACTCGTTCACCGGCGAGCCCTTGATGGCATAGAACGGCACGTCCTGCATCAGCTGCTTCAGGCGTTCGGCGATCGACGACTTGCCGCCGCCCACCGGCCCGAGCAGATACAGGATCTGCTTCTTCTCTTCCAGGCCTTGCGCGGCGTGGCGGAAGTAGGACACGACCTGCTCGATCGAGTCCTCCATGCCGTAGAACTCGGCGAACGCCGGGTAGACCTTGATGACCTTGTTCGCGAACAGCCGCGACAGGCGCGGGTCGTTGCGCGTATCGACGGTCTGCGGCTCGCCGATGGCCTTCAGCATGCGCTCGGCCGCGGTGGAGTAGGCCACCGGGTTGCGCTTGCATTCGGCCAGGTACTCCTCGAGGGAGAGTTCTTCTTCGCGCGTGCGCTCGAAGCGTGCGGCGAAGTTGCTGATCACGTCCATGCTGATCTCCTAGACACCAGGACTGCGGCGCCCTGGTCGGTGGGCATCGCGGGGGGAAGTTCTGATGAAGTCCCGAGGGCTCCATCAGAGCTTTCCGTGTCGATCAGCGTATCGCGTTGTTTCCAGCTTCGTGCATCTTGCTCCAGACGATGCCACGAGAACAGGGTTGTTTACACCCCAGTTCGGTGGGCAGGATGCCACGAAGTCAGCAAGTAACGTGCCTCGCGCTCCCTAGGTTGATCCTGTCTGTGCGAATGAGCCGGCGCGCGCGTGCAAAGTTCCACGCTTCAACTCGAAGGCAGGCCGAGCTTGTCGAGCAGGCCGTTGAGTTCGTCGAGCGAGCCGAAGCGGATCGCGACCTCGCCCTGCTCGCCGAGCCTGCTGCGCTTGTTCACGCGGATCTCCACCGGCGCCGTGAGCGCGTCCGACAAGGCCTGCTCGATGCGCAGCAGCTCGCGCGGCTTGTCGGCATGCGTGCGCAGCAGCGGCGACTGCCGGCCGGCGCCGGCGCGCGCGACCAGGCGCTCGGCCTCGCGCACGCTGAGCTTTTTCGCGACGATCTGGTTCGCGCTCAGGATCTGCAAAGCGCCCTCCAGCGGCAGCAGCGCGCGTGCGTGGCCCATGTCGATGTCACCGGCCATCAGCAGTTGCTGCACCGGCTCGCTCAGGTTCAGCAGCCGCAGCAGGTTGCTCGCGGCACTGCGCGAACGCCCGACAGCCTGCGCCGCCTGGTCGTGGGTGAGCCCGAACTCCTCGGTCAGGCGTTTCAGTCCCTGGGCTTCTTCGAGCGGGTTCAGGTCTTCGCGCTGGATGTTCTCGATCAGCGACATCGCCGCGGCGCTCTCGTCGGGAACGTCCTTGACGAGCACCGGCACGTCGTCGAGGCCGGCAAGTGCCGCGGCGCGCATGCGGCGCTCGCCGGCGATGACTTCCCAGCGTCCCGCCGCCACCGGGCGCACGAGGATAGGCTGCATCACGCCCTGCGCCTTGATGCTTTCGGCCAGCTCGTAGAGCGAGCCTTCGTCCATGCGCGTGCGCGGCTGGTACTTGCCGGGCTGGAGTTGCGACAGCTTGAGCGCCGTCGGCGCGGCGTCGGCGCGCGTCGCGTCGCCCGGCTCGGCCACGCGCGGGCCGAGCAGTGCTTCGAGGCCGAGGCCGAGTCCCTTGGGTTTCTTCGTCGCCATGGGCCGGATTCTCCGCGATCAGCCCGGCCGCGCCAGCAGCCGCTGCCGCAGCGCCAGGCCTTCGGGCCAGTCGCCGAGGCCCGATTCGCCGTTCACATGGCCGCGTGCGCCGATGTCGACGCGTTCGCTGCCCCAGTCGGCGGCGAGTGCGGCGCCGCGATCGGGGGCGCAGTAAGGATCGTTGCTGCTCGTGACAACGATGCTGGCGAACGACAGTCGGCGCCGGATCATCGGCCGCCAGCCTGCCAGGTTCGGCGGCATGTCGTCGCGCTCGACGTCGGGCGGCGCCACCAGCAGCGCGCCGAGCACGCGCGCCGTGTGGCGTGAATGCGCTGCCCACGCTGCCACGAGCTGGCAACCGAGGCTGTGCGCCACGAGCACGGCGGAACTTTCGGACTCGAGCAGCACCTCGTCGAGCCGCGCCATCCAGTCGCCGCGTTTCGGCCAGAGCCAGTCGTCCTGTTCGACGCGCCGGAAGCCGTGCAGCGCCTGCCAGCGGCTTTGCCAATGCTCGGGGCCCGAGTCCAGCCAGCCGGGCAACAGCAGGGTTCGCGGCGCGCGGGTCATGGCACTGGCTTATCCTTGGCGTCGTTTCGAAGATCGAGGTATTGCATGAGCTACCGCGCTTTCGTCGATGGCCAGGAAGGCACCACCGGGCTGCGCATCCACGAGTATCTCGCGCAGCGCGCCGACATCGAGGTGCTGCGCATCGACGCCGACCGTCGCAAGGACAGCGCCGAACGCGCGCGCCTGCTGAACGCCGCCGATGTCGCTTTTCTCTGCCTGCCGGACGCTGCGGCGAAGGAGGCGGCGGCGCTGGTGACCAACCCAACCACCTGCCTGATCGACGCGAGCACCGCGCACCGCACCGCGCCCGGCTGGGCCTTCGGCCTTCCCGAGCTGGCGCCGGCGCAACGCGCGGCGATCCGCGCGAGCAAGCGCATTGCGAACCCGGGCTGCCACGCGAGCGCCTTCATCCTGCTGCTGCGGCCGCTGGTCGATGCCGGCCTGGTGCCGGCGGCGCTGGCGGTGTCGGCCACCTCGATCACCGGCTACTCGGGCGGCGGCAAGAAGATGATCGAGCAGTACCAGGCCGGCGGCGACGCGCGGCTCGATTCGCCGCGCCCGTACGCGCTGTCGCTGGCGCACAAGCACATCCCGGAGATGATGGCGCACACCGGCCTGGCGGCGCGCCCGCTGTTCATGCCACTCGTCGGCAACTTCTACAAGGGCCTGGCGGTGAGCGTGCCGCTGCACCTGGCGCAGCTCGCACCGGGCGCGACGCCCGAGCGACTGCAAGCGGCGTTCGAGGCGCGTTACGCCGGCGAGCGCTTCGTGCGCGTCATGCCGCTGCGCGACGCGGCGACGCTGGAAGACGGCTTCTTCGATGTGCAGGCGTGCAACGACACGAACCGCGTCGACGTGTTCGTCTTCGCCAACGAAACGCAGGTGTTGCTCGTCGCGCGCCTGGACAACCTCGGCAAGGGCGCAAGCGGCGCGGCGGTGCAGGCGATGAACCTGCACCTGGGCCTGGACGAAGCGGCCGGCCTCTGACGTGGCAGGCGCGCCGCGGCGCGCTGCAACTTGTCACGCTCCCGGGTTCGACGGCCTGGACCGGCGCTGCCGCGCCGGGCACGATCGCGCCCCGGCGCTGTCGCAGCGCCTCCACAAACCACACCGAGGAGCAGGCATGGCCGGCACGTTCGAACTCAAGACCTCCAGCAACGGCAAGTTCTTCTTCAACCTGCTCGCCGGCAACGGCCAGATCGTGCTGACCAGCGAGATGTACGAGGCCAAGGCGAGCGCGCTCAACGGCGTCGAGTCGGTCAAGAAGAACGCGCCCGACGCCGGCCGCTTCGACAAGCTCGAAGGCGGCGGCGGCAAGTTCTACTTCACGCTGAAGGCCGCGAACCACCAGGTCATCGGCAAGAGCCAGATGTACGCCAGCGCGGCGACGCGCGACGCGGGCGTCGAATCGGTGAGCGCGAACGCACCCGGCGCACCGACGCGCGACCTGACCTGACGCCGCGGCTCAAGCCGCCGCCGGATCGCGCGTGCGGTAGTGGTAGGCGTAGGCGTCGACGAAGCCGAGCCGGTGATACACGGCGCGGGCGGCGTGGTTGTCGCCTTCGACCTGCAGGTAGGCGTGGCGCGCGCCGCGCCCGGCGGCGTCCGCGAGCAGGTGACGGCACAAGGCACTCGCGTGGCCCTGGCCGCGCGCGGCCGGCGTGGTGAACACGTCGTACAGGCCGACGAGGTCGCCTTCGATGGCGTACTGGCCGCAGGCCACCACCTCGCCGTCGACGCGCCACTCGAACGCGTGGAACGGCACCGGCGCGTTCGCGAGCCGCTGGCCGTGCGCCTGGCGCTGCGCGAGCGGCGAGCCGCGCAGCGCGCCGATGCGCNNTGGCGGTGCCCGCTTCGGCAGCGCCGCCCGGCCCGGCGCGCAGCATCACGCGCGTGTCGTCGAAACGCCGCAGGCCGAGTGCGCCGAGCTGCTCGTCGAGGCTCGTCGGCAGCGTGAACGGCGTGATGCGCACGATCATCGGCAGCCCCGCCTGTGCGTAGATCGCCTCGCACTGCGCGAGCCGCGTCGCCACGTCCTGGCGCCCGGCGGCGACGGCGTTGATGCAGCGCGCACGTTTGGCCTTGCCGGGCGAGAAGCGCACCAGCCAGCCGTCGAGCCAGCGCTGCTGCGGCGGCGCGCTGGCGTTCAGCCCGGCGTCTTCGATGCGCGCGAGCAGGGTCTTGTCGAAGCCCGGCGGCATGGCGGTTCAGCGCATGGTGTCGATGCGCCGCAGCATCTCGGCGGCGAACTCGACGAAGGCCAGCGCGCCCTTGGACGCCGGGTCGAACACCACCCCGGGCAGGCCGTAGCTCGGCGCCTCGGCCAGGCGCACGTTGCGCGGGATCACGGTGTCGAACACCTTGTCGCCGAAATGCGTCTTGAGCTGCTCGCTGACCTGCTGCTGCAGGGTGATGCGGGAGTCGAACATGACCCGCAGCAGGCCGATGATCTGCAGGTCGGGGTTCAGGTTCGCGTGCACCTGCTTGATCGTGTTGACCAGGTCCGACAGGCCTTCGAGCGCGAAGTACTCGCACTGCATCGGCACGATCACGCCGTGCGCCGCGCACAGGCCGTTGAGCGTCAGCAGGCTGAGCGACGGCGGGCAGTCGATGAGCACGAAGTCGTGCTCGGCCTGCACCGTGTCGAGCGCGCCGCGCAGGCGCTTGTCGCGGCGTTCGAGCTCGACGAGCTCGACCTCGGCGCCGGCGAGCTCGCGGTTCGCGCCGACGACGTCGAAGCCGGCCTTGTCGCTGCGCCGGCGCGCTTCGGCGATGCTGGCGTTTTCGAGCAGCACGTCGTAGACGCTGAGTTCGAGCGCGCGTTTGTCGATGCCCGAACCCATGGTCGCGTTGCCTTGCGGGTCGAGGTCGACCACGAGCACACGCTGGCCGATGCGCGCCAGGCCGGCGGCCAGGTTGACTGTCGTCGTCGTCTTGCCGACGCCGCCTTTCTGGTTCGCGATGCAGAAGATTCGGGCCATGGAGCACTCGGGTGCGAAAGGCGGGCGCGTCACGGGCCCGAGGCGCGGGCGGCGATCACCCGCGTGTCGTGTCGGGAATGTACCGTGAGTTGCCGCGTCTTCAGTCGCGCAGCAGGCGCAGGCCGAAGCCGATGAGGCACAGGCCGGCCAGCCGTTGCAGTGCGGACGCAAGAACTTTGTGAGCGCCCACTTTGTTTGAAATGGCTTTGGCACAAGCGCACAGCGTCAGGCAGTAGGCTGCCGTGATGACGGCGATGGTGACCGCCATGGCGCCGAAGGTGAGCGCCCCGCGGTGCGTGGCCGGATCGATGAACAGCGGGAAGAACGCCATGTAGAACACGATGGCCTTCGGGTTCAGCAGCGTGATCAGGAACGCCTGGCGGGCGTAGTCGCGCGCTTCGATGCGGATCGGCGACGCTGCGCCGGGCCGCGAGAACAGCAGTTTCAGTCCGATCCAGCCGAGGTAGGCCGCGCCCGCGTACTGAATGCCGTGAAACCAGGCCGGGTTGGCGGCGAGCAGTGCCGCGACGCCGCCGACCGCCAACCACAGCAGCACCTGATCGCCGACCATGAGACCGAGCGTCGCGGCGGCGCCGGCACGCAGGCCACCCTTGGCGGTCGACGTGAGCAGCGCGAAGGTGCCTGGCCCCGGCAGCGCGAGGAAGAAGACGATGGCGGCGCAGAAGGCCGGGTAGTCGGCGATTCCCAGCATGTTGCTCAGCGCGGGCTGCCGCTGGCTGCACGCGACGGCGCCAGCGTCGAGTGCGGATGGACTTGCAGGCGCGCCAGGTCGAAGCCTTGCGCCGCCAGGGTGCGGCGGACCGCCGCGTCGTCTTCCGCGCTCAGCGAGGGCCGGCGCGCCAGCACCCACAGGTACGCGCGCGAGGGTTCGCTGATCACGGCGTAGCGGTAGTCGTCGGCGAGCTGGACGACCCAGTAGCGGCCCCAGCCGATGCCGGTCCAGCGCAGCCAGGCCGGCAGGAAGCTGACCTTCAGCCGCGCCGGTGCGAGGCGAGTGCCGTCGATCGTCGACTCGTCGGTGCGCGCCTGGCCGAGCACGTCGTCCATCGTTCCGTCGGATTGCCTGCAGCGGTTGAGCACCTCGACCGTGCCGTCGGGCAGCGCGCGGTAGGTCGCCGAAGTGTCGGCTACGCATTGCGCCTGAAAGCGGTTCGGGAAGAGCGCCACCTGGTACCAGGTGCCGGTGTAGCGGGTCAGGTCGAGCGAGCCGACCGGCTCCAGCGGCGGCGATTCGGCGGCCGACGACGCGACAAGGGTGGCGGCGAGCGCAGCCGCCAGGCAAGGCTTCTTCAGGGACATGGTCGCATCCAGACGATGCAGCGCTCGGCGCCGAGGCCGGGCACCTGCAAGGGTTCCACGTGAAACATCTCGGCGTTGGCCGGCAGCGCGGCGATTTCGTCGCTCGGCAGCTTGCCCTTCATCGCCATCCACACGCCTTCTGGCTTCAGTTGCCGGCGCGTCAGCGCGGCGAAGTCGGCGAGTGCCGCGAAAGCGCGCGATGCCACCACGTCGAACGGGGCCAGCGTCAACGCCTCCACCCGTGCGTGCTCGGCGTGCAAGTTGCGCAAGCCGAGTTCGCCGGCCACCTGACGAACGAACGCAGCCTTCTTGCCGACCGTGTCGACGCAGGTCACCTCGAGGCCCGGCAGCATGATGGCCAGGGCGACGCCGGGCAGGCCGCCGCCGCTGCCGACATCGAGCAGTCGAGGTGTCCCGGTCGAAGCCAGCCGCCGGCGCAGCGGTTCGACCACCGCAAGGCAATCGGCCAGATGCTGCACCAGCATCGCCGCCGGCTCGCGCACGGAAGTCAGGTTGTAGGTGGTGTTCCAGCGTTGCAGGAGCGCGAGGTAGCCGAGCAGGGCATCGGCTTGCATGGGCGAAACAGACAGGCCGAGCGCGCCGCTCGTCTGCCCGAGCGCCGGCCGAAGCGTCTCGATCGCCTCAGGCAGCGGCATCGTCGGCCCGCTGCTCGTTGGCTGCGAAGCCCTTGAACCGGCCTTTCTTGAGGTGCACCAACAGCAGCGAAATCGCCGCCGGCGTCACGCCCGAAATGCGCGAGGCCTGGCCAAGCGTCTCGGGGCGGTGCCGCCCTAGCGTCTGCCGCACCTCGAACGACAGCGCGTGGACCTTCGAGTAGTCGAGGTCCTCGGGCAGCTTCAGCGCCTCGAACTGCGCGGCGCGTTCGACATCCTCGACCTGCTTGTCGATGTAGCCGGCGTACTTGATGGCGATCTGCGCCTGCTCGATCACCGCGTCGGCCAAACGCGCGCCGAGTTCGGCGTGCCGCACGGCACGCGACACGCCGGCGTCGGGCTGGGCCAAGGAGGCGATCTCGGCGACCTGGTCGAACTCGACGCCGGGGCGGCGCAGCAACTCGGCGAGGCTGTACTCATGCTCGATCGCCTTGCCGAGCAGCCGTTCGGCGTCGGGTGCGGGCAAGGTGGCGGGCCGAACCCAGGTCGTCCGCAGCCGCTGTGTTTCACGTGAAACAGCGTCGCGTTTGCGGCAGAACGCATCCCAGCGCGCGTCGTCGACGAGGCCGAGGCCGCGACCGATCTCGGTCAGCCGCAGATCGGCGTTGTCTTCACGCAGCTGCAGGCGGAACTCGGCGCGGCTGGTGAACATGCGGTAAGGCTCGGTCACGCCCTTGGTGATCAGGTCGTCGACGAGCACGCCGAGGTAGGCCTGGTCGCGCCGCGGCAGCCAGGCCGCGTCGCCGCGGGCTTGCAGCGCCGCGTTGATGCCGGCGAACAGGCCTTGCGCCGCGGCCTCTTCATAACCGGTCGTGCCGTTGATCTGCCCGGCAAAGAACAGCCCGCCGATCGCGCGCGTCTCGAAGCTGGCCTTCAGCTCGCGGGGGTCGAAGTAGTCGTATTCGATCGCGTAGCCGGGCCGCAGGATGTGCGCGTTCTCGAGCCCGAGCATCGAACGCACTGCGGCGATCTGGATGTCGAAGGGCAAGGAGGTCGAGATGCCGTTCGGGTAGACCTCGTGCGTGTCCAGCCCTTCGGGTTCGAGGAAGATCTGGTGCGAGCCCTTGTCGGCGAAGCGGTTCACCTTGTCTTCGATGCTCGGGCAATAACGCGGGCCCACGCCTTCGATGACGCCGGTGAACATCGGGCTGCGGTCGAAACCCGAGCGGATGATCTCGTGCGTGCGTTCGTTGGTGTGCGTGATCCAGCAGGGCAGCTGCTGCGGATGCATCGCCGGATCGCCGACGAAGCTGAACACCGGCATCAGCGTGCCCGGCTCGACGCCGTCTCCCGGCTGCTCGACGAGCCGGCTGAAGTCGATCGAACGGCCATCGATGCGCGGCGGCGTGCCGGTCTTCAGCCGGCCTTGCGGCAGTTTCAGCTCCTTCAGCCGTGCCGACAGCGCGATCGCCGGCGGGTCGCCGGCCCGGCCGGCCGAGTGGTTCTGCAAGCCGACATGGATGCGCCCATCGAGGAAGGTGCCCGCGGTCAGCACCACGGCGCGGGTCTTGAATTGAACGCCCATCTGCGTGCGCACGCCGGCCACGCGATCGCCTTGCAGCAGCAGGTCGTCGCACGCGCCCTGGAAGAGCCAGAGGTTCGCCTGGTTCTCGACCCGGCGGCGGATCGCCGCGCGGTAACGCACCCGGTCAGCCTGGGCGCGCGTGGCGCGAACCGCCGGGCCTTTCGAGCTGTTCAGGATGCGGAACTGGATGCCGGCTTCGTCGGTGGCCAGCGCCATCGCGCCGCCGAGCGCGTCGACTTCCTTCACCAGATGGCCCTTGCCGATGCCGCCGATCGACGGGTTGCAGCTCATCTGGCCGAGCGTCTCGATGTTGTGCGTCAGCAGCAGGGTGGTCGCGCCCAAACGCGCCGCGGCCAGTGCCGCTTCGGTGCCGGCGTGGCCGCCACCGACGACGATCACGTCGAAGTCTTTCGGGAACAACATCGTCTTGCCTGTTTTTTGTGCAGACCGGATTGTAGGCAGCGGCCCGCGGCGAGTCACCGGTAGGGCGGCGCGGCACGGCTCCAGTGCGCGGCGCGGATGCCGATAGCTCCGGCATGAGCCTATCGAGACAGGACTTCCGCGTGCCGTGGCGCTGGCTGCCGTTTTCGGCTGCGGCGCTGCTGAGCGTCGCAGCGTCGGCGCTCGCGCCGCGTGGGCGCAAGCCGTTCTTCATCGACCCGGACATGGGCTGGCATGCCCTGGCGTTCTCGCTGGCCAAGGGGCCGCATGTGGGCGCCGCCGCCTTGCTCGCGCTGCTGGCAGTGGTCGCTGCCGGCCGCCGGCGGTTGCCGCTCGCCTTCGTGCTGACGATGGTCACCGGCGCGTGCTGGGAGCTTGGCCAGGCGACCGTGATCGGCCACACCGGCCGCCTGGCCGATCTGGCGCCCGACGCGCTCGGCGCGTTCGCCGGCTGCGCCTGGGGCGCGATCGTGATGCGCCTGGTCGAGGCCGGCCGCGCCGACTTGGCGCTCGGGCAGCCGCTTGCCGCCGGATCGATGGCTAAGTGAGCGCCTGCATACCAGGCGTACGAAGCATCTCGGTGTGTGGAATCCCGTCTTCGAGGTAAGGCTCGCCGATCACCTGAAAGCCGAAACCCTGATAGAAGGCTTCGAGCCGCGACTGCGCCGAGATGCGGATCGCCCGGCCCGGAAACAGCTCGGCGCAGTGCCCGACGGCGCGGCGCACCAGCTCGCGGCCGAGGCCGCTGCCGCGCGCGGCCTCGGTCGTCAGGATGCGGCCGATCGAGGGCTCGGCGTACTTCACGCCGGGCTCGACCAGGCGCGCATAGGCCAGCGGCAGCCGCCACGCCGGCACCCACGCCGCGAGGTGCCATGACTGCTCGTCGGCGCCGTCGGCGTCAAGGTAGATGCTCTGCTGCTCGATGCTGAACACCTGCTGGCGTGCCGTGTAGATGTTCTGCAGCTCGGCGACGCCGAGTTCGGTGAAGCGGCACAAGCGCCAGCGCGGTGCCGCGGGATTCGGTTCGTCCATCGCGCGATGATGCCTTCACTGGACCCGCGCGCCGCGCTCAGTGCGCTGCGGCGCCGCGCAGCGAACGCGTCACGAACCACAGCGACAGCACCGTCAGCAGGGCGCAACCGGCCAGCGGTACCAGCACCTGCTCGGCGCCGAAACCTTCGCCNNGAGCACGCGCGTCATCAGCGTGTACTGCGCCAGCGCCGGCACCCACAGGTGCCAGCGCGCCTCGGCGCCCGGGTTCAGCGTCGTCAACATCGGCAGCAGCGACGCGGCGACGATCACGATCGAGCTGTTCGCCTGCGCCTCCTTGAAGGTCTTGCAGCGGATCGCCACCGCCATCAGCAGCGCCGACAACGCCGCGGCGAAGGGCAGCAGCACGGCGAGGAACAGCGCCGCTTCGCGCCAGCCGAACTGGAACATCGCCTGCAGCGCGTCGCTGCGCAGCAGCCATTGGCCGGGCAGGAAGCTCGCGCAGCTCAGCAGCGCGATCAGCATCGCGACGCCGGCGACCGCGCCCCACTTGCCGAGCACGAGCGCGGCGCGCCGCGGCGGCGTGGTCAGCAGCGGTTCGAGCGAGCCACGCTCGCGTTCGCCGGCGGTCGTGTCCAGCGCCGCGTTCAGCGCACCGTAGAGCACGGCGATGATGACGAAGAACGGCAGCATGCCGGTGATCTGCGTGCCGCGCGCCTGGGCGTTGGCGAGGTCGCGTTCGTCGACCTCGATCGGCTCGAGCAGCTGGCCCGAGACGCCGCGCAGCGCGAGGGTGAGCAAGGCGCGTTCGCGGCTGTAGGCCTGGAGCGCGCGCGCCACCCGCCCGGCGCCGGCGTCGGCCTGGCGGTTCGCGCTGTCGAGCACGATCTCGATGCGCGGCACCTCGCCGCGCCGCAGCAGCGCTTCGAAGTCCGGCGGCACCACGAGCACGGGGTCGCCGAGCGTCGCATCGCGCAGCCGGGCTTCGTAGTCGGCCGGCGCCGGTTCGACGCGAAAACTCTGGCGCTGCAGGAAGTTGACGAGCGACGGCGCGTGCTCGACGCCGGCCATGAAGATCTCGCGGCGCTCGGCGCGCTCTTCGAACGACGCCACCAGCGCCGACAGCGCCACCAGCACCAGCGGCCCGAGCAGCACGCTCGACATCAGCACGACCGCCAGCGTGCGCCGGTCGCGCAGCGCATCGCGGACCTCCTTCACGAACACGACCCAGGCGTTGCGCCACAGTGTCATGACGGCCCCCCGAACGCGAGCTTGACGAACGCCTCTTCGAAATCGTGCTCGCCGCTGCGCGCCAGCAGCTCGGCGACCGTGCCATCGGCGACATGGCGACCGTGGGCGATCACGGTGACGCGGTCGCACAGGCGTTCCGCCTCGGACATGATGTGCGTCGAGAACACGATGCACTTCGCGCCGCCTTCAGCGCTGCGCAGGTGGCGCAGCGTGTCGCGCAGCGCGCGCGTGGCGAGCACGTCCAGGCCGTTGGTCGGCTCGTCGAGCACGATGTTCGGCGGGTCGTGCACGAGCGCGCGGGCGAGCGCGGTCTTCATGCGCTCGCCCTGGCTGAAGCCTTCGGTGCGGCGTTCGAGCAGCGCGCTCATGTCGAGCAGGCGGGCGAGCTCGCCGGCG
>CXWJ01001549.1_pt1 | contig 21214 bp, 21 predicted proteins | sample 590841 | NCBI WGS metagenome assembly CXWJ01 (sample SAMEA3498367, study PRJEB10139) | wastewater metagenome | biome: wastewater treatment plant; material: activated sludge | place: Austria | collected 2015-01-21 | reverse complement strand
TACATGCGCGGCGACAATCTGCAATTGCTCGAACCCGGCATGGCGTTCACGGTCGAACCGGGGATTTATCTCGCTGGCAGAAACGGCGTGCGCATCGAAGATAATGTTGTCATCACCGAAACGGGCGCGGATGTGTTGTCTGACATGCCGAGGGAGATGCGGGTGGTTGGGTAATTCTTTTTGCCGCGAATTGCGCAAACCGTAGCGATTGCGAATCTCCCCGCTTTGATCCTATCTGGTTCTCATGTCTGATCTCCCCGAGAAGCGCCCGATCTCTTTATATTTCCACATCCCCTTCTGCGCCCATCGTTGCGCGTATTGCGATTTCAACACCTATGCGGGACAGGAAGGAATGATCCCCGCGTATGTGGACGCGCTGTGTAACGAAGTCGAATTGATCGGAGAGCGGCTCCTCACCCACGAACCATACAACCCTGTGACTGTCGGGACGATCTTCTTCGGCGGCGGGACACCCTCGCTTCTTTCCCCCAGTCAATTTGATTCAATTCTCACGGCTATTCGCGCCCGCTTCACGTTGACCGCCGACGCGGAGATTACCATGGAGGCGAACCCCGGCGCGTGTTCGTTCCATGATTTACTCGCATTGCGTTCGCTGGGAATCAATCGCGTCAGTTTTGGGGCGCAGTCTGCCAACGCCGAAGAACTGCGCATGTTGGAGCGGGTCCACGACTTCTTCGATGTCATCGAAGCCGTGACCTCCGCGCGCAAAGCGGGGTTCGACAATTTGAATCTCGATCTCATCTACGGCTTGCCCGAACAGACCCTGCAAACATGGCAGACCTCTGTCAAACGAGTCCTCGACCTGCATCCCGAACACATCTCTGCCTACGCGTTGACCCTTGAACACGGCACGCCGTTTGGACGATGGGCGGCGAAGGGACTGCTTCCACTCCCCGACCCCGACCTCGCCGCCGAAATGTACGAATGGACGAGTGAAGTTTTTGAATCTAAGGGCTATGTTCAATATGAAATTTCCAATTGGGCGAAAGCCAATGCAGAATTTGGAATTCTGCATTCTGAATTTATGTGCCGCCACAACCTCCAATATTGGCGCTCGCTTCCCTACCTTGCCTTCGGCGCCGGAGCGCATGGATACACACACGGCTACCGCTACTCCAACGTGTTGCGAATCAAAACGTACATCGATCGTCTCGCAAGTCAGCCAGTCGATACTCCTCAAGCCTCCAACCTTCCTTTTCCACTCTCTCCCGCCGCAGTCAACCATCACAAACAAACCATGCAAGATAACATGTCCGAATTCATGATGACCGGCTTGCGCCTGACGCGGGAGGGGGTTTCTGCAGGCGAATTTCAATCGCGCTTTCACACGCCCCTGCGCGAAGCGTATGGAAAAGAGATTGAAGCATTGTTGAAATTGGGATTGGTTGAATGGCGCGAACCCGGGTCCGCTGGCGAGAACGATGCGTCAGCGAGAATGAGGCTCACATCCCGCGCCCGCCTGCTCGCCAATCAGGTATTTATACGGTTTGTGTGACGCCAGCCCTCCTCCATGCGATACGCCTCCTTTGTCGTCCCAGCCGGGTTGTTTTTGCGAAACGCTTGCGGAGACCGCCATATTCATACGCTCACCGTGTCGAAGTCTCCGCGGCTAAAAAGCGCTTTCGCAAGAGGTCTACTATATTTTGTCATCCCTTTAGGTTGGCTGGTTGTATGGATATAAACTCTCATGATTGACTCTGAACATTCCCTCTACGAACTCCTCGGCGGCGAGACGGGCGTCCGCAAACTGATTGACCGCTTCTACGACCTGATGGACGCCTCGCCCGAAGCCGCGCAGATACGATCCATTCACCCGAAGAGTCTAAAACAATCGCGCGAGAAACTCTTCATGTTCCTCTCTGGCTGGTCGGGCGGACCGCAACTCTACATCGAATCACGCGGGCATCCCGCGTTGAGAATGAGGCACGCGCCATTCTCTATCGGCGAGACTGAAAGTAGTCAGTGGGCGTGGTGTATCCACAAAGCGTTGGATGAAATGGAAATAGACGCCGCAGTGCGCGATTATCTCAAATCCCATTTTGCTGATGCGACGAAGTTTTTGAAGAACAGATAGGAGTTATTGTTTAATTATGGAATACCCCATACTTCAATCCCTTTTCCACCAACTGTAACCAAGTAACGTCCATCTTGAGTAAATCCTCCGAAATGGTGACAAGTGTTTATTTCTTTTGCTAGAATCCCCGTTTTCGCATCCCATAATTTTGTGAAACCATCATAACCAACTGACAGTAGTAAATTTGATTTTGGGCTGAACTCTAGAATTTGAATAGCGCCCGACCAGCCATCGCCTCGTTGAGTTGTGTGTGCTTTTAAAATTTTCAATAGAGTGCCTACAGCAGAATCCCATAGATAAATATCCCCATTCTCAGCACCGCCCGCGATATAAGTTTCATTTGAACTAACAGCCATTGTCGAAAATACTGCTTCCGCCATGGCAATCTCGTTGAGATTTGAGAAGGGAAATTCTAATATCGTGTCTTTGTGGTTGGTTAAATCTAAAAAGTGTAATTTGTTGTCGTTATTGTATGTAATTGAAACCAAATTTCCGCTTGGCGAATAAATGTACGGCGGTGGCGTTTCGCCATAAAGCGGGAAAAAATAATCTGCATAACTTACTTGGTTGGTCTGTAAATTGAACTCTGATACTCGACAGTCTACTGCATTGTACAAACACGAAAATACTGCGATTCGTGATCCGTCTTGACTAATGATGATGCGCTCACCGTAATAATGATTGGGTTCAATAACAACTTCCCGCTTTAGGTTTCCGCTTTCAATATCCCATAAAGTTAACGTACCCGAACCGTAGCGATGAAAAGAAATTAATGTCCTTCGGTCGGGAGAGAATACTACACTGTCAACGTTTTCGATTTTGAAAGTTTGTAGATCAACTTCCTTTTCTAAATCCCAGATTTGAATATTTCGGTTTTCAAAATCTGTTCTCGCTAACAGATACTCAACTTGACCATTTATAAACCTTGTTTCAAGGGCAGTGTCTATAGCAGAATGAATACAATACCTGTTGGGTGAACCAAATGCAGAAAGATTTTCGATTTTGTAAATGTTTCCTTCATTCAATGCTAGCGGGTGGATTTCGGCAGGTTCGGTCACAACTGCTGGTGTGATTGACACAATAGGACTTAGAAATTGAGATGATGTTTTGCTGGGAGTTGTTGCCGAGGATGGGGTGATATCACCTGTTGAAAATGGCAAGTTTGTACATGATGAAAAGATCAACAGGAATGAACAAAGTATATGCTTAATGAAATAACAGCTCTTAAATTTTGCCATATGAATCTATTATAAATGCTTCATCGCCTCGCGGTGACTGAGGGGATGCAGATCGGTTGCCTTCACGAACTTTTTCACTGCCTTCGCGTCGGTGTACGCGTATTGACGTAACGCCCAGCCGATGGCTTTGTTGATGAAGAACTCATCCGAGCCGAGGTTCTCGCGGATGATCTCGCACAGCAAATCAAAGTCTGTTTCTTTCTTGTATTCCAACTGAAAAATTATTGCCGTCCGTCTGAGCCAAATATTTTTGGACCTGCGCCACTTGGCGAGATATTTTTCTTTCACATCGGGGAAGCGGCGAAAGTGAATGCCGACGATGTGCGCGATGTTGTCCACCGTGTCCCACCATGATTTGTGCGTGATCATGAATTCCAATGTTTTGATGGATGATTTCGGCAGTTTCTTTTCCAACCGTTCCACTAAACTCATCGCAACGTATTGAAACTCGCGTTGAGGCAGTGACCATAAGTCGCGCGTGACTGTATCCAAATCCTCCAGCGATGGCAAGCCATGAAGTTTCACATGCTCCCGAAGCAACTCCTTCACCTGCGGAGACTTGATTCCCAAATACTCAAATTGGTCGCGCATATATTTCTTCATCGGCGCGGCTTGGGATGGGTTCGCGTGTTTCTCGAAATGGGATTTTAGGTTGATAACATATTTGTGCATAAGTCTCTAATCTCCAGTCTCAATTCTCTAATTCTCCCGTCATTGCGAGGAGTGCCGAAGGCACGACGAAGCAATCTCCAACACAATGAGGGAGATTGCTTCGCCGCCAAAGAGCAAGTGCGGCGGCTCGCAATGACGGCTAAGGCGTCGGCGTATCCAGCGGATCAACAGGTTGAACAAACTTCACGTACCATTTCCCATTTCCCTGATCGCTCAAGCCCGAGAACGGCGTAACGAGATGAATCCACGTCCTGCCGGGGTGGAGGGGGATGAGGTTGTTGTGCGAATCAACAAAATAGATCGGGCGCAGCAAGCCAGTCTCCTTTTCCCATGCGCGGTTCAGCGTTGACCATTGGATTCGGAAAGCCTGCCCGTCACGGAAAAGATACGCCAGTCCCTTTTGACCCGCGCCCAGCAAAATTTCAAATTGATTGTGACGATAACGCGAATAATCGGCAAACAGCACAACTACATTTTCAAAAGCCACTTGCCTGCCTGTCAACCGATCGGCGGCGGGGAATAAATTTCCTGTTTGGTCGGCGTGGTCGGATAAACGCAAATACGTCTGCGAGATCGGATCGTATTGCCAGCCCGATTGCGTGAACGAGTTGTAAAAAACATTGATGAATGTCGCCGCGCGTCCATTTTTGGGAAGCGCCTCTGAAAAAATATTTCCCGAATAATTTACGGGTTGTTTCGGGTTCAACGCTTTCTTTGCTAGTTCACGCAAGCGCGCGCGCGTCAACAACGCGCTGTTGGGCGTCGTCTTATCCACGCCGTACACGATCTCGCACGCGTCGAGTTGCTCGCCGATATCCTCCGCCGCGCTCGCATACACGAGACAACTATTCGGAAACATCCCGCCGATCTGGTTATATGTGAGTCGCCCCGAACGCACAGGTCCGATGTAGGGCTCGAGCGGAAAAAACCAATTCGGAGGAGTCCCTGTCACAGCTGGGCTCGGCGTCATCGCTGGGATTTCATGGAGGACGAGCCCCGCGTCAAAATACGGGGCAGTTGATTCGCCTGCGGGGACTTTTATCTCGCCTGCCGCGTCCGCATCTGAATCCGAATCTTCATCGCCGACATTTTGCAGCGTGAACTGATACGCATCGGGTTTGACGATTTGGATAATTGAATCAACGTGTGGATTCTCGAACGAGAAATACCCGTTTGAATCTGTCGTCGTTTCATTCAAGACATCGCGGCTGTTCGCATCCAGCAAGCGGACACAGACTCCTCCAACCCCCGCTTCCCAACTTTCCTGCGCGCCGTTTGCATTTTCATCGAGCCAGACGCGGTTGCCGATCCAGTCGCCTGTTGGATAAATGATTTCATCTCGTACTTTACATCCGCCAGTGATGTTGGGAATCTCGCGCAAGTTGTCGCCGTAGAAAACACCCATAAATCGCGTGGAGCCTTCGCCGATGTAAAACTCAAAGATCCACGGCGCGAATGACGGTCCCGCTTGCGGGCGGGCGGTGACGGGCATGTTGCTAATGGAAACTAAAACTGCGGGAAGGTCTAATAGCGACGGGTCGTGTACCTCAAGCCCCGTGAGCGGATTTGCCCCCGTTGGGAAATCTCCCTGGTTTGGACCAAGTTGTAGCGGCGGACGATGCGGTTGCGGGGTGGCGGTTAACGTCGGGGAGGTGGTGGAGGTCGCCGTGGCGGTTGATTCCATCCGTGTCGGAATCGCGCCTGGTGATGGGGATTGCGGCGCGTTGGCATTGCACGATGTGAGCGCGAAAAAGATTAGGGTCGCAATGGTGTTGGCTCGATACATGTGAAAGTAGGGTTGCCTATGGCGGAGTCGTTCGCTATCCTGACGCAGTACAACTGCGTCAGGAACCCGGGTAATTTGTTATGGCGGGGGCCAGTGAATGATCGCCGCTTCGGAGAAGCCATGCTTTTCGACCGTGTATAACTTTCCCGAGGACGGCAAATTACAACCCGCTTCATCGGTGACCGTGTAACTGGTGTTGTGCTGGTCGGGGTATGAATCCGTCCACCAAATGTACGCGCCGTTCTGGCAGACGAATAATTCGAGCAGATACCCGCGATCATCGTCTTGAGTCATCATGACCTGATCCCAATGGATGGTGACTTTCTTCCCATCGCGGACGGCGTACACGTTCTGCGGCGGACCGTACATGTTGCTCCCGATGGATTGCAAATTGAGTTCCTTGTATTCCAGCGTGGATACATCGCCGACCACGTCCACAACTGACGGCGCGACCCAGCAGAAGTAATCCAGTTTGTCGAATTTTACATACAGCCACTTGCTGTACAAGAATCTCTGACGCGCGGCGCCAATATCGCCGGGATACAAATCTGCGGCGTGGAGGTAGGCTTGCGAGGGTCCGTAACGGCAATGCGCCTGTTTGTTGACTGTGACCACAGGGAATGAAAACGTGGGCGTTGATGTGATCGTTGGCGTGAGAGTTATTGTCGGCGTGAAAGTGACTGTGGGGGTGAATGTTTCGGTGGGGGCGAGGGTTGGCGCGGGTTGGGGAGTGTCAGTTGTCACAAGGACGGTTGCAGTGACTGTCGGTGTTGCCTGTTCTACTGGGGATATTCCGCAGGCGATAAGTGTTATTGACAGGATAATAACAACGGGGAGTTTTTTAAACACGAAGGACACAAAGGTCACTACGGTTGGACGAGTGACGGGTGAATCGCCTTTCCGTAGATTTTCACTTTGTGTGCCTGATGTCCTTTGTGGTAAAGGTCTTTTCATTTGAATTTTCCAAGAAATGACGTAATGTTCCTGCCAAGCGCTTCGTTGTTGTAGCCGCCTTCCATGACGATCACAGAAGGAAGATTCAACGACGCGATGCGTCTGCCGATCTCGCCGATGCCCTCGGTTGTTACTTTGATCGTGCCAAGCGGATCGTCGGCATAAATATCCATGCCAGCAGACACCACAAGAAATTTCGGGGCGAAGTTTTGAATCAATTCCAGCGCTTGATCTAGCGCGGCAAGATAGGAATCGTCATCCGTGCCTTTGGGCAAAGGGAAGTTATGATGAAAGCCGAAGCCGTTTCCCTTGCCGCGTTCGTTGGCAAAACCGAAATAACTTGGGTATTCAAAATCTGGGTCGGCATGAATCGAAATGGTTAACACATCATCACGCTCATAGAAAATATCTTGTGTGCCGTTGCCGCAGTGATAATCAATGTCCAACAAGGCAACCTTCCCGTTTACTGAAAGCGAATGTGCGGCAACGGCCGCGTTGTTGATGAAGCAATATCCGCCCGCGTAATCTTTGCCCGCGTGATGACCGGGGGGGCGGCAGAGGGCAAAAGCAGACGATTGACCATTGACCACAGACGATGCCGCGCTCAACGCGCAATTTGCGGAAACCAGCGCGGCTGTGTATGTCCCTTCCACGATGCACGCGCTCAAGTCCATGATGTAATAGCCGCCGCGCCCGAGGAGCGACTTCGGCTTTTGGGGATGATGTCGAAGAGCGAACGTGGCAGGCAGAAAGACGGAGGAATCTTTGGGCTTTGAATCCAGCCACTCGGTCCAGCATGAAGCGAGAAAGTCAATGTACTCCGCGTCATGCACAGCGAGAATCGAGTCGAGTCCAAAATCTGACGGTTGGTGAATCTCCGCCCAATCTGTTTTGCGCAGCGCGTTCAAGATGCGATCCATGCGGTCGGGGTTTTCGAGATACGGCACGCGCAAGCCTCCGTCGAAAAGTTCAAAGGGCGGATCGTGTTTGCGATGTGTTTCCGAGTAAAAAATTTTCATGGGTAAGAACTTTCACTACAATTGTATCAATACGCAGGAGGATTTCATGGATGTATTTGAAGCGATTCATAAAAGACGTAGTAACGCAAAAATAAAGCAGGATGCCGTTCCGCGCGCGGCGATCGAAAAATTATTAAGCGCGGCTGTGCAAGCGCCAAATCATTATAAAGTGAGACCCTGGCGATTCGCGGTGTTGACGGGAAACGGTCTCAACAAATTGGGAGACGTGTTCGCCGCTTCTTTCGCGGACCGTCAACCTGGTCTGCCCGCGGAGGCGTTAGACAAAACTCGCGCGTTGCCTCATCGCTCGCCGCTCATCATCGCCGTCGGTGTGGATAAGCCCTGCGAACCGAAAGTGTCGGAGGTCGAAAACATCATTGCGGTTTCTGCGGCATGTCAGAATCTTTTGCTCGCCGCCGAAGCCGAAGGACTCGCTGTCAAGTGGCGCACGGGCGAGTGGGCGCTGGATGTGAAAGTGAAAGAGTTTTTAGGTTTCGCGCCAGACCAGCATCTGATTGCGTTCTTGTATATCGGTTACCCCGAAGTGACGCCCGAACCGCAACCGCGCCCGTCGTTTGAAGATCGAACGGTGTGGATGGGGTAGATACAAGGATGAATTATGAAGTATGAAAAGAGCGATGAGTTTCCTCATCGCTCTTTTCATACTTGTCTACTTGTCTACTTTCACTCCGGCGCGCTAACCGTCAGCGTCTCGATATCCACGATGACCGGCAGTGTCTGCGGCGACCAGATGGATAGCCCGATCTTGCCGTCTGTCAGACCCAGGTAGGTATCTTCAAACTCGCCCACGAGTTCGCCGTTGACCGAAAGACTGATCGTTTTGCCTTTGCACGTCAGGGTGTAGACGTTGGTCGAGGGCCCCGAGCGGATGGCGCTGGATTCGCCAGTGAACACCTCGTTGTACCCCTGGCTAACAAGCCCGATGCTGTCTACAACATAGATGGCGAACCTCTGTGAGTTGGAGACCTGGACTTCATACCAGCCAACGTTGCTGTAGCGGCAGATCAAGCCCACCCCGTTGGAGTTATTGCCGCGGTTGGTGACCACCGCTTCCACTTTCACATCTGAATAAGAGAAGGCATCGTTGATGAGATAGTATTGCCCGACCCGGTCATCCACTTGCAACAATTGAAGCGGAAGCACGCCGCGATCGACGACCGGCGGAATGACCATGCGCGAGTCTCCGCTGGTCATGAAAGTGGACCACGTGGTGAGATCGGTGTTGAATTCATCCACGTAATACGGGTTTGGTGTTGGCGTTGGGCTTTCTGCCGATTCCGTTGTGGTGGCTTCCGGCAGGGCGGTCTGCGTCGAGGGGTTCGCGGTGACAGCGGGGATGGACGGTTCGGTTGCTCCTGCCAATTCGGTTGAGGTCGCTTGCGGCGCCTCGGTCGACGGGACGGCATTCGATTGCGACTGCGCCCCGAAACGCGCCGAGACGAAACCCAATAACGCGATCAACACCACAGCGTTTACCGCGATCCCCACAAAGTGACCGGGTTTCATGAACTCATTTCTGCTTCTGCGGCGGCGATACCAGGCGAGACCAAAGCCGGCGATCATTGCCGCCGCCAGGATGGGGTAGATGCGGATGGCGAGCAACCGAACGTCATCCTGAAGCGTTGCAAATTGAAAGATGCCGCTTGCCGCGAACAACATGACGGCGATACAAAGGAGGGTGACGGTAAGAGAGCGAATGCCGTTGAGTCCGCGCGCGTCTTCGATGGTTTTCACCTCCGCGCGGACGAACCAGAGCGCGGCTAACAAGGTGGGCAACCAGATGATCTGTATCGCAATGTTGTTGGACGCAAAAAAATAAGCGTCAGAGGTGAAGAAGTATCTCGCGTAATAACTGGCCCAAATTGCCAAACTTAGCGGCGAAAAGTAATAACACTGGGTATAAAAACTTTCCTTGAGCGTGTCTTCGCCAATGGTAGTAATGAGGAGTTTTGTGGCGAGGGCAAAGAACAACGGAGGCAGCATCAGGGCAATTGCGAGAAAGAGAGTATTCTCTCTTTGCACGGATGCGGTGAACGATTCGATCCCCTCCGGGCTGGCGGATTCTGTGTCCTTTGTGCGTTCCTCGTTTGAAATCACGATCGGGTCTTCCAGCTTTACTGGAACAATGACCCGTAATGTAGACGGGTAGAATTCGGTGACAATTCCTTGCTGGCTGGCTGGGTCGAACTTGCGCGGATCATACTTCCCCGCAGACACCGCCACCAGGTATTCACCGGGGTCTTGAAACGTATACAGGAACTTATCCTTGACCGTGTTGTCGTCTATCTCCTCGATAAAGTTGACCGGTCCCTGTGGATAATGGACTTCGGTTTTGACGACCTGATTCCCATTCCCCGTTGACGCGGAAACCACTCTCGTCACCGTCCATGTGTGAAAATATTTCATATCAGAAGACGAAGAGCGGAAATCGGTGCGCACCTCAAAAGAGAGGACTCGGTCTGTGGTGGGTTGGGTTTCGGCGGGAGAACTGATCGAAGCGCCGAATGTGGGCAGTAGGTTGAACGCCACCGCGGGGATCAGCGCGACCACCAGCAATAAAATGATGGGGGAAATATATTCGTCGAAGGGCGTTTGATCTTTCTCCAACTCATCCTTCACATAGCCCGGCGCCCACGCAGGGTTGAGCGTGATCTTTACCAGCGTCTTGGGGACGAGGATGAACCACATCAGGATCTTGTAGATCAATTTTTCAATATCGAGAAAAAAACTGAAAATGCTTTTCATATGCGGCTCCAGGTTGGGTAGTTCTTAATTTCCCAGCGCTTCGACCAGCAGGTCGGGTCTGTCGGTAATGATACCATCCACACCCCATTCGATGTATTGCTTCATCAGTTGCGGGTCGTTCACCGTCCACGGTTCGACGCGGATATTTTTGGCGTGCGACTCGCGCACGAATCGTTCGGTCATGATCTGGATGCCCAGCGACTCTTCAGGATCCCAAGGCGGCTGAATGGTTTGAAATCGTGGAAGATAAAATCCCCATAGGAAAACTTTTCCAAGCAACACATAATTTCTCACCTCGGTACGCGACGCGGAAGTTGTCACCTCCGGGCACGCCGCGCGGAAGTTCCTCATCGCCTCGTCATGAAATGAACCGATGAGTACTTTATCTTGCATGTCGTATTGGCGGATCAGGTCGCACAAGGGTTTGTCAATCGGGTTCTTCGTCAACTTGATCTCGATCACATAGCGCATGTTCGGGAATCGCTGAAAGACTTCCTCCAGCGTTGGCGCTTGGATTCCCTGCCCGCGATACGGAAATGTTGCTCCATTGTCTGTTGACCAATCATACGCCGCGTCAAGTTGTTTCAACTCTTCGAGTGTTAGATCTTCGATGAGACCTGCGCCGTCGGTGGTGCGATCCACTTCTTCATCGTGCATGAGGACGATTTGGCCGTCCTTCGTGATGTGCGCGTCCATCTCAAGGACGTCTGATCCAATTTCGACGGCATTTTCGAACGCGAGCAACGTGTCGCCGGGCCACACACCATCCCCACCCTGATGCGCGATGACAAGCGTGCGCGGCGCGCCATCGTAATATCGCGTCGGCGGCGCCTTCGGGTTGACGATCACCGACGCGACAAGCGCGAGAAACAGAATCGCAAGAACCGTTTTGAATTTTCTAGATTTCATCCGCGCCTAAAATACCAGGAATCGCGCAATCGCCATGAAGATCACGGAGAGGATGAGGGTTGCAGACGCGGTATATGAATACGTCGCCAACTGTCTTCGCATTGTCTGCATTTGCGCCATTTGCTCGCCCGAAGGTTTGCCCTGCGCTTGTTCGCCGAGTTGGATTAAGGCTCTTGTATTTCGCCCAATCAATATGCCGTAGATAAAACCGATCAGCCCGAACCCACCGCCGATACCGAACCCCGTCCCGGCGCTTGAAGACATCCACGCGTTCGTGAAGCCGTCCGAGTCGAGCCAAAATAACACGAAGCCTGCCAGAAGCGTTAACCCCGCCGCCGCCGCCATCTTTTGCCCAAATCGCAGGGGAAACATAAGTTGCTTCATAAATCTTTGACCAGATTCCGCGGTGGCTCCCGCCGCAGGAGCGACAAAAAAAGTCATCATCAGCGTGCCGCCGACCCAGAGAATGCCCGCGCCGATATGAATGATGCGAAGCGTTAGGTGAAGGTAGTCCATTTTTTTCTCCTTTGAGTTCAACAGGTAGAACACCGCAAGGGGCGGGTGCGATGCTTGGAATTTTATCCGTTCCGCCAGAGGTTGCGGTTAATGCGGAGGTTCGTTAGGCGGAAGCCAATCCACTCATTGACTCGAACGCCCATTTCCGATGAAAAATGCTACCGATGTCTTGATACGAATTCTCTACCGTACATCTTAAGAATGGGACGCTGATTCACGCTGAAAACGCAGATTTTTCTTTTCGAATCAGCGAAAATCAGCGTTTTTCTGCGTCACCAAAACGGATTTGTACGGTAGAGAGATACGAATTCAATACGCCAAATTCCCCTCCAAAACAATTACGGCGTGTCCGAAGATCAATACTTTGTCATTCCGCAATTCCACAGTCATATAGCCTGTGCGTTGCGACGACTGAAAGGCTTTCAACACGGTCTTATTAAGTTTTTCTCCCCAATACTTTGCGAGAAATGTTTGTACGCCGCCAGTAACAGGGTCTTCGTTTGTCCCTGCCCAGGGCCAAAAATATCGGTAATGAAAATCGTATTCTTCGTTGGCAGACGGCGCGGTGACCAGAATCCCATTAATATCCTCACACGATTTTAACAGGGCGTCAAAATCGGGCGTTAAGTTTGCCAAAACCTGCGAATCGCCGATTTCCAGAACGATTATTTTATTCTTTGGGCTGTAAACCGAATTGATGATTGTTTCCAGACCTAATGCGGCTAACGTTGCGGGGGGGATTGTCGCAGGCGTGGTGTCGTACACAGGGAATTCCATCACTATATCGTTGTTGTGCTTTTTTATTGCCAACACTAGATTCTCTGAAGTAATGAATGAAATTTCATTGAGATCCGTATTTTCAAAGAGTACTTTTGCCGATGCAAGAGTGGCNNATTTTTGCTTTTAGTATCTGTCCGAAAACCTCCGGAGCGCGGACTTTAGTCCGCTCATTAGGCAGACTGAAAGTCCGCGCTCCGGTATTCGGATACGTTCTTAGTTGTTGCGCAAGGATGTCAACTATCGTATTGCCTGCGCGATCAAACTGCCTGCCAGCCCCAGCCAGTACGCGGACGTGTAATAAATGAACATGGGTTGTTTTCCCCGCTTCCAAAGTAAGAAGGCTGAAACGATGGCGAGCAAAGCAACGATGTATAAATCCAACCCGATCTCTTCAAAGCCGAGATTTGCCATCACGCCCAACCCTAAAAAGAGAGAGTTCAATAACAGCAGGGCAACATCCCCGCCTTTGACCTCTCCCCGATGCGGAAAGATATTTTGGATGAACAGAATCGCCGCGTTGACCATGATGAACCCCGCAAAGAACAACCAATGACTGAACTCGTCGTCGTTGAAGATAACGATGCGGCACAGATCGCTGGTCGTATCTTCCAGGCAAAAACGGAAGTGCAGGTAATTTCCCATTTCATGGAAGCCATAACTTACGGCTGAGATGAATACCCCGATGATGAAAACCAAATTCCATGCCGTGTGCGCGGGTCCCTCACGGGAGGGGGAGTTGTATTCGAGAGTCTTCTTCAATAAATATCCCGCCACCATGCTGATGAGCGCGACAATGACATTGTTCAAGTCCACCCAGCGCAGGAATTCGTTAGGCAAAACGTAACCCGTGAACCAGTCTGTCAGGCGATTGATGGAAACGAAAACCGCAAGCAAGGATTGTATGCCGAGCAAGATGTGAAGACGTTTCATTGTTTCTCCTGCGTTCTGCCAGTGAACCGCTCAATGTTTCGATTGTATCCTAAAACAAAAACTCCCCGCGTTGCCGCGAGGAGCTGACGACCCGCCAGGGGCTGATTATTTACATACCTTTGACGAGCAAGCCGAGGGCAAGCACGGCAAAGCCGGCGAAAGCGAGCCAGAACGCGTAACCAGCAACTGCGCCAATGACGCCGATGCCGCCGAGCAGACCGAGCAAACCAAGCACAACGCCGATCCAAAAGGTAATTGATTTAGGGGGTGTAAGTTTCATTCTCTTCTCCTTGAATTGAAATGATGAGTAGTTCTGGCGGGCTGTCCCTCCACTTATAACAAAGAACCTGTTGGAATTCAATAGTTGTAGGACAAATTTGAGCAATTTGTTTCGCGCGAGAGCAACGTAAAATAAGGCAAGAAACCCTGATATAATGCCGTTCGGAATTATGAGAACCACAACGCCAGAGGCTCTCTGGTGTTGTTTTTGTGTGACCCTCACAGAGCGAGATTTAAATTTATTACGGAGCAACATTCAATGAAGAAAGAACAACAACTGGATCTATACCACCAAATGGTGCTGATCCGCCGCGTGGAAGAACGCGGCGCGGAACTGTATCAGGCGGGCAAGATCGGCGGTTTCATGCACTTGTATATTGGGCAGGAAGCCGTCAGCACGGGTTTGATCGCGGCGCGTGAACCGCGCGACCGCGTGATCACCGCTTATCGCGATCACGGCGTTGCCATCAATTGTGGAATTTCTGCCAACGAAGTAATGGCAGAATTGCTCGGCAAGGCAACAGGGATGTCGAAGGGCAAGGGCGGTTCGATGCACATGGCAAGCGTGGAAAAGAACATGTGGGGCGGGCACGCCATCGTAGGCGGGCATTTACCCATCGCGGCAGGACTCGCTGTCGGCGACCAGTATGCAAAAAATGACAACGTGACCATTTGTATGTTCGGCGATGGCGCGACGAATATCGGTTACTTCCACGAAGCGTTAAATCTGGCGAAGGCGTGGGGCTTGCGCGTGCTGTGGGTATGCGAGAATAATCAATATGGCATGGGGACGAGCGTCGAACGCGCTTCGGCTGTTTCCGATATCCGCCAAAAAGCCGAAGGCTACGCCATGAAGAATGCGGAAATCAACGGCATGGATGTGATGGCGGTCTATGAAGCTGCAAAAGTCGCAATAGAGTACGTTCGCAAGGAAGGTCAACCCTATTTCCTTGAAGTAGATACCTACCGTTTCCGCGGTCACTCGATGGGCGATCCCGAACGCTATCGCTCGCAGGACGAGGTGAAGCAGTGGCACGAGAAAGACCCGATCGGAATTTTTCGCAAGTATTTGCTTGACAAAAAAGTTGCCACTGCCAAAGCGTTGGATGAAATCGAAGGGCGCGTGGATGAAGAAGTGAATAAAGCGGTTGAATTCGCCGAGAAATCACCTGAACCCGCGCTGGAAGATTTGTTTACGAACGTTTATGCGGACTAGTCTTGTTGGCGACTGAAGTCGCGGCAACAAGCGCGAAGCCTGCCTTCGCAGGCTTGGTTTAGGAGAAAGAATTGCGCGAGCCTTATACCCAACTTTATGTTCATCTGGTTTGGGCAACATGGGACAGGTTGCCGCTGATTACTCCAAAACTTGAGCCGCGAATCTACGCCGCAATTGCCGAAAAATGCCGCGAACACAAATGCCTGCCAATTGCCATTGGCGGAATCGAAGATCACATGCATGTTTTGACGAGGTTTCACACAACGGTTGCGATTGCGACTCTGGTTAAGGAAACGAAAGGTTCGTCGTCGCATCTCGTCACGCACGCCATCATGCCCGGCGCGTTTTTCAAATGGCAGGGCGCGTACGGAGCCTTCACCATCCGAAAGTCTGAAATCCCAACGGTGAAGGCGTACATTGAAAATCAAAAGCGACATCATGCGGAAAATAAACTGTTCCCCGAATTGGAAGAGGTGTTCGAGCAGGATGAGAAATGAGAAAGTATTGTTGGCGACTCAAGTCGCGTCAACAATTACAAAGTCCACCTTCGTGGACTTCAAAAACAAATTTTGACAGACGACGAAGGTCGTCTTCGCAAATGTTGACGCGGTTTCAACCGCCAACATTAGAGGAAATTCTATGGCAAAAATAACAATGCGCGAGGCGATCTCGCAAGCCCTCATGGAAGAAATGGACCGCGACCCCGCCGTCTTTATCATGGGTGAAGAAGTGGGTGTGTGGGGCGGCACCTACGCGGTGACCAAAGGTTTTTACGACAAATATGGACCCGATCGAGTCAAAGACACACCGATTGCGGAGAACGCGATCATCGGCGCGGCAATCGGCGCGGCGATGGTGGGGCAACGACCTGTTGCAGAATTGATGACGATCAACTTTGCATTCTCAGCGATGGATTACATCGTCAATCAGGCGCCGAAACTTCATTACATGTTCGGCGGGCAGTTCACTGTCCCGATGGTGATTCGCGCGGTCGGCGGCGGTGGGCGTCAANNTGTTCATCGAGCACGCCACCATGTATCAAGTGCGCGGCGAAGTCCCCGAGGGCGAGCATCTCATCCCAATCGGGAAATCCAAAGTGCAACGCGTTGGCAAAGACCTCACCATCGTCACGTATTGCAAAGGTCTTGAGTTATCCATGAAAGCCGCGGACGAATTATCCAAAGAAGGAATCGAAGCCGAGATCGTTGACTTGCGCACACTGCGTCCGCTCGACATGGAACCCGTGTTGGCATCGTTCAAGAAAACGAATCGCGCGATTGTTGTTGAAGAAGGTTGGAAGTCGTACGGCGTTGGCAGTGAGATCGTCAGCCGCATCTATGAAGAAGCGTTCGATTATGTTGACGCTCCCATCATCCGCGTGGCGCAAAAGGAAGTTCCACTTCCATATAATCGCGCGCTCGAACAAGCCGCGTTGCCGCAAGCGCCAGACATCATCGCCGCGGCAAAGGAGGTCTTGCGATAATGGCTGAAACAATTAACATGCCCAAACTCGGCTTCGATATGGCGGAAGGCACGCTCGTCCGTTGGGTCAAGCAAGTGGGCGAAAACATCAACAAAGGCGACGTGCTCGCCGAGATCGAAACGGATAAAGCAACAGTTGAAGTGGAGTCGCCTGCGGGTGGCGTCGTTCTGCAACTCATCGTCAATCAAGGTGATGTTGTGCCTGTCAATGCGCCGATTGCGGTGGTGGGTGTTGCTGGTGAAAAAGTGGATGCGCCGCTTGTGGAAAGCGGAAAGCAGAAGGCAGACGTTAAGTCGGATGAAAAGCCTGCGCCTCAACCGCAGGGGAAAACTGATTCGGCTCCTCAAGCATTATCCACGCCTCAACCCCCGGTCTCCAGTCTCCAGTCTCCTGAAATTAAAGCAAGTCCGCTTGCAAAGAAGATCGCCCGCGATAACAACATCAATCTCGCCCAACTCCAAGGGACAGGTCCCGGCGGGCGTGTAGTTCGCAAGGATGTTGAGTCTGCGCTTTCTGGCGGTCAAATGTCGAAAGTCTCCAGTCTCCAATCTCCGATCTCTTCATTGCCCATCGTCATTTCGCATGAAGACGAAGTCGTCCAACTCACCAAACTCCGCCAAGCCATCGCGCGCCGCATGACCGAATCGAAAACGTCCGTTCCACATTTTTACGTGAGTCACGAATACAAAATGGACGCGGTCATGGCGATGCGAAAGCAAATCAACGAGTATTTGCCCGATAACGAGAAACTTTCGGTCAACGATTTCATCGTCAAAGCCGTTGCCTTGGCGTTGCGCGAGTTCCCGAATCTCAACGCGACCTTTGCGGGCGACAAAGTCGTCCGTCATGGCGCGGTGAATGTGGGCGTTGCCGTTGCCGTCACTGGCGGCTTACTGACCGTTGTCACCAAGAATACTGATCAATTGCCCCTGCGCCAAATCTCTGGTGATGTAAAGCAAAAAGTTGCCCGCGCGCGTGACGGCAAGGTCAAGCCCGATGACATCGAAGGCTCGACGTTCTCGATCTCCAACTTGGGCATGTACGACGTGGAAAATTTCATCGCCATCGTCAACCCGCCTGAAGCCGCAATTTTGGCAGTGGGTTCTGCGCGTGAAGTTCCTGTCGTGGATAACGGCGAGATCAAAGCCGGCTGGCGAATGAAAGCGACAGTCTCCGTAGACCACCGCGTCAGCGATGGGGCGGAGGCGGCGCAGTTCATGCAATCGCTGGCGAAATATCTGGAAACGCCCGCGTTGATGTTAGTGTAAATTCTCAGAACTCCGAGATTCGCTTCGCGAAAATCTCGGAGTTCTATTTCTACGGCACATAATACTCGACCTGCAACATGGGGTGTGAGGTTGAGGAATTGTAATTGCCGCTGTAGAACCGAATCCAATCGTTGCCCCGGTCGGCGTTATCGGGGAGTTGAAAGCGCAGGCGGAGTTCGGTCACGCCGGTCAAGTTGATAAATTGATTGGCGGCGGCATCCAGCGTTGCCCAATACCAATCGGTGACCGGGTTGTTGAGGATCGTGCCCGCGTTGCTCAGGCTGGCTGGCGCTTGAAAATCTCCGCGGTCGAGGCTGTTGACGCCCAGCACACCGGAGGAACCGAAATATCCTTTTTGAATGTCCACGGCGATATTTCTGTGTGTGGCGAATGGATTTGCGCCGGTATAACTCTGACTGCGGATCATCAGTGTCACTTTGGTCACAACCGCGTTATCGGGTAACGCGGCTGTCGAAAATTGCAGGATGGAAATATATTGCCGGTCGCGGTTGTCGTCGCCGAGGATGAACGTGGTTTCCGACGCGTTGCGCGTCCCGCCGCGCTCGCTGGTCTTTTGTGATTCGAGAACCCAGCCGTCGTTCGCGCCGATCGACTTGAAAATTTTGGTCAGGGGCGCAGGCGTGGGTTTGTTGATCGTGTACGCCTCGCCATTCAAAAAATTTCCGTTCCCAATGCCCGCGCCGCCAAGCGGCTGATTGATCGAGTCGCGGATACTGTCATCGTCCAGCGCGTACAGTTGTATCGTTCCATTCCCTGAGCCGGTGTTCACTTGCACTACATAACTCGCGCCGGTTTCCAACGTAATTCCCGTAATCGACGCGCCGGTTACCCCGCTGGTATTCAGGGCGAAGTCTGTGATCGGCGCGAATGAATCCACACCGGTTACGTTTTCGGAAAATGCGACGCGGAAGCGGACAGCGGCTGAGGCGGTTGGAGACGCGTCCAAGCGCGAAACAGATAACACCGTCGGAGGTGAATCGAGCGGGAATGGCGTCAGGCTTGGCGTGGTTTGAGTCGGCGGCTGTCCTGTGATTGGTAACTGCGTAACCGGGAACGACGTGAGCGATGGGGTGAATATGGGGGTCTGTGTTTGTATGATCGCTGTCGATGTTGAAGTGAATGTCGGGAATGGCGTGGGGGTGGATACGGCGCCGAATTCGAACGCGCCGCGGTCTGGCGACGAGCCACTGTAAGAGTCGTTGACGCCGGGGATGAGCGCGCCTCGATCCACGTTCGGGCTGGACGCGCCCAGGGCGAAATTTCCGCCGGCGGGGTCGACCAGCCCCGGCGGTGAATCGGAACCGGCGCATTCGAGCCCCGATGCCTTGCAGAAATCTGCAATTCGGTTGTAGTTCACATTCTCCCATTTGAAGTGTGGGTTGCTCGATGTGCGGGTGTTGTACAGGTTGTCGTTATTCCAGTCGTTGTTGGTCGAGCCGGTGGTTTTCTCGGAGAACGTGAACCCGCTCACCTGAAAAATGTTGTTGCGCATGATCGTGTTGCGCACGGGGCTGATCAGATCCATGCCGTTGGCGTCGGGCGAATTCGTCCATGCGGTGTTGTGATAGATCATCACCAGGCCGTCTGAGTTGCGGTCCCATTTGAACGCCTTGTTGGTGAAGTTTGTGACGGTGTTGCGCGTCACCCACACGGGCCCCATGGTGATCGGCGCGAGCGAGATGCCGCTGAAGGCGCGGTCGATGCTATTGTTGCGGAAGCGATGGTTGATGCACGCGCCTTCAGGTTCCAGACCGTCATCGGCGATATCGTGAATGCGATTGTTGTAAATGTCCGCATCGAAGGCGATGGCGGGGTTTTCACCGGACGCCCCCGAAGCGCCGGTGTAAATTCCGTTGAAGATGTGATGGATTTCGTTGCCGCGCGCGATGGCGCCGTTGTGCCCGCGCAGGACGATGCCAGTCCCCTCTTGCGCGCTTCCTTTCACAGCATCCCATTGCCAGTTGCTCGCGGTAGTGTCGTAGATCTCGTTGAACTCGATGCGCGTATCGTTGCCGAGGTTTTCTCCGCCTGTCCAATTGATGAAAATGCCCAGTTGCATGTTGTGGATCTTGTTGCGGCGGATGACCACATGCGATGAATTCAAAGAGCACACGCCGCATCCATCGGTGCGCGTGCCGTAGAAGCGCATCTCAAACCCTTCGATCCAGATCCACTCGCGCCCGCTCACATCAAAAGCATGGTTTAGGCGCGGCGCCTGCCACGTATGAGTCGATGGGTCGTCCGATGCGCGGATATAAAGCCGCAAGGTTGCCGCCTCGAAAAACCAGCCTTCAGCAATGGGCGCGTTGTTATGCCCGGCGCCATTATTCAACCCGTTCATCGATTCGTATTGATACATCCGCTTGCCATCCCGCGCGAGATACCCGATGGCTCCGCCAATTTGAGTAAACCAGAGGTTGGATTTTCCCACTGCCGGCGCCCACACACTGCCTGAAAGACTATCCGCCCCTTCGAGAACCGCGCCTCCTCCCTCCGCTTTGACCTGAATCCAACCCCCCGGCGTTCCCGATATGGGGAAAAGGACGTTTTCGCGATACACCCCATCTGCCACCAGGATCTGCGCGCCGGGAGCCGCCACATTGACCGCTTCCTGAATCGTTCGATACGGCGCGGTGATGGAGCCATTGCCGCCGGGCGCGGCGTCATCGTTGACGCGCAGAACGCTAGCGGGCGTGAACGGGATTTCATCGGGTTGCGTCACAACCACGCCGGCAATTTCACTGCCCCCGTCAACGACCCGCACATCGTACGATGTGGAGGGCGACAACCCGAATAAACTACCCACCAACCGTCCATCGTCGATGCGCTTGAGGGGATGCCCGCGTCGCCAGTCGACCGCACCGGTTTGCCGGTAGAACAGTTCGGCGGAGGGTGAGAGGTTCGCGCCGCTTGCCACAACTCCCGCGGTTTCGATGTTGGCTTGCAGGGTTAACCCGATGAAGGAAATTTGGCTGGAGGAGGAAATTCCCGCTTGTGGGTGGGAAACTTCACGGGTGAACAAGACCAACACGATGAACATTGAAACCGTCGCGCGAAACGCTCGCGAAAATCCATGCTTCATGATCTTCCTCCGGAACTGCTTGCGCCAGAAGCGTCCTTGTCTGACGACTAGAGTTCCATATATATTGTACAACTTAATCACAGGTGTTACGCAATCGAAATGGGAGGCTCACTGGGAATTGCCGTGATGGTTACGACAGCAGTTGCACTGCTGGCGGGCGGCAGTGCAACTGCCGCCGGAACTGGCGGTTCATCACGGCA
>CXWJ01015173.1_pt1 | contig 21245 bp, 15 predicted proteins | sample 590841 | NCBI WGS metagenome assembly CXWJ01 (sample SAMEA3498367, study PRJEB10139) | wastewater metagenome | biome: wastewater treatment plant; material: activated sludge | place: Austria | collected 2015-01-21 | reverse complement strand
TCCTTGGCGTCCCCATCGAGGCTGAACGCGCGGGCGCCCCAACCCACCGTCCCTTCGCCATAGAACTGCCCGACGTTGCCACCGTCATAGTAATCCACCATCACTTGGATGCACTGGCCCTTTTCGTTCGACCGCAAGAAGATGCCGGAGTCACTTCCCCAGTGGGGCTTCATTTCGAGCGATAACTCGAAGTCGCCGAAGGTTCGATCCGTGAGCAAGATGCCCCCGTTGCCAGAGCCAGGTGGATCTTGCTCGCCCGCCAGGACGCCGCCCGCCTCGACCGTCCAGTTGCCACCCGTACCGTGGCCAATCTTTTCCTTGTTCTTGTGCCAACCTTGCAGTGACTTGCCATCGAACAACGTAATCCAGCCATCCGCATCTGCCTTTGGCTCGGCGGCATTCAGCGGAGTGGGCGGCGCGCCAAGCAGCAGAATGTAGCTTGTGGCCACCACGAGGTACAGAAATCTCCTCAACATAATATTAGGTAGTCTGGCATGGTTCACGTCCGCTTCTCCTAGTTGTTTGATTCAAAACTGATCAGGCATCCTAACGCTGCCAGTTTGTCAGTTATCCTAGTCGACAACGAACGACTTGTTAAATGAAGAAGTCCGGAAGCAGTTCGCTGCCCGGCGTGACCGCGTACTGGTCAAAATCCGTGATCCCAGCTTCACGCAGCACGACCTCATCCACAAAGAAATTCCCCGTACACTCTCGGCTGTTTCGCGTTAGGATGACGTGAGCCGCATCCGCCATGATCTCCGGTTTTCGCGATCGATTTACGACCTCCTCCCCACCCAGCAAGTTCCGCACGGCCGCCGTCGCGATCACCGTTTTCGGCCACAGCGCATTTACCGCGACCCCTTGCCGCGCAAACTCGCCCGCCATGCCCAGCACGCACAGGCTCATGCCGAATTTCGCCATCGTGTAAGCCACGTGCGGAGCGAACCACCGCGTCTCCAGATTAAGCGGCGGCGAAATATTCAAAATGTGCGGGTTCGTTGCCTTGATCAAGTGAGGCAGACAGACTTGAGAGCACAGGAAGGTGCCGCGCGTGTTGATCTGGTGCATCAGGTCGAAACGCTTCATCGGCGTCTCGAGTGTGCCGGCAAGATAAATGGCGCTGGCGTTGTTGACGAGGATGTCAAGGCCGCCGAATGCTCCGATCGCCTTCTCAACAGCCCCCTGCACTTGCTCTTCGTGTCGGATATCACACACGCAAGCCAACCCATTTCCACCCGCCTTGTTGATCTCTTCCACTGCGGTATGAATCGTCCCCGGCAACCGCGGGTCTGGCTGGTCCGTCTTCGCCGCTACGACGATGTTAGCCCCATCGCGCGCGGCGCGCAGAGCAATCGCTAGGCCAATCCCGCGGCTAGCACCCGTGATGAACAGCGTTTTTCCGTGTAGACTTGTCATAGGGCCGGGGCTGCCTTCAAGCCACAATCTCTCGCACAACCCGACCATGCACATCCGTCAGGCGCACGTCCCGCCCACCAAAGCGAAACGTCAGTTGCTCATGATCCAGTCCAAGTTGATATAGGATCGTGGCGTGAATGTCGTGAATATCCAACCGGTTTTCAACCGCGCTCATCCCCATCTCATCCGTCGCTCCGTAGGTCATCCCACCTCGAATTCCGCCACCAGCCATCCAAATCGTGTACCCACTGACATGATGATCGCGGCCATCCGTTCCAGAGCTATGGGGCGTGCGGCCCATCTCTCCCGCCCACACCACCAGTGTGTCGTCCAATAGGCCCCGCTGTTTCAAGTCAATCAGCAGCGCCGCCACTGGCTGATCGGTAATGCGCGCATTCTCAGTATGCCGCAACTTGAGCTCGCCATGCTGATCCCACGGTGCGTTGTTGTTGTGCGTCAGTGGACAAGTCACTTCCACAAACCGCACGCCCGTCTCGACCAACCGCCGCGCCCGCAAGCATTGCAGCGCGTAAAACTGGTCAAACTCATTCGCGCGGTCCACGCCGTAGAGCCGCAACGTCTGGGCGCTCTCGCCACTCACATCACACAACTGTGGCACGAGCGTTTGCATCCGCGCCGCTGTTTCATAATTGCTGATCGCGGACTCCACTACCTCGGAGCCGCCCTGCGCCTGAGCAAACTCACCATCCTGCGCACGCAAAAAGTCCAGTTTCGCCCGCTGCACGGCCGCCGAATCGTGCGGCAGCACATTGTCCATCGGCGTCCCCTTGGCGCGAAGCATCGTGGCCTGGTGCGTGGCCGGCAAAAACGAACTGGCGAAGTTCTGAAATCCACCGTTCGGAATCCAGTCGTTGTTGAGCAGCACATACCCCGGAAGCTCTTCATTCTCCGTCCCCAATCCGTAGGACAACCACGAACCCAGACTGGGAGCCGCGCCAATCGAACGCCCCGTATGCAGCAACAAAGCCTGCGCCCCGTGCAACGGCGTCTCGCCCACCAAGGAGCGGATCACGCACAACTCGTCCACCGCGCGAGCCACTTGCGGAAATAGATTGCTGACCCACAATCCAGACTCACCATGCTGCCGAAATTTCCACGGGCTGCCGAGCCACTTGCGTCCGCCGCCAACGCCTTGCGATAAAGGGTCGGCTTGCCATTTCGCCGCCTCGCCATCCCGCTTGCTCAGCTCCGGTTTAGGATCGAACGTATCGACGTGCGATACGCCTCCGTCCATGAACAAGAAAATCACCCGCTTCGCGCGGGGAGCCAAATTGAGCGGCTTCGTCGGCGTATTGGCCAGCCCGTCCCGGCTCGCCAATCCCATAAACGCCAACCAACCGAATCCCAGGCCGGTCCGGCGAAGAAAATCACGTCGCGTGCGCGCGGCCCCATCGCAACCCGGACAAAGCGGGTTTTCTCGCCGCCCCCTGGTGGTCGCCGCGCTACGGGACATAAATGAATTCCTTCATATTGAAAACAGCGTGGGCCACATCTTGCCACACTGGCTGGCAATCCATAAGCGCACTCGCATTCACGCCCCGCAAACGTGCCGACGCATCCGCCAATTGTACCAGGCGAGCCGTTTCTTCGGGCTTGGGCGGACGAGCTAGCCCCACTTGGAACATTCTCGCGACACGTTCCTCCGGCGTCGTGGCGCCGTCGTGCAACTCTCGCTCGCCCCACTGCCGAGCCATCTCAATTACAAACGGGTCGTTCAGCAAGGCGAGTGCTTGATTAGGAACATTCGTCACATCGCGATGGCCGGTCGTAAGCTTCGGTATCGGCTGATTGAACACCGCCAACATACGCGGCGGCTCCATCAATGTCATTTTAAGGTAAATGCTGCGTCGCCCCTCCCCATCCAACGGCCCACAAAACAGCCGCTTGGCGGCATCCGTGGCCGTGCGATGCGGATCGATCGGCGGGCCGTAGAGTGCGGGAGCAAATCTTCCTGAAACTGCCAAAATCTCGTCCCGGATCGCTTCCGCCTCTAATCGTCGTAGCGGCATGTGATGCCACAGCCGATTCTCCGGATCCACTTCCAACGCCGCGGTCGATGTCGCGCCACTTTGCCGCCATGTCGCGGTACCAACGAGCTGCGTCACCAACTTCTTCAGCGACCACCCTTCTGCCATGAATCGAGCGGCCAGGTAATCCAGCAACTCCGGATGCGAAGGCGTCTGCCCTAAATGCCCGAAATCGTCCGGCGTCCGCACAATCCCCTCGCCAAATAAGTGCAACCAGACGCGATTCACGAACACGCGTGCCGTCAGCGGATTCTCATCGCTGGCGATGTTGTGAGCCAGCTCCAATCGACCGCTCGATGCCGGCGTTTCCCGCTCCGCCGCCCCACCTAAAAAACGAATATTGCCGCGCGCCACTTCCTCGCCAAATTCTGTGTAGGAACCTCGCACGCCAATCCGCTCGTCCCGCCCTTCGTTCCAGTCCGCCACGGAACCCATGGTTCGATCCGGCTGCAACTTCTTTTCGGCGGCTCGGTAGTCGGCCACCAGTTTGGCGTTCTGCGGATTGGCCGACACATCATTCGGCAGCAATTTCGCTTGGATCGCCTCATCCAGCAATCGAGCGTCCTCGGAACTCCCCTCGTTGCGCGCCCAGCGTTCTACCGCCGCTAACAGCAAGTCGGTAAACCGTGTCGCCAGGTCCGCTTCGCCGGCAAACAACGGCTCAAATCGCCCCAATTCATCCAGCGGCGGCTTACCGGCCGGATGTTCATACACGCGCGTCACTCCAAACCACGAACAAGGGTCCGCAACTTCGTCTTCTTTCACACCGTTGTAGTTCACGCGCGGCGGGAAATAGTTGTTGAGCGACTTCGTCGCCAGCTCAAAATAAACGCGCCGCTGCATCTGATCGATGCCACCCTCCAGCGTGTCAAAATTGCCGGCCGTCAGCGTCAACCACGCGGGCGCGGGTTTCTTGAGAAACTGCATCCGCTCCGAATGAAAAGCCTGGTCGATCACCATGGCGTAACCCGCCTGTTTACCCCCTGCCCCGCCGATGGACAACGTCTTGGCCGCCTTCTCATCCAACAGCGGGCTCCGCAACGCCCCGGCCAACCGCATCGACCAAACATGCGACCACCGCCCCGCGGGCAGCACCTGCGCGATCGCCTGCTCACCCTCCCCCGCCACCACAATTTCTCCATCGGCCACCAGTCCATGACGCATGCCGAATCCATCCCACCGCCAGCCCCCCGCGTCGCCGTTGCGTGTGAAATCTGCGACCAGTTTCAGATTCGTCGCGTTCTCTGCAATCCGTCGCGCGCGTTCCTGATCAAACTCTTCGCGGCCAATCGACGCGGCCTCCATCCGCTGCCAGAATGCTGCCAAGCCCTCCGGAAATTGTGCGGCCGCCTGACCATCCGCCGGAATTGCCCTGAGCTGCGACACAATAAAATCCTTCGCGCCCAGCCACGCTTTCGCAGTCTCCGCGCGGATTGCTTGCTTGATTCCTCGCAGCTCGTCGAGGACATTCTCGTTCGGATCGACTACGTCAACGCACCGCACGCCCCACCGGGAATTCATGAACACCCCGGCCAGCGCATAGTAATCGCGCTGCGCGATCGCATCTAGCTTGTGGTTGTGACACTGCGCGCAAGCCACCGTCGTCGCCAGAAATCCCTTACTGACCGTATCGACGATGTTCGTCATCGCCTCTTGCGTCACTCCTTCCGCCGCCGCGTTGTCGCCATGCCGCCGCTCACCCAGCCGTAGCGCCATCGGTCCATGAAGCGATTCATTGAGGCCAGTCGTCGGATCGACCCGCGGCTCAATCAAGTCTCCGGCCAACTGCTCCAACACGAGTTGCCGAAACGGCACATCAGCGTTCAACGCGCGAATCAGATAATCGCGATACATCCAAGCATTTTTGGCCGGCACATCCCACTCATAACCATGCGTGTCCGCGTAATGAACCACGTCCATCCAGTGCCGCGCCCAATGCTCGCCGAAATGGGGGCTATCCAACAGAGACTGTACGAACTTGTCGTCGGCGTCAGCCGAAGCATCGGCCACATACCTTTCCAAAAGCTCTTGGTTGGGCGGCAAACCGGTTAGCGCAAAGCTGAGCCGGCGCGCGAGCACGCGCCGCTCCGCCTCCGGAGCCGGCCGCAAGCCCTTCGCCTCCAGCGCGGCAAGAATAAACCGATCGACGTCGTTGCGCGCCCAGTCCTGCTGCTGAACAGGCGGCGGTGCAACCTTGGCCAGCGACTGCAAGCTCCACCACTTGAGCCGTTCGCGATAAACGGCCTCCCAGCCCTCTTCTCCCTGCGACGCCCGTGGCTTTCCTCCCCTGGGATCGGGCGCCCCCATCTCCACCCAAGCAACGAAATCGGAGATCACTCGCTCCGGAAGCTTCGGTTTGTCCGGCGGCATGGCCGAATGGTCGTCGTCGTGACGAATCGCCTGAATCAACCGGCTCTCATTCGGCCTCCCCGGCACAATCGCCGGCTCATCCGAATCGCCACCGACCTGCCAGCCCTCTTTCAAATCCAGTTGCAACCCCCCCTCAAGCTTTTTTGCCTCGGCGCTATGACATTCATAACAATGGGTGGCGAGGACCGGCCGAATCTTCGTTTCAAAGAATGCCAATTGCTCCGGCGCAATCTCAGCCGAAGCCGGCGCAGCCACAGTCGGCATCGCTAGCAAAAGAAGCGCCACGAAAGTCGGCAACCAAACTCGCGGTGCACTCATCATGCAGAACTTGCCCCATGCCGAAGTGCATGAACCTTTTGGGTGCCATGGCCACTCCTCGGAGTGGCCATGCTCGTTTCGGTTTTCTCATGCCCACGCAGCCCCGTGGGCATGGCGTCCCCTCAGAGACAGCTCATTATCAAGGAAGATGCCCATGAGCATTCCTAATGATACCAGAGACGCCCACCATTCGCGCCGAGCGTTAAAAACTACTTGGCCCGCCGCTTTACCGCATAGCCGTATTGAATCGGCCACGGCGGCTCCTCGCCCAACTCGTGGTACGCCTTCAGCGCCCAATACGGCTCGCGCAACAGCTCGCGCCCCAGAAACACCAAATCCGCATCGCCCCCCGTAATGATTTGGTCCGCGTGCTGTGTTTCCGTGATCAACCCCACCGCGCCGGTGCGAATCTTCGCCTCGTCCCGAATCCGCCGCGCAAGCGGCACCTGATACCCCTTCCCAACAGGAATCTGCGCCTTCGGCACGATCGCGGCGGACGACACATCGATCAAATCGATCCCCAACTCCTTCAATCGCTGCGCCAGCACCACCGATTGCTCGATATCCCAACCACCCTCCACCCAATCGGTCGCCGAAATCCGCACGAACACCGGCAATTCCGCCGGCACGATCGCCCGTGTCCGCTCCGCCACCCGCAGCAACAACCGCATGCGATTCTCCAAACTCCCTCCATACTCGTCCGTGCGCTGATTCGCCAGCGGGGACAAAAACTCATGCAACAGATAGCCATGAGCCGCATGAATCTCGATCACTTGGAAACCGGCCGCCAGCGCCCGCCGTGTGGCCGCCTCGAACGCCGCCACGATCTCCTCGATCTCCGCGCCGCCAAGCGCCCGCGGCGTCGTATCTCCTTCCTGAAACGGAATCGCGCTCGGCGCGACCGTCTCCCAACCACCCTCCGCCGCGGATTTCAACTGCCCGCCCCCTTTCCACGGCGCATCGCAACTCGCCTTACGCCCGGCGTGAGCCAGTTGAATGCCGGCCACCGCTCCCATCCGCTTCACGAACCGCGCGACCCGCGCCAACGGCTCCACATGCTCCTCACCCCAAATGCCCATGTCCCCCGGCGAAATCCGTCCATCTCGCGTCACCGCCGTCGCCTCGACGAACGTCAGTCCCACTCCCCCCGCGGCCCGGCTCCCGATATTCACCACATGCCAGTCGTCCGCCAACCCCTCGACCGCACTGTACTGACACATCGGCGACATCACGATCCGGTTCCGCAACTCCACCCCGCGCATCGCCAGCGGGCTCAACAAATCCCCCTCCGGCACTTCCCGATCGTGATCGGCCCCCGCCGTGCAACCCTGCGTGCGAACTTGTGGATCATTTTCCCCAGATCGGGCCGTCGTCGAGTCACTCATGGCAAAAAGCTCCTTGTGCTATTTCGTCTAAGAGCCTGTTTTGGAATCCATGTGTCACACGCCTTGGCGGTTTGAAACTCGCGTGCCGCCAGATAGCGGTTGACGCGAGGGTGTTACCACACCCCTACGAGCATGCTTCTTATTGAGTAAATCAAGAGGTCCAGTTGCGGCAGATCGCAATCGAAGCACTCGAATAAGCCATAAGTAGGGGTGATCAAACGTCTTAGCTTGCGGTGGAGGCGAATCGGAACGGTTTGCGACCATTTGGATCCCAATCGTAGTCAAAAAAGCTTGAGCGACTGCGCCTTAGGCGCTTGACAAACGCATTGGCCCCTTTCAAAATGCGAGAGTCAACGACTTGATTGATACTGAGAGTCATTCTCATTTTCACAGGCAATAAAACTTACACCTCTGGAGACGCTCATGAATCGCTCGGTCCTCACCCTTCTATTTACCCTAGCTCTCGCCTTCGCTGCGGATTCGGCCCTCGCAGTCAGCACCTTTACCGAGACTTTTAACACGGACGCCAGCAATTGGCTCACCGGAGCGTCCGGTGCTCCAACATATAACGCCACTGGCGGCGTAGGCAACACGGGCTACATTTCCTACACCTCGACTTTCACCTCCGCCGCATCTGGGCCTTTCGGTGCTCCTCCCCTCCAAATCCTTTTCCGGGGCAATAATAGCAACAATGCCAGCGGCGATGCCTTCGTGGGCAACTGGCTTACTTCCGGAGCCAGTTCCTATAGCGTCGCGGTTCGGCACAACTACACTTCCACGTTGAACCTCTATACGCGCCTCGACGCCGGCTCCGGTGCCGCCGCCAGCCTGGCCTACGTACCAAGTTACGCCGTCGCGCCAAATACCTGGACCACTATCACGATTCCGGTTGTAGACAGCAACCCGCCCTTCCTGTCGTACGGTGCCGGAAACTTTAACTCGATATTCTCCAACATTCAGAACGTGCAGGTCGGACTCTATGTACCGCCAAGCACGACTTTCACAGACCTCAAGTTCGACCTCGATAACGTGAACGTGACCGTCCCCGAACCAGCGTCGCTCGGCTTGATCGGCCTAGGAATGGGAGCTTTGGTGACCCTTCGCCGCCGGCGCGCCTCCCAGCCGCCCCGCAGTCGAAAAGAGACGAATTATCGACTGGCATAAGTCCAAAAACCAGTGACGCGGGCTTGATTTCTTCGCGTCGGAAATTGCGACGAACGCCTAAGTCGCTTTCTTTTACTTGCGTCGGAGAGCTGTTAGGGCCAGTTTTACCTGGCCCTAACGCCTTTCTCAGCGGTGCGTGCTCAGCGCGGTAAGGTAAACCGGTTAATCCTCCGCCCCGGCCAGTGGCGTCGCCAAAGTGGCGTTAAATGGCACTACGATCTTTCAGTGGTTACCAACGAAACGCTTTAGCATCACCCCTCCCGGCGGTATAAAGAATAGAGCGATTCTGCATTCGGTCCGAATCCTAAATTCCGGCATACCTCTACGAACACGCACATAATCAACCACTTCGAAAGGCGGGCACATCATGGCCTCGTTTAACCGTCGCCAATTCATCTCCCAAGTCGCTTCCACAACGGCTGCCGGCATGGCCGCGGCCGGGTTGGTTTCCCTGCCACCCGTTCTCAGCACCGCCTGGGCCGCCGAAGCTTCGTCGAAGTCCCCGCTGAAGCTGGGCATTCAGCTCTATTCGCTTCGCGGACTTCCCACGGACAAGGCCCTGCAAGCTTCCAAAGATTTAGGATTCGAACAGGTCGAGCTTTTCAGCGGCATGCTCCCTATTAACGCCTCGCCCGAGCAAATCGCCGAGATGAAGGCCAAGGTCGCCGACCTCGGCATGACGATCTCCGCGCATGGCGTGAACCCCTTCGGCAAAGACTTCGCCGCCAATCGCAAGACCTTCGAGTTCGCCAAGGCCCTCGGCATCCGCAACATCTCGGCCGACCCCGAGCCAGAGTCGTTCGCCAATCTCGACGAACTGGTGAAAGAGTTCGATATCCGCGTCGCCATCCACAATCACGGTCCCCGCGCTCGCTACAACAAAGCGGTCGACGTGCTGAACGCGATCGAAGGCCATGACGAACGCATCGGCGCTTGTGCCGACCTAGGCCACTACATCCGTTCCGGCGAGCAGCCCACCGACGTGATCCGTCAACTGAAGGGTCGCCTCTATGGCGTCCACCTGAAAGACTTCGCGGAAATGAAAGATAAAACCAAGGGAGTCATCCTGGGCAAAGGCCATCTCAACGTGGCCGACGTCTTCGCCTCCCTCATCAAGGTCGGCTTCCCCGCCGACGGCGCTCTCTCGTTGGAATACGAAGAAAACCCGCAAGACCCCATCGCCGACATCCGCCAGTGCGTCGAGGTCTCCAAAGAAGCGCTCAAGAATCTGTCGTAGATCGCATCTACCGCAAAGCCGGGTGCCATGGCCACTGCTCGGAGCGGCCATGCAGATTCGATGCTGCCACTTGTTGTACGTCGGCCTTCCGATTCACTCACGGGAGAAGAGCTGGAGATAAAGGGTCGTCCTCTACCACGAAGTGGTTTCACACCATAGCCCTGGGTCAAGTCAAGTGAGCCCCGCGAACTTGACCGCCACCCAGGGTTAGAGAACCTCCATCAATCCTCGGCCGAGCAACACGCGCCGATTGCCGAACGAACATGATCGAGGCCGAAACAATTCAGGCATGCTTTCAATCTCGGCCGCGCTTCTCCGGAATACCCCTCCCACTTTGAAAGAGTTGCATCCATAGCCCCGCGCGCGGCGGGAGCCGAGGGTCCAGATTCGGGAACTACCATGCACGGCGCGGCGCGATCATCCCTAAAAGATGACGCAACTTCCAGCACGCGCGCCGTGAACCGCCGCGGCGATTTGAACGCCAAGGCGTTCTAGGACCGGCCAACGATTCGTCGGCAACTCGACGAGTGCAAGTCTACGACCCGTGAGATTCTGCTGATAGTGTAGGTTCTTGTCGGCCAGGATGAGTACGTCGAATTCGGCTTCGGCGCGGGAGATAAGTTCGCCGTTTTCAATGCCGGCCCAACCGAGCTGTTGAACCGTAGCGACCTGATCGTCTGGGAAAAACTGACGGAGAGGGGCCGGCACATTTTCGTCGAGCAGGATTCTCAAGACGACCGACGCCCTACCAGCCTCAGAAATTCCTCAGCATCCTCGCGACGGACCGAAGGAAAGAAAGTGACGAACTGTTCAACCGAAAATCCGTCGTCCAGGTAATCCAAGAGTGTTTGCACGGGAACTCGCGTCCCCTGAAACACGACAACACCTCCCAAGACGTTCGGATGGGATGAAATCGGACTGGCGACAGTGCTCATGGCTCAATTTTAGGACAGCATTTGGCCGCGAGCAACCGCCCCGCGTCATCCCAGGAGTTCACTTTACGGCGGAGTCACATCCCAAAAAGCCGTCTGAGCTACCCCTCCCTCCACAACTATGGATAATACCGCTCAGTTGATTTCCTACTCGATTCACTCCGGCAACCACCATGCACGGCTTGAAATCAAACGACGGCGATCGGTTGATCGATTGGGGAAAAACATCGGAAGACTATTCTGTCTTTCGTCCCGGACCACCCCTCACCCTCTTCGCGCGGCTTGCAGCGCTCGGAATCGGAACGGCTGGCCAGCGGATTCTCGATCTTGGCACGGGAACAGGCGTCATGGCGCGTCAATTCGCGCGGCAAGGCGCAGCCGTGCATGGCATCGATATCTCTTCAGAGCNNTTCAGAGCAGATTGAAATGGCGCGGCGCCTTGCAGACGAGGAAGGACTCTCCGCTGATTTCTCCGTCCAGCTCTCCGAGTCGCTGCCGTGGCCGGAACCAACGTTTGATGTGGCGACCGCAAACCAATGCTGGCTCTACTTCGATAAGGAGCGCGTGGTTCAAGAACTCCGCCGCGTTCTAAAACCGGGCGGCCTACTCGTGACTTCTCATTTCTGCTGGCTGCCGCGGCTGGATAAGATCGCGAGCAGCAGCGAGCAGCTCGTGCTGAAATTCAATCCCGCATGGAGCGCCGCGGATTGGTCCGGCGTCGTTCCACCTTGCCCGCAATGGGCGGAACCTACCTTCAACGTCACAGCCATGTTTTACTACGATGAACCGATCCCGTTCACGCGCGAAAGCTGGTGCGGACGAATCCGCGCTTGCCGCGGAATCGGAGCGACCTTGTCAAAAGAAGAGGTCAAAGCCTTTGATAAAGCTCACCAAGATCTGTTGACTCGCATCGCCCCCGAATCCTTCACGGTGCTGCATCGTATCGATGCTCATGTTTATGCGTTCAAGACACCTTGACAAGCCTACCCGCGGGCAGACCACAGACCCTCGCCCTACACACAGTGTTGGTCGCGAGCGAGTGAAAGTCCGTCCTCTACCACGAAGTGGTTTCACACCATAGCCCTGGGTCAGGTCAAGTGAGCCCCGCGAACTTGACCGCCACCCAGGGTTAGAGAACCTCCATCAATCCTCGGCNNCGCATTGCAGTCCGCTGACCCGCGAGAATTCGTTCGTATTGCTGGTCACTAGCGTGAAGCTGTGAAGCAAGCAGATCGCGGCGATCTGCAGGTCATACGGCCCAATCGTTGTCCCCGCCACTTTTAACACGTGACGAATGCGGGCATAGACTACGGCCACATCATCGTCGAACGCCACGGAACGAAACGGGGCAAGTGCCTGGACAACGGTCGCAGCGCGACGATCCCGGTTTCCGTACTTTTCCGCACCGTGCAGCAACTCCGCTTTCACAATCGAACACGTAACCACGTCGCCTGGCTGGAGAATCTGCAATCGCGCGCGGATCGGACTGCCAGGTTGCTTGAGATAGTGAATCCAAGAATTGGTGTCGAGCAGAAACGACATCACCAAGCATCCCGCGGGCGAAGAGTCCCTTGGGGCGCTCGCTCAAACTCTTCGCCCGCCAGCGCACCGGCCGTTTGCTCAAAATAACCGGGCGGCCACGCTACTTGGCACGCAGACGCACTTGACGAAGAAGCCACGGGGGACAACGGAATGACTTCAGCCCGCGTCCCCTCTGCCAAATTCACAGACTCCAGCGGACGGAATACTCCGGCATCGAAGATGGCGAGAATCGTGCGGTCCATACCTTAAAGTATACTCCGCCCGAAATAGCACCGTCCAGCTTGCTATACGGCAATTGGCAGCCGCCACATGGTAGTACGCGGGTTTGCTGTCACCTCACTCCAATGTAGTAGTTCGCAGATCAGCCCCGCCCGCCGCGGCATAGCCCTTTGCCCGCCAACTAAGGCCGGTATGATGTTACCTTATGCGCTTCCGGCTACTAGTTTCGTGGACCTGGTTTTTCCTGGTACTCTTCTCGTACTACATGCTCAAGCCGGTCCGCGATGCACTCGCAACGGAGACGCGCCTCTTCGGGCCGTTGTACTTGGCGACGTTTTTGGCGGTCTGTGCCGCGCTCCCCTTGTACTGGCGGATCGTCGCCCGCACGACGCGCCTGCAGCTCGTATTCGGCGTGTACCAGTTTTTCGTCGTGTGCCTGGTCGGCTTTGCCATACTGCTAGCGCGCGGGCATGGCGATGCGGCCTGGCTGCGCGGCGCGTTCTTCGTATGGGTGAGCGTGTTCAACCTGTATGTCGTAGCTGTCTTCTGGAGCGTGATGGCGGACTTATTCTCCGCCGACGAGGGCAAAACCTGGTTTGGCGCTGTGGCCGCTGCGGGGACGGTGGGCTCGATCGTCGCGTCTCTCGTCGGAGGCCTCGCCGCCCAGCGGTTGGGCTTGGCTTGGTTGATGGTAGTGGCCGTCGGCACGCTGGAGTTATCGATCGCAATGGCGTGGCTGGCCTTGCGATTCGAACCGCGCGGCGCCAGCCCCTCTTCCAGCATCAACGCGCCAGCCTCCAGTGGCTCCCTCCTCGCTGGGCTTCGCACCGTGTTGGCGTCGCGGTACTTGCTGATGATCTGCGCGTTCACGGCCATCGGTAAGTTTGCCGCCACATTCGTGTACAACAACTTTCAGCACACGTTGCGCGCTGAGGGGCTCGCGGTCGCAGAGCGAACGGAATTGTTCTCCGTGATGAACCTCTACTCGCAAAGCGGCACGCTCGCGTTCCAGGCCGTCCTGGCGGCGGCGTTGATGCGGTTCGCCGGCGTGAGCGTAACGCTGGCGACTGCCTGCGGCGTGATTGTCGGCCTCTTCGCCTGGCTGGCGGTCGACGCGGGGCTGTGGCCTCTCATGGTCGCGAAGGTGGTCCAGGAAATCGTGGGCTACGGCCTCCTGGTCCCCGCGCAACAAGTGCTGTTCACGGTGGTAAGCCGCGCGGAAAAATACGAGTCGAAGGCGTTCGTGGATACCGTGGTGTTTCGGGGGAGCGATGTGGCCGCATCTAACGTGTGCGACGCCCTGGGACGGTTTTCGGTGAGCGCCGCGGCGCTGGCGATCTTGCCCCTCGCCGGAGCGTGGATGGCGCTGGGGGCGTGGTTGGGGCGAGAGCAGGCCGCAAAGGCGGCCCAGGTTAAGAGTAACGACGGCACGTAGCCCAAGCTCGCGCGGCCGGAAACTCAAGCGGCATAGAATCGTCGCGGCACACCCCTGTCACCTACGAAAGGAATCGCTATGTTCAAACCCAAGAATTCCCAACCGCCGGTTCGCTGGCTCTCCGTCGAGCAAATCCGCAAGCAGCAACGAATGCGTCGCGAAACGTTCGTCGCCGCCATGCTCGCTGGCGAGCTTCCTTACGAGCAACGCCGACGGATTCGTTACGCTCGAGTCTCTGACGTGGAAGCCTGGGAAGACCGACGGCTCAACGGCCATCAACAGCCAGCGCTCGTTTTTATTCACCCAGATCTCATCGAGTTCGCGAGATGAAGTGCTGGTAAGCCAGCAGGTCCGCCCCGCTCGTTACCACGGCTTCAGCTCGTCCAATAGATGGGACAACGCGACGGCCCGAATGTTCTTGGCCATGTCAAACGAGTGGTCCCCCGCGTGAATCACGAACAGCCGTTGTAGCTTCAAGTCCGTCAACGCCGTTCGCATGGAGGGAGTGATGGCGGGCGCGACCGTGCGCTTGACTTCGAAGCCCCACCGCTTTCTGCCGCGAACCACGAGCAGGTCAAGCTCCGCTCCCGCGTGCGTCGCCCAAAAAAAACATTCATGCGGCTGCACATAAAGACGACTGACGACTTGAGCGATGACAAAGCCTTCCCAAGATGCGCCAAGCTTAGGGTAAGCTTCGACATCAGCTTTGTTGCTGAGGCCGAGCAGCGAGTGCAGGATGCCGCTGTCCGACAAGAACACTTTGGGAGATTTGACCTGCCGCTTCTTGATATTTTCGTGCCAGGGCTGAAGTTGACGCACGACAAACGCGGACGTGAGTATGTCGAGGTAGTTGCGAACGGTATTGTCGGCGACGCCGAACGAACGACCAAACTCCGAAGCATTCCATATTTGGCCATGATAATGGGCGAGCATCGTCCAGAAACGCCGCAAAGTCGCGGCCCCAACTCGGAGGCCAAGTTGTGGAATGTCGCGTTCCAGAAACGTGCTCACGAACTGTTGTCGCCAAGCAACGCTTCGTGCATTTGTCGAAGCCAGGTAAGAGTCGGGAAAACCGCCGCGAAGCCAGAGCCTCTCATGATTGATAACGCCAACTTCTTGCAGCGAGAAACCGTCAAGTGGGTAATACGCGATGCGACCCGCGAGCGACTCATTGCCTTGCCGCAGCATTTCGGGCGAAGCACTGCCGAGAATGAGAAAGCGAGTCCGAATCGGGCGACGGTCGGCGAGCACTCGCAGCAATGGAAACAGGTCTGGCTTTCGCTGGATTTCGTCCAGCACAACGAGGCCCTTCAGCGGACGAAGGGCCAAGTCCGGCTCCGTTAGACGGCCCAGGTCTTCGGGGCTTTCCAGGTCGAAAGCATGGCGTTGCTTCCAACCTTTCTGGACTTCCCTGGCCAGTGTCGTTTTGCCGACTTGCCGGGCGCCAAGAATGGCAACCACCGGGAACTCCTTGAGTAGCTTTTTCACGCGATTCAGATGGAGGGTACGGCGAAGCATGCCTAAATTCTACCTTGAAAACTGGTAGATAACCATCGAATTTTCAAGGTGCATAATTGGCCCGAAAATAAGCGGTTGCCTTCAATTCCTGCTCAAAAACTGCAAAGAGCACGCAGTTCCAGCCATCCTGCGCCCCAACGCCAATCGCTATAATATTGCTACGATCAGACCAATCGCGCACATGCGACACACCTCATGGACAACACACCCCGATGCTGCAGGCATTGTCCAGATGTCATAACCGCAGCGGCGTTTACGGTACTGCACGAATCGACAATCTTTTCTGCGCAGGTCTCCACCCAAGCTCAATATGCCGCAGGCATTACAGCCCGTAGCCCGGCGGTCAGAAAACACGAGCCCCAGCGAGCGTTTTCGTCACCCCGGGAACAAAGACCCAAAACCTCCTCGGCCGAACAACACGCGCCGCCTGCCGATGGAACGCAACCGAGGCCGAAATTATCGAGCCTTACTGTGTGTATTTCACCAGCCCTTTTCGCTTGCTGAGGCGTAGCCGAAGCGAGCGGATTTATTTAGCTGCGAATTGCGATGATGAACAGCAATTCGAGAATTAGAGAACCAACAATAACGCCTGTCAGCGTCGTTGAACCGGCTGACCACTTTAGCGTTGCCCCGACCAAAACACCGGAAAGCAACAAAGCCAGCGGGATTGCGATTGCCAAGGCGTAGTATCCGAATGTCGTAGAGTCATCGCCAAATACAAAAACCCACAACACGATTGCGATTGCATAGTAGAGCCATGAAACCGTGGCCATGAACACGGCTATGAATGCACCTGACAAAAGGGCAATTCGCATTATCGTGTGAGGTGACTTAGCAATCGTGTTCGCAAAAGCATAAAAACCGTTAGGCCGTTATCCATTGTACCGTGAACAGAGGACAAGGGACCGCAGAGAACACCGAGCGACAGAGCGATCGAAAAAGGCCCGATCCTTACCACCCCTTCGTGACCTTTGTGCCTTGGTGGTTAGCTGGTTTGATAGATAGATTGCTCTAACGGGAAGAACGGGCCCTCATGCCCACTCGTCCCTATTCCACAATCCGCAATCCGAATTCAGTAATCGTTGATCAATCGTTCTCCGCAGATTGAACGGCCCACCCTAACATAAATGGTGGCCAAAACCTAACAAAAAATTCCGCGCGCACATTTTGAGAGCTCGCCAAAATTTTTCTAAACAATGCCCGCGATTCTTCTTGAACCACGCGCCGTCCCGCCGCGCTAACTTCTCCCTCTCGCTCTCCCCCTTCCCCCTTGCGCCTGGGGTGGCCGAAAATAGTTGTGGAAATTGGCCGCGCGGTCTGATAACGTGACACCCTGAAATGACCGCCAAGTCTCGGCCGCGGAAGACGTCTGGTCGGTGCTTGCGCTCCTGCTATGCGCCCAGCCCAGTTTGGGTTTAGCGATAGTTGGCGGTGCCAAGCGCCGGCCCATTATGTCCGCACATTCCCGAGCAGCGGTTGGTGGAAAAAGTCGAGCGCCGACTGCGGGGTGAGCTCCAGCGTGGAGCGAAACGCGATCCGGCGCTCGACCATGGCACCTATGCGCGCGTAATTTCTTTTTTTCAGAAGCGGCTGATACCAGCCCTAACACGCCGACAACCAGGAACCAACCTCCGGCCCTCAACTCTCGACCCTAGACCCTCGACCCTGCCTCACCCAGCTCGCCGCGAAATGTGATCCACGGCTTGAGCCGGCTGATAAACGCCCGGATCATCGACGCCGTCGTCGTTCCAGTCGCCGACGACCGGCCTGTCTCCCGCTGCGCCTAGCTCGAACACCTTGTCTTGCGCGTCTAGCTCGCGGTTGGCGTTGGTGTCCAGAATCCACTTGCCGGCGCGGAATACGCCCACTTCGTCGCTGCCGTCGCCATTGAAATCCCCCACCACCGGAATGTCCCCAACCTGCCCAAACGTGATGGCCGCATCGACGTTCGTGAAGCGGCCGTCGCCATCCAGGTCCAGATTCCACTGGCCATCGCGGAAAACGCCAATCTGCCGCGTGCCGTCGCCGTTCCAGTCGCCGGCAATCGGCGCATCGCCTTGCGTGCCGTAATGGAACACATGGTCGATCACGTCCTCGCGCTCCCTTCCTAAAGCGGTTCGCCGCATCGTGCGGCCGCCACTGGTCGCGTCCTCCGGCTTGGGTGGCATGTTCTTGAACTTACCAGCCGGCTGCATCGGGAAGTTGGCGAAGTCCGGCAGGCCAGGCTCCTGCAACACGGCCCACGGATCGCGCGGCCACGCCGGGCCATAGATGCCGATGTCGCTCTTGCCGTCCGCATCCCAGTCGCCCGTGACCGGCAAATCATTCTCAGTGCCGAGCTTTGCCCAAAGATCCCCTTCGTCCCACTTGCCATCCCCGTTCAAATCTAGGAACCACTCCCCATCGACATAGACGCCGATATCGCTGACCCCGTCGCCATTGAAATCCCCGACCACCGGAATCGCGTCGGCCCGCCCAAAAACCCCCTCGCGCAGAACAACGACCTGGTTGTAATCGAGCGTCGCCAGCGTCCAGCGACCTTGATTCATATTCGCATTCTGCCAGATGGTGGCATCTCTCTGCGACGCGGTAAGGCGGAACTCCACTTCGTTCGGAGCAATGCTCCGCGGCCGACCGGCGTTCACCACGCTCAAATGCCAAGTAAAGCCGGAAACCTCACTATCGCTCCCCGGCAAGTAAGGCGGCGTATAGACCAGCAGCGCGGGCGGCAGCACTAGCACCGGTCTGAACGGCACTCCCGGCGGGCCGAATACCGGCTGTGGCGGAGTTTGCAGCTTGGGTATGTTCGGTATATACGGTGGCGAGAGTAGCACTTCGCTGAAATTGTTTTCTTGCGAGTGATGTGCGAACGGCAAATTAATCAACACCAGGGCGTCGTTGCCGAATTGGCTGCGGAAAGAATCGATAATCGCTTGCTCGGCCGGAGTGGGTGGGGTGCCGGTTTTGCTGCCGAACCAAAGATTCGCTGGATTGGCGGCGAAGCCCTCTAATGAGCCGGGCGTATCGATGCCATCCATCAAATTTCCAGGCCCGATTTCCACAACCGCATAAATGCCCGCCCTGAGGCCCCCAAAATGATAATAGCCATTCGCATCCGTCACCACACGCACCCGTCCGTCTGCGCTGGAGTAGACGCCGGGCAGTGTCTGGCTGACATGAATCGGCTCTCCCGTCTCGCCATTGCGTAGCTCTAGCGTTACACCAGGCAGTGGACGATCATCCGGCGTCCGCGCGCCGTTCCGCAATCCGATCAACGTCTCTTCACTGAGCGGCTCATCGGTCGAGATTGGTGCACCATCCACGAATACATAGCCAGACAATTCCGCCGGCAGTTTCTCGCAGAATTCGTACTTCGTAGCATGCACGCCTGAGCCAAGGAGGATGCTGTGGATCGTATCGATGCCGTCATCCGCCCCACCCGAGGTGCCCACCTGCTGGCCACCGTCAAAATAGTTCGTCGGCTGAACCTCGTGAACTGAATAAGTTCCGGGGACCAGGTTATCGAAGCGATATTGACCGTTCGCATCAGTTTGCGTGGTGCGAACCAAAACTCCGTTCCGGTCTCGCAACTCAATCGTCACGCCGGCGATCATTACGTCTGGATCGACGAAATTGCAGTCTCCGCTGGTATCTGAATGGACGCTGCCAGCGATTGAGCCAGGCAACAGCTCGCCGAAGTTGTACTCCACGCCGGACTGACCATACTTGATCGTGATTTGGCTGAGCATGTCCCCTAGAGGAGACAAATCGGCTACACCGCCTAAGTTGCCGGGCGTATCCTTGCCGTCCAGCCAACCAGCCGGCTGCACTTCCATCACGGAATACTTACCAGCCTGCAAATTGGTGAACTCATAGAATCCGAGACTATTGGTCGTCGCGCGCTTGCCTGTATCGTTGCCGTTGCCGTCCAACAGTTTCAGCACCACGCCGCCGATCCCTTCTTCGGGGCCGCGGTCGAAGTTGCCGTCGTCGTCGCGATCGTGATAGACGTTGCCGGACAGGTTAACGCCGATTTTTTCGCAGAAATCGTATTGAATGGCATCCGTGGCAGCGCGGAGGTGAATGGCATAGATCGTATCGATGCCGTCATCCAACCCGCCAACCGAGCCAACGCGCTGGCCGCCGTCGTAGTAACCGGCCGGCTGCAGTTCGTGAACCTTGTATTCTCCCGCCGGCAGATTGTCGAAGCGGTATTCGCCCAGCGCATTCGTAGTAGTTGTCTTGAGCAAATTGCCTGCCGCGTCGCGCAGCTCGATCACCACGCCGGCGAGCAGCACATCCGGATCGTCGTAGTCGCAATCGCCGTGCGCATCGGCATGGACGCGGCCGGCGATCGAAGACGGCAGCTTCTCGCAGAATTCATACTTCGTGGCGTGTACGGCCGAGGCCAAGTAGATGCCATGAATCGTGTCGATGCCGTCGTCCACGCCGCCCGACGTGCCAACCTGCTGACCGCCGTCGTAATACCCTTCCGGTTGCAATTCATGGACCTGATAGACGCCAGGGGGCAGGTTGTCGAACTTATACTGGCCGTTGGCATCGGTCTTGGTGGTTTTGAGCAAATTGCCGGCCCCATCGCGCAATTCAATCGTCACGCCGGCAATCATCACGTCCGGATCGACGAAATTGCAGTCACCGCTGGTATCGGCATGGACGCTGCCGGCGATCGACCCTGGTAGCAACTCGCCGAAGTTGTACTCAATGCCGTCTTGTCCCCAATTGATCGTGATCTGGCTAAGCATATCGCCCTGAGGAGACAAATCGGCCACACCACCCAAATTACCCGGCGTGTCTTTGCCATCCAGCCAACCGGCCGGGTGTACTTCCACCACGCTGTATTTGCCGGCCTTCAGGTTGGTGAACTCGTAATGACCGGCCGAGTTCGTCGTGGCGCGCTTGCCGGTGTCAGCACNNTGTCAGCACCGTTGCCATCGAGCAACTTCAGCACTACGCCGCCGATCCCTTCTTCCGGGCCGCGATCGAAGTTGCCATCATCGTCGCGATCGTGGTAGACGTTGCCCGCCAGGCTGACGCCCACCTTCTCGCAAAAGTCGTACTGAATCGCGTTCAAGCCGGAAGTGATGGGAATTGTCGAAATCAGGCTGTACAACCCGGCCACATCGCTCGCCACGCCACCGGCCGAACCGACACGCTCGCCGCCATCGTAATATTCCGTGGGCTGGTGCTCCCGGACCGTGTAAATCGCCGGCGGCAGCCCCGTAAACTCGTAATTGCCTTGGGCATCGGTGAGCGTGAACCGAATGAAGTTGCCAGACGCATCCAAAAGGTCGATGCGGACGCCAGCGAGACGGATTTCCGGATTGTCGAAATCGCACTCAGGCCCTTCGTCGGCATGAACGGTACCGCGAATCGACCCTGGCAGCAGTTCGCCGAAGTTGTATTCCGCGGCGTGATCGCCGTAATGGAGGACTGCACCGGTGATGATGTCGTTGCCGGCCGTGCCGCCGTGACTGCCAGCCGTGTCCTTGCCATCGAGCCAGCCACTGGGCTGCACTTCCCGAACGCCGTACGTGCCCGGGGTCAGGTTCCGAAACTCATAGAAGCCGAGCTTGCTCGGATCAGTGGATGTGGTCGTTGTGATACCGGTGCCTTGGCCAGCCGCATTGACCAGCTCTAGAG
>CXWJ01010939.1_pt1 | contig 21275 bp, 20 predicted proteins | sample 590841 | NCBI WGS metagenome assembly CXWJ01 (sample SAMEA3498367, study PRJEB10139) | wastewater metagenome | biome: wastewater treatment plant; material: activated sludge | place: Austria | collected 2015-01-21 | reverse complement strand
ACAGTCCGGCGCCGTCCGCGGGGACGGATCGGGTGTGGGACCGCCTCCCGAGCTGGGCCAGCAACTAGCATCTGGCTCGGCGCCACCTGCCGTTGTCACCCTGGAGTCCGTCCTGATTTGCCGGTCCGGGTGCGCTCGGCGGATCAGTGGGTAGTTTGCGCCCGTCAGAGCGTGTGTGACCTAATCACGCGCCTGAACGAAGAGCGGACGTCGGGTGTGAAGTTCCCACAACTCTCTGACCTGCGGAAACGCACCTTGCCCGGTGGGGATAGGTCCCTAAGGATCGGGCCGTTTTGTCCATGACCGAGAAGTGCTCCCACCAGTACAGAGGCCGAGGGCTTGTCACACCCCTCTGGAACCGTGGCTGGCACGTCGACACCAGGGAGGACGAGACCCATGCCCGTCTCGAAGAAGCGCAAGAAGAAGAATCGTTCCAGCGGAGGCCGGGGCGGAAGCAACCGTCCGGGCTACCGGCCCGGAGTCCTCGAAGACGACACCACTCCCGGGGTGGAGCGCCTGCTGACCTTCCCGGCGCACGCGCTGCCCAGCCTCGGCCTGGCCGAGTTCTACCTCATGGCGAGTCCGGCCAGGAACGCCAACCAGTGCGGAGCCGCCACCGTCGCCTTGGTCGAGGCGGCACATGCGCTCGGCCTCGGTGCAGAAGGGATCGCCCTGACGCTGGACGTCAACGACCGCCACGGGGGTCTGAAGCGCTACGGCTCGCTGGAGCCGAAGGTCCAGGCCGGGCAGATCATTGGCCACGTCGGTGCCCTGATCGACGGCATGCTCATCGACGCGACCGGGACGCAGTTCCCCGAAGTCCGTCGCTTGGCCGGAGCATCGCGCCCCATCAGCGTCCAGATCGGTCACGAGCGCGTCGAGCAGGCTCGGGTCGCGGGAGGAATGGTCGGCGTGCGCATGCACGGCGAAGTCCTTCAGTACACGCTCCTGCCCGGCGTCGGGGAGCCGCTGCTGGAGCAGGTGCGCTCGCTCAACTCGGACCTGATCCGGTGGACGCACGAGTTCCTCGTCCCCAACTTCTGCCGCTCGCTTGCCATGGACGGCTTCTTCGAGGAAGTCCTCACCCTGACGGACCAGCGCTACAAGCAGTTCGTCTCCATGGTGGAGGTGGCTCGCGACTGACGCGCGGCTACGCAGACCATGGATGATGGTGGCAGTCGTCGCTCTCGCAGGGCTGAGGGACCTGCTGGCTGCCGTTCGACCCGGAAACTTCGTGGTTCTGGTCCCACCAGAGTGGATACATGGTCCTGGTCTGGCCATCGAAGCCCACGACGACACGACGGGCGTCCACGTGCTCGATGCAATAGGTCATCGTCACGATGTCCAACTGTGGCTTGCTCGGGTCGTCCAAGCCGTGTGCTTCGATCAGGTGCGCCCAGCGCTCTTCCGCAGGACTGCTCAGACCCTCCTCAGCGAGTGCGTGGATGGCTGATCCTCGCCCATGGGCTCGTTCGAGGGCGAAGACCTCATCGAGCGGGAGCCTGTTCAACCTCGCGAGGTAGCCCGCCAAGAGGTAGAACTCCTCGCACCGGGGCTGTGGCCACGGGAAGGGTCCCTCATGATCAGCGAGGGACCAATCGAGTGCCCACGGCCCCGGATCGGGATTGAGCAGCGGATACGAAGTCCGGACCGACTTCTTCTTGCGACCCTCCACGGACTACAGGCTCACCGAGCCCAAGCCGGGAAGTTGATGTCTTCCACGTCGTGCACGGCGTCCTCGGACTCGCTGAGGTCGGTGTAGTACTCCTTCATCGACGCATGCGAGATGGTCGTGTTGGACTTCTGACCGTCCTCCACGGAGCCGCGTGCGGCCTTCCACGGCTTCTCAGCGTGGGTCAACTCGCTGAGTTGGGCAGCGCTCATGCCTCCGTAGGAGTCCAGCACCGCCTGAAGCGTCTCCACCTGGTCCTTGTTCAACTTGGCGAGGTCCCCGTGCTCGAAGTCCCGCACCGAGACCCTGTACTTGCCCTTGTGGAACTTGAAGAGCGCATAGACCACGGGGCCGTTGGCCCACGCCTGGATGGGGTCCTGGAAGAGCGGCACGTCATCCCAGACGAGGGACCAAGCCTGCCCGTAGTAGACCAACTTCTGAAGTTTCATGGCAGTCATCGGACCCTTCTGGTCCAAGATGTAGGCTGCCACGTCCACTGCGCTGACTGTCATGATGCTTCGCCTCCTCCGGCTGTCGCTGCTGATGCTCCTGTTGACCAACGTACGCTCGTCGGCCTGCCGCCAGTATGGCGCACCCCACCCACAGCGCGCAGGACGCGAGCAAACGCGGGCGGTTCTCGCCGTGTCATGTGGGGCAGGAGCGCGCAGGCGGCTTGTCCTCGGACCTGGCTACAGTCCAGGCGCATGAGAGAGCAGACCAACTCCGCCAGCATGCCCATCGAGCCGTCTCAGCAGGCCGTGATCACGAGAGCGTTCGCAGTCGCGGAGGTGGCTGCCGGGCACCTCGTCCGCGACTCCCAAAGGCTCGACCGGGACAGGGTGGAGTACGTCGTGGCCTCGGCGCTGCTGGAGGAGACGTGGGTCGGCGCTCGGTAGGCGAGCCCCGAGTCGCCCGCCAAGGGCCTGTCAGACCCTGCTGTCAGGCTCATCTCCATGAAGCGCGCCTACACCTCCTTGCACTCCGGCACCGACCGCGAGCGGGACCTCGTGACGGCCCTGAAGTGGGCTCAGGATCAGGCCGAGGGCGACCAGCACGTCACGCTCTGGTGTGCTCACCGCGACTCGCTCCCTGACGGCTGGGAGCCGAGGCTGCGCAAGGCCGGGATCGAGGTGGTCGCTGAGCGTCCTCGTCGCCGTGGCGGCTCCGGTCCGAGGAACTTCGCCGGGCCCCTGGTGGCGGTGGGCTTCACCATGCTGGATGACGTGATCGACGTCGAGCCATTCGAGCACCCGATGTGCCTCGTGGGGGCCTACGACCCGCGAAACGACGACCGCTTCGGCGGTCTTGACGACCACCCGCACGTCCGCTGGGTCGAGGCGTTCGACCCGGAGTGCCTGGCTGGACCGCAGATCGCCGTGCCTGAGCCGCTGATCGAGGACCCGGTGGTGGCCAAGGCGATGGAGTCCTTCACGAGCATCACCTTCGGCGGCAAGACGATGTACGACTCCCGCGACGGAGGACGAGTGACGGACGGCCTGATGCTCCTGCACAAGGGTGGTCACCGCTTCGACCCGGAGCGGCTCTTCTCCGCTGCACTGCGAGGAGGGTGGAAGGGCAGTCAGGCAAAGCGCTTCCGGGAGGTCGCGCTGGAAGTGGCTCGTGGCGTCCGCAAGCGGCCCAGCGAGCGGCTAGGGCCCGGTGCACTGGAACGGTGGCGCTGTGAAGCGAACGACCAGCCTGAACTCGGCTAACGCTTCCAGGACTCGTGGAAGCCATAGATGTCCAGCACCTTGGCCCGCGTCATCCGCCGTTCGCTCGGCCCCCCAGAAGCGAAGTCCCACACCGGGTAGCGATCTCGCACGTTCTCGATCTCGTCCGCGTGCTGGTCGTAGACGTCGTGCAGCATGCCCAGCGCGCCCCTCCCTGCCCGGTTCCATGCCCCACGCTCGGTGCGCGTCTCGGACAGGCCCTTGAAGGTCGCCACGAAGAACGTGTCGAAGGATGGGAGGCAGCCCCAGACGCCCATCATCACCTTCGAGATGAGTGTCAGCCCCTGACCGCCTTCGGGCAGCAACGCCTCATACAGGTCAGTCCAAGCCAGTGAGAAGTGCTCGTACTTCGCGGGGTCGAGGTAGTCCGGCACGTCCCAGCCGCGAAGGTCTTCGTCGTGCTTCTCGATGACCTCGATGACGCCTTGGTAGTGCAGGAGGTTGGTCTCCCGGAACAGGAAGGACGAGCCGCGCAACATGCCCCACGAGGCGAGGTAGTAGCCCAAGTGCAGACACGAGGTCTCCATCGCCTCGGTCGGTCTCGGGTGCTCCCGGAAGTGCGAGAAGCACAGGTCCCACGAGCGCTCCCGACGACGGGACGGCAGAGCCTCGACTTCAGGGCGCAGGAACGCTTCAGCCGCTGCCGAGATGGCACCGGGCTCGATGGGCTTCATGCGTCCACATTCCAGGTCGGGCAGTCGTAGGTGCCGTCCTCGCGAAGGAGGACGACGTGGACCTGAGCGGCCTCCAGGCCGGTCGTGGTGGCGGCGAGGAGGTCGCGGTAGCGCTGAGTGTCGGGCAGCACCAGCAGGGACTCTCGCTCAGGTTGCTCCTCCCTCAACATGAGGGCTGCCAGCACCCCCTTGGCAAACCAAGTCCGCGCCTGCCCGCCCGGGCTGCTGCGCTTGGTCTCATGGGCGCGAGCCGGGTCTTCGTAGCCTGTCGACGGGTAGCCCTTGACCTCGGCACCGACCAGCCGTTCCCCGCGACGTGCCAAGACATCGACGCCACGCGCCTTGCTTGCGGTGTCGGCCAGGGACTCGACTTCCCAGTCATGGCGGATCAGCATGGCGGCGAAGACGTCCTGGACGTTCCCTTCCCACGGCCACGGCTTCATGCGGGCGAGGCTACTCGGCAGGGACGGCAACCGTGGCGCACGTGAGGCCGTGCGTGTGGTTAAGCGGGCGCGCCTTGACCTTCCTCAGGGCTGACGGCGTTGGCGATCTTGACCGCCACCTGCTCCAGAGAGTCCTCCTCGGTGCTGAGTCCACTGCGGGACGCCAGTAGCGGGCTCTCGTCACGGAGGGCCTCGTAGGTGATGCCGTGGACGACCGGGATCACTCGGTCGGTCGCCAGCAGGGCCGACAACTCCTTCTCCGCGATGCCTTCCGCTGAGAGGCTCCTCAGCATCTCGGGGGTGGCCAACACGATGCCGATGCGGGACATGCGCAGCCCCTTGTCGATCTCGCGAACGAGTGAGGTCCCGAGGGCCACGTCCTTCTCCGAGAACCAGACGCTGACGCCGAACTCTTCGAGCAGGTCGTGGAGGTCCTTGGCCGCACCTTGTCGGTCTCCCCAGGCGTGACAGAGAAAGACGTCGCGCCGCTCAGGGTGCTCGACAGACTGCCGTTCTGCCTCTCGCGCGACGGGTCCAAGGGTGCGCTCCTCGGCGGGTCGGTACGTCACTGCGGGCCGCGACCGCGTGGCTCCAGACTGCAACTTTCGGTTCGTGTCCCTCGCCCACTTGTCGACCTCGCGCTTGACGGCCTGCTGGTTGCGGCGGTCCTGGGCCTTGGCCTCGCTTTCAGCCTTGCGCTGCGCTGCGTTGAGGTCCCGCTCGAACTGACGCTCCGCCTTGCGGACTTCCGACTTGATCTGTTGCTCCGCCTTGCGCTGGGCGGCGCGCATCTGGGACCTGATCTGAGACTGGGACGGCATACGTGGGGTGGGCACGTGAGACTCCTGACTGTCGATGTTCTGGTGTTCACCTTCGCACGCGACACCGACAGGTCCGCCATGCTCGTACATCGGGCCGACCTAGACGTCCGGAAGCCAGCCTTCCGAGACTCCGACCTGCCCGAGGGGCTCCTCGGCGTGCGCGCGTGAGCGCCAGCGCTCGGCGGCAGCCACCCAGGCATATGGGTATGACAGAGGGTCACGAAGGATCGCGTCCACGTGTTGGTCGGGGAACCCATGTGGCCTCTTGTCGGGCACCACCACCACCGCGTCGGGGCCACACGTGCTGACGGCCTTCAGGCACTCGTCCGTCCGGGCGTCGAGGAGCCTCTCCGTCAGTGCTCGATGGGCAGGCCATGATGCCGCGCCAAAGGATGTAAGGGCTTGCAACACTGCAAGGTCGAGTTGGTCAATACGGTCGTGCTTCTGGGTGTCGACGGTGAAGAGCAGGAGGGCCGCAACAAGGCGCTGGCTCTCGGCGGCTGCCAGCAGTTCCGGCGACATCCGCCGTCCGAGGCCGCTTGCGCTGATCCGACTGAGCCCGTTGAGCAAGGCGAGGTGCTCGTCCTCGGTGAGCGCCGCTACGAAGGGCTCCAGAGTCGCGATGAGGTCCTTGACCGTGGTGTCGTCTCCGCTGACCAGCAAGCCTCCGATCCACGCCATCTTGCTGTGGTTGTCGGTGCATGCCGTGGCCTGGTCGCGCCACCACGGGACGTCCTGCCGCTGCCGCAACGTCTGGACGTAGACGCCGTAATCCATCGACGGTCCGAGCGCGGGCCTGTTGGGATCGAACGAACCTCCTGTCCTGACCGAGCCGGTGGCGACCCCGATAAGCGCGATCTCGGTCGCCAGCCAGCACGGTCCGTGGATCGCCGCAATCTCGCGTGCGGTGTCCTGCCACGGCGCGGTCGAGTCCTTCTGTCCCTTCCTGAACAGGGTCGAGCGCATCACTCGGTCGTACCTGGCGTCCCAACGCTTCAGTCTGCTGAAGACTGCCTGCCGGGATTTCTCATCCGCCGTGGAGTCCTCCAGGTGAGCAGTCGGCAGAATGAAGCGGTTCTGCTCAGCGGTCTTGGCCAAGTCGATGAAGCGATGGGGGCGCACCGCGCGAAGCAGGCTTCCGCCATGCGACGCACTCGTCGTCACGATGTCGGAACCCTCACCCGAGAGAACTGCGCGCAGTAGTGCATCGTCCTGAACCGAGCCGAACTTGGGAACCACACCCAAAGCGAGTGCGGCACGCCGTGCTTGCGGCGTTTGTAGAGCCAGTGCGTCGATTCGAGCCGAAGTTAGGCGGACACCGGGGTGCGCTGCTCCCACGTGCATCAGTGCTTCCTCGGCTACCTCAGCCGACGCCAGCGTCTGGTTAATCCACTCCTCAAGTTGCTTGTCTCCGGGAGCGGCTTCGGCCAGGAACCGCGCAGCGAGCCTCGCGCGCACCCCTGATTCGAGGTAGTCCGTCCGCACGACATCGTTGAGCGCCCCCGCCAACTCGGAGGCGGAGAGGCCCTCGGGCAGTCCGGGGAACTGCTCCGGTTGCCGGGCCGGGCTCATCAGCCGAAGGCTCAGGTTGTCCGTGAGGAGACCAATCGCCTTCCTCTGAGTCCTGCTAACTGGGGAGAAGACACCATCGCGTAGCAGTGCCCACAGTGCCACTCGCACTTGAAGGGGATGTCGCCCATCTTCGAGCGCCCCTTCCAGTCCGAGAACAAGTCCGCTGATCTCGTTCGGATCGGCAAAGCCCGCGTAAAAGAGGGTCGTGTTCAGCCAGTACGGGCGCTGGACGAGGTGGGCGAGAAGTTCGCTCTTCAGCACGGGAGTGCTCAACATCCCTGCGTACTTGGCTAGGTATCGAGCCGCGAAGTATTCCCGTACTGGCTGGACGGCGAACTCGTAGGTCTCGCCCTCTTTGCTAGTTAGTGCCCAGAGGCGATCTGCCGAGGCCGTGAACAACTTGTCGAGGAGGTGCTCCGGACCTTCGACCTCTTGCAGGTAGGAAAAGAGTTCGGCGCGGATGCGCTTCAGCGGGAGTTTTCCCAGCGAAGGATCGGTCTCGACACCAGAGTGCATCCGCCACCCGAGCCATGAGGTGGTCTCGTGAACGCGGTCTACATCGTCCTTGTCGATCTGGTCGCGTTCGATCTCCCGATCCATGAGCGCGTCCATGTAGGCGCTGTAGATCGCGGTCCGCGCAGAGGGGATCGCCTCGCCGCGCTTGTTGATGAGATAGAGCAGGATCGTCAGGTGCATTGGGTTGGCGCTCAGTTGAGCGATGTGTTCTTCTGCCGTCCTGCCAACGAAGACCCGTTTGAGTTTGCGTCGCTGCGACGGAGACAGACCGTTAACCGCCGCCCACTTGCCCAGATAGGACGTCTGCATGTGTGGGCTCATCGCACGTAGGCGGACGTACTCGAAGAGGTCAGTAGTCGGCTCTGGCTGTGACGACGAGTTGGGCCGCGTGGTGACCAACACCTGAGTCCAGGTTCGCGTCGATCTCCTGAGTTGCCTCGCGAGTCTGTCGATCTCGCTAACAACGTGAGCCCGCAGTCGTTGGTCACCCACCTCGTCCAACCCATCCAGTACGAGGAGGGTGGGATACCTGTCCAGCAGGTCCTGCACCTGCTCTACGGTGACTGACCGTCCACCGCTGTAGTAGCGACAGTAGTCAGCCAAGAAGTGTTCGAGGCTCCGCTCAACCCCGTGACGGCGCTTGCCCTTCTTTGCCTGAGGGTCATCGTCAAAGGGATCGTCCCCCTCCAACCAAGAGGCGTAGTGCCGAAGATCGACTCTGAAGGGGAGGCGCGGTTCGTTCGCTCTATACTCCCCCGCCTCGATCTCAGTGATCTCATCGTCGGGTAGAACCTGAGATCGGTGGACCTGACACAGGTACTGGCCGAGTGTGGATTTTCCCTGGCCCGGCTCCCCACGCACAACCGTGTAGGGCATGACGGTGTTGAGGAGGTAGGTCAGCGCTCCTGCCCGAACCATGTGTTTGGAACGTACGACTAGATCAGCAGCGACCCTCGGTTCGGACACAAGTTCGGCCTCTACATCGACGTAGACGTCAGCGAGTTGCGTCTGGTCGAGGTCCGCCTGACTGAACTTGACCTTCGAGTCTTCACCGCCCTGATTCTTCATGACACGCAGCAAGGTCGTCCGCATCTCCGCCGCCCTGCCCTCGGCTGCGGACCCGTGGAGGAGGAAGCGAATGAGGTCCTGACCGGCAAGCATGTCCGCGTACGACCACTTGATGGCATCCGGGGCGGCGTCCACCATCCCGTCGAGATCGGCCTGCCACAGCGGTTCCATGGGGACACCGAACTTCTTGGAAAGGGCCTCAAACTCCTCGTCCAATTTGTCCATCGTGCCCTTGCCGGGAGCGGCAGTACCTGCCACACAGGTCATCAGGACGTACCGCGTGGCACCCTCAGCCACAAGGCGCTCGATGTTTTCGGCCTCACCGTCGACTGCGGCCTTCAGCCACGTCACTGGGTTCTGCACGCGGTCCTTCGTCCACTTGACCTGGTAGATCGTCCCCCCAGACGCGTCGTCAGCACCTTTCGCAGTGACGTCTCGGCCACCGTCGCTCATGCCAACTGGATAGAGCCGGACCGAGGGGTCCTCCTGCCGTAGAAGTGCGCCGCAGAGTTGCTGGAAGCGCTTCTCCGTCAGGCGTTCGTAGAGGTACTTCCACGAATGTCCGGGCTGGGCGGACAGGGGCTTGCGGCCCGAGCCCCTTTGGTCGGACCGCCTACCGCGTGAACCAGCCAACTCTCACTCCGGCTTCGTCGTGACCAGCAGCGAGTTCCACGATCCTGCTGCCTGCTTGATGTCGGACTCCGTGGCGAACATATAGCGCCATGTCCCGAAGTCCTCCTCGTCGCGCACCGCGCGCGCCCACACCTGCGCCGCCTCGATCTTGCGGATCACGTCGGCGTCCTTGGCGTTGTCGTCCGCCTTGCCCTCGATCAGCCAGAAGACGCCGTTGGTATCGAGCGCGATGAAGTCCGGGAAGTACCGGCCCTCCGGCGTCGGAATGAACGCCTGACCGCCGACGTAGACCCGCAGCCACCACTTGATGTTGGGGTCACGGTCCATGAGCCGGGCCAACTCGAACTCGGTCGAACCCGCGTCGAAGGTCGCCACCGGCATGACGTTGCGCTTCCAGCCCACGTAGGGGACGTTCTTGCGGAACTTCCCCGGTGCGTGAGCCTGGAGAGTCTCGGCAGGGACGGCTACCGGCTCCAACGGAAGTGTCACCGGAGTGAAGTGGTACTCGACCTGCTGCTTGCGGTTGGCGATCTTGTCCCGGATGAGACGGCGCATGCCCTCCACAGCCTGCTCCCGGCGCTTCTGACCCCACTCGTCAGCCTCCCCGGAGTTGAGGACGCCCGCGCCCTTCAAGAACGCCCGCACCAGCCGCTTGGAGGCGTTCTTGCTCGACTTCTCCTGCGGCACCTCGGGCTGCTGCATGATCATCTCCACGAGGTCGTCGTAGACGACATCGAGCCCTTCAAGGGTCTGCTGCGCGGTCTCATGCGCCTGCGGAGCCACGTTGATCTCTACCCGGCCATCCGTACCCACGCGCTCGGCCTCCAGAGCATCGCGGAAGATGAACGTCGGCACCTCGTTGATGAACGCCACCCCGGCCTGCTCGGCATCCCCATCAGGGATGTTCGCCAAGGAGAACGGTGCGTGCGCCAACAGGGAGTCACGGCGCGGGAAGATGATCTGCGGCGCGTCCTTGACCCGCCCCTGCGGCTTGGGCGCACTCGTGACGAGTCGGTTCTCCGTCTCTTGGAAGAGCAGCGGCGAGGCTTCGGCCTCACCACCTTCGTCCGACCCCTCCCCGGCCTCCTCGGACTCGTTTCCGAAGAGGGACCATTGCCCGGGCATCGGTGCATTGCCGCCGCCCGCTCCACCTCCCGAGGTGTCGTCCGCAGCGGGGTGGTCTGCCCCGGGGTCGAGGGGCTTGGTGGGATCGACCTCGGCGGTCGTGGCGAAGCCCTGGTCGTCCACCTCGACCGAGGATGAAGGCAGTTGGATGCGCTGGCGCAGCACGTCCTTCTGGTCCAGCAACTGCTTGTACGAGTCGTGCGCCACGAGGTCAACCTGATCGACCGTGGCCAGCCCTGTGCGGGCACCGAAGGGTAGGCGCAGTCCTCGACCGAGAATCTGCTCCGTCAGGGTCTGGGAGGCCAGTTTGCGTAGGGCGACGATGACGGCGATGTTCTTCACGTCCCAGCCCTCGCGGAGCATGTTGACGCTCACGATGGCCCGGATCGGAGAGTCGGGCTCCTCCACCTTCGCCAGTGCCTCCAGCGCCTCGTCGGAGGACTGCGAGGTGATCTCCAGAACCTGCGAGCCGTCTCCGATGAGGCCCGGCTGGGCGAGTAACTGCCCCACCTCGGAGGCGTGCTCGATGGTCTGGCAGACCACGAACAGCACCGGCTTGACCGCAGGCGCATCCGGGTCGGTCTCGCGGTAGACCGCGTAGGACTCCTCCTTGTGTCGCAGCAACTGGCAGGCATCAGCCAACTGGGTGCGCTCGTCCTTCGTGCCGTCCTTGCGGTAGACGATCACCGGGACCTTCACGTGCCCGTCAGCGATGGCCTCACCGAGCGTGTACTGGAAGACGACCTTGCCGTAGTCGTCTTTGTCCGGAGTCGCCGTCAGGCCAATCAGCGCCACCGGGTTGAGGTCCCGGATCGCCGCAGAGAACGCCTTGGCCTTCTCGCGGTAAACGTGGTGCTCATCCGCGATCACGAACAGGTCGTCCGCGCCCTCCAAGTGAGAGTAGAGGGCGTCACCGAGGTTCTCGTCCTCAGACCGGACCTTGCGGCTCACCTTGTCGGTCGGTCGGATCAACTGCTGGACGTTGAAGACGAACACCTTCAGCCGCCTCGGGTCGCGCAGCACGGCCCCCACGTTGGCGGCCTGGAAGTTGTCCGGCGTGACGATGAACGGCTCGATGTCCGCCCCAGAGACGTACTTGGCCGAGGCGGCGTCGAAGTTCGCCAGCGTCTTGCGCTGGATCGTTGACCCCGGCGTCACCACAAGCACGTGCCGCACCCCCTGAGTGGCGAGGTACTCGATCAGCGACGACATGAGGAAGGTCTTGCCGACACCCGTGGCGAGGTCCGCGATCATCTCCTCGAACCCCGAGGTCCCCTCCGCGATCCGCCGCACGATCTCCGACAGCGCGTACTTGTTCGGTTCGCGCAGGTCGAAGCGTGCCGCGATCTCCTCGATCAGCACCTCGTCGTAGGTGATCTCCACAGTCATCACTTCACCGTCCCGTTCGCGAACATGTCCCCTGGTGCCTTCTTGATCCGTGAGCCGGGCGAGAGGCTCTGGAGCAGTTCCTCAGCCTCTGGCAGCACACCTTTCGCCACGATCACTGCCTTCTCCTTCTCGCCCAGGTGCTCGACCACCGTGCGCACGACCGTTTCGTCTGCCACCCCGTCGATGACCGCGAGTCGCTGCCGCTTCCGCACGCCGCAGAAGACCGGATCGTCCGGCGTGAGAGAGAACTTCAACTGACCCGCGACTGCCTTCGACCATGCCCCATTCGTGGCTTCGGCAGAGAGGTAGACCGCCCCGTCCTCGTCATCCACCTCGTACATCGAAGGACCAACCTTCGCGACCGTGAACCCACCGCCGCCCTCCCAAAGCACAGTCTTGTCATCGCGAGTCTTGGCCATTGCCTTCAGTCGGCTCCGCACGGTGGGCATCAAGTCCACTTCCGTGCCTTTAGAAGCACCCCCAACCTTCTTCAGGAGCGACAAGAGCGTCTTGGTCTCGTCCGGTGTCAACGAGGGAACGTCGTCCTTCGCTCGCTTGCGCACGTACTTCGCGGACTCTGCGATGACGTCGACACTGAGCGGCTCTTCGTCGGTGAACTTGCCCACCATGCGGGTGAAAGCCTGGGCTTCAGTAGGAGTCACGCCTTCGGGAAGTTCATCGACAGCCACTCGTTCCGTGAGGGTCGAGATGCCTCCCATATCCTTTCCGAGTGCAACCTTACGAAGCCTCGGAGCCGTGAAGTGCTCCACCGTTTCCGCCTGCAACTCGATGGCGAGCCACCGCCGTCCCAACTTGTGCGCTACCGCCGCAGTGGTCCCCGAGCCAGCGAAGGCGTCCAGCACGAGGTCGCCAGGTCTCGTCGCAATCTCGATGACCCTGCGCAGCAACTTCTCGGGCTTCGGGGTCGCGAAAGGTGCACGCCCGGGCACCAAGGCCTGAACCTCGCTCTTGGCTTGGTCGTTGTGGCCAGCGTCCTTGTAACTCCAGATTGTCTGCGGAATCTTTCCCTCAACAACCCCAAGATACGTCTTTGTGTTCGGGCTCCCCTTCCCATCCCGGCCCCACCACACCTGCCCGTCTTGATCGAGTCTCCTGAGTTCTTCTAGCGAGATTCGCCAGTAGGTGCCAGGCGGCGGGCCCTCGATAACCCTCCCACCGGGAGTGGTGACCTGATAGGTGCCCTTGCTGTACGGCTTGTTGGCTTGTAGGGGCTTGGCCTTCCATGGCCCTCTGGGGTCGTTATCTGGATTGCTGTAGCGGGCGTCCATGGCCGCTGTCCGTGGAAGCCGATTTCGCTTCCAGTCCGCCTTTTTGGCGGCATACACCAAAATGGTGTCGTGGTCCTTCGAGAAGTGCTTTGCGCTGTTCTTGACCGTGTAGACCTTTTGCCAGATCACCTCGGAGATGAAGTTCTCGGGACCGAACTCTTCGTCCAAGAGCACGCGCATGCGGTGAACTTCGGCATCGTCGAGGTGGACCCACACGGAGGCGTCTTCGGCCAGCAACGGCTTGATGTCACGGATGCGGTCTCGCATCATCGTCAGCCAGATGGAGTGCTCCAACTGGTCTGCGTAGTGCTCGAAGGTCTGCTCTGTGTTGAAGGGCGGGTCGATGTAGACCAACTTGACCTTGCCTGCGTACTTGTCGTGGTACTCGGGGATCGTCCCGAGGGACCGGAGCGCGTCACCCGAGTCCCCGATGATGAGCAGGTTCTCGTTCGCCCCGGTTGGGTTCTCGACTTCCCCGACCTGCTCCAGCACCTCGATGGACTTCACCTCGCGGGCACGGGGGTCCGTGGGGTCGACCCAGGCGTAGTCGTACTTGCCGTCCTCGACCGGGATGAGAGCGGAGTCCTTGCCCATCCACGTCAGTTCCAGCCGACCCTTGGGGTTGCGCTTCATCTACCTGCCTCGCTGCATGATGGTGCCCGTGCTGGGCTCTTGGTCATCGTAGGTTGGAGTGCCGACAACCCTGGAGGGGACTCGCGGGCCGGTGGGCAGCCCGTTGCCGATCCACCCAACCCCTTCTCTCGCGCCCTCATTGAGCACCCTCCTCCAGCCACGCCTCGACCTTCGGCAGCAGCGCCTCGACTTCGCCGGGCCTGACAGCCAGCGCCTTGGAGTGCCGCTGCTTGCCGACCAGGGCAGCCCAGTCGAGCCGCTCCCAGCCCTTCTGGTCGGCCTTGGCCCTCATCTGACGGATGAACCGCTCCGGGCTGATCCGTGCCACGAGGAGCGCCTCAGCCTGCGAGGCATCGAGTGGGTGCTCGAAGTTCCCTGAGCCTCCGACTTCGGCAGGCTTCCCGCGAGGAGGCGGAGCCGGGTCGTGGAAGGGCGTCGCGGGGAGGACAAAGCGACTGGCACTGTCACTGTGCTTGTTGTCGCCCTGGGCAGGTCGCTGACCGTTGACGGAGGGAGATGCCGAGTGACGGGCGCTGCCTCCGTCTTGGCGGCGCGCAGCGCCCTCCAGCGCCAGCGTCGACGCGAGATCACCGCTCGCCGCAACCACTGGGTCTCTTCCACTGCTACTAGGACTGCCACTTCTACTTCTACTTCTACTTCCTCCCGGCGCATCGCTCGTGTAACGCGTTACATCCGGCGTTACCGGCGCACCTGCCTTCTTTCGTGCTCGGCTTCGGGCTACCCGAGCGCCCAGGGCGGACTTCTCCGCCTCGCGAGCCTCTCGGGACTTCTGCTGGTCGAGGAAGTCGGGCAGGACGTGACCCGCGACGGACGCTCCTCGCTCCTCGCGGACCTCGGCCTGGAGATACCCCGTGGCCTCCAGTTCGAGGTGCTCATCGCCCCTGAGGTAGGTCCGCAACAGGCGGGGGCTGACCCAGCCGTCAGTGAGGTCCTTCGCGCAGTGGGCGTTCAGGAGGACGAAGAGCCTGAAGGCGTCACTGCTCAGAGTCTCCACGAGGGTGTCGTCCTCCAGCCAGGAGAACTGAAGCCGGGCGTATCCCTTCGCGGCACTCACGACACACCTACCGTGAGGTCGATTGCCTGGTCTTGCCCAAGTGCTAGCATCAAACCGTTCCTTTCGAACGACTTCCGGAGCGCCTCCCTTAGCGGCCAAGCAAGTGGGAGGCGCTCCGTCGTTGTTACCGGGTCTTTTGGGCGCTTGGGAGCGCCTTGGGCTCACCGTTCCTCTCAATCCACGCGGCCACGCCGTCCGCGTTGAACTGACCCATCTGGTAGGCGACGGAGCGCCCCTCGATCTGAGCGATCCTCCGGACCTGCTCAAAAACCTCCGGGCGCAAGGCGGCGGTCCGTCGCGTGCGCCCATCTCGGTAGTCCCTGCCTGCCATTTGTCCTCCTGTGCAACGTGGTTGGTGACAAGGACTGTATGTGGAGTTTGACGACGCGTTCTGCCACGGAATGGCGACCAACTTGCATTTTGTGGGTGCTTCACTAAGCGATTTCATCAACGATCATTGACGCTTTTCATCGCAGCCCATGATCAGAAAATCGTTCGCCCAAGAGTCCTGCTTCGGGCGTGTCTGGCTCACCGGGGCCGGCCACCCAACTCGCACTCTCAACCCTGGAGCGTGTCCATCGGGAGCGCGGCACAGCACCCCAGACGCTCTAGTCAGCGCCGGAGCGTCAGCGCCACCCCTACCACCACGCACGCGGCTCAGGCAGGAGGTGCTCCTCCTCCCACGGATGGAGGGCCAGTGCGCTCTTCCCCTCCTCGGTCGGCGGCTGGCTGGCCGTCGCGCGGAGAGTCAGTCGCGCGGAGTGACCGCCGTCCCGGCCCAGCCTTCGAACGTCCGCACATCTCGCTCAGGCTCCGGCAGTCCGAGGCGAAGACGCTCCTCCTCGGCGCGGGCGTCTTCGCGGTCCTCAGCGGCAATCTCGGCGTCGAGGTCCAGCAGCCACTGTGGGTGCTGCGACGTGGGCTGATCTGCCATCAGCCCTCCTTGATCGGGTTGGCCGTGAGGGTCCCGGTGTGGGCGTCAAAGTGGATCGCCAGCCCGTCCTTCATGACGCCCACGGGCGGGGCTGCACCTTCCGGAAGCGGGGCGGTGCTGATGTCACCTGTGGCCGATACGTCCACGAGCACGTCGTCGCCTCCACTCTGGGAGGCGAGACCGAAGGCTCTGCCGTCGCCGGTGACCGCCGTCAGCCGGACCTTGCGCTGTCCCTCGCCGCCGAAGCAGGTCGCGTTCCCAACCTTGTCCAGCCTCATCGGACCGAGGACGCCCCAACTCCGGTCAGGGCTCATGACGATCTGGTCTGCTCCCACAGGATCGCAGTTCGGCTCGGAAAGCAGGTCGCCACTCGACGCGTCGAAGACTCGGTAGGCCGGTTCGCCCATGGGGACGACGAACCGCCCGACGAACCACGAGTCCGCGTTGCTGGCCTGCACCGATCCGAGCGTGTGCTTGGGGCTGGGAGCAAGGGACGCGGAGTCGTAGCCCGGGCCAGCGAAGCCGCTCGCACCGCCGTAGTCGCCCGTGATCGTCAGGGCCGTGTTCCCGATGGTGGCGGCTCCTTCCGTCCCTTCACCCTCAACGGGAGGCAGTTCCTTGACCTCACCATCGGGGAGGACGACAGAGGCCGTTCCTTGGGGATCGCCCGGAAGGTAGAAGCCCATCCCGACCTCACCTGGCTCCGGACTGTTGCCCTCAGTCCCCGGAAGGACGACTTCTTTGACAAGCGAGCCGTCAGCGATCTTGAAGAGCGCGACGCGGACATCGTGGGAGTCTCTGTCCAGTCCCTCGCCCGAAGCACGACCGCCATCGACCACCGCCACGACCTCGGGGCTCACCTGTCGGAGGAAGGGGTAGCCCGAAGCCCCGCCCGAGCGGGTGTCTGCCGAGAAAGCATTCCAGGTCCCCGTCCAGACCTCCTTGCCGTCCGGGCCGAGGGCGCGGACCCTCTCTCCTTCGAGGAAGATCACCCGTTCGCTCGTCACGATGGGCGGCGGACCGGGGTTCTCCGACGTCGGCAGGAGCAGGCCCCACTTGGCCGGGCCGAAGCGGTCGGCCACCGGGAGGGCGGGCGCGTGAGCGGATTCGGCGGGCGCTCCTCCGCTGTCAGGTGCCGAGGCGCTCGTCGGTGGCGGCTCGGAGGCTGGGGAGGAGGAGCAGGCGGCGACCGTAAGGCAGGTTACGACGGCGAGCACGAGGCGGGTGACCGGCTGGCGCATGGTGGTGACTCTCTGTGCGGGGCTGGCGGGCAAGGGGACCGTCATTCGTCCCGGGAGGTGCAGCGGCCTCAGTGAAGCATCTTGAACCACCAGGTACAAGCCCTTGTACTGCGCGAGGCCCTGCTATAGCAGTGGGGTCAGACAGTGACCCTTCAGCCAGTCCCCGAGCCGAATCTCGCCGCCCTGCAAGGCATCTTCAAGGACCGCCGAGCCCGCAGCGGACTGTCCTACGACCAGTTGGCCAACCGTTCCGGCCTCACGCGCGGCACGCTGATCAACCTCGGCACCGGGCGCTACCGAGGCGACCTGCGCACGTGGCTGTTGCTCGCCAAGGCTTGGGACTTGACCTTGGACGAACTCCTCGCCCCGGTCTGGGAGGACGGCAAGAAGTGAGCACCGAGCGCCCACCGCGACCTCAATTCACCCCTCCGTCAGCGGCAAGTGCGACAGCGCAAGCGGCGAACACGCGCGTCACCGCTTCAGCGTGAACTGGTCAGCGACGAAATCCTCAGGCTTGAAGGGAATGGCGATGTCCAGGGCGATCCCCACCCTGCCGATGTCGGCCAGTCGCATGGGTAGGTGGCCATTGAGAAGACGGCCCAACCGCGTGTAGTCGAGCCCAGCCTCCTCAGCCAGCCACTTCCGGTTGCGGCCCTCACGCTGAAGCGTGCCCCGGACGACGATGGCGAAGCGGTGCTGCATCAGGCTCGCGTAGGCCAGCGCTCGCCGCTGGTCACGATCCGGGTAGCGCTCGAACTGGGCGGTGGGGTTGCGTCCGAACAACTCTGGCAACTTGCAGTAGTCACGGGGAACGTACGAGGGCGGGGATGGCACAGTGCCAGCCTGCCTCACCCATCCCCGTCTCCCGTGCGTCCACGCTGGCCAGTGTGGAACCTGCGCCCTAGGCGCAACTTTCTACGACTCCTGGCGCCTCTTTGCTGGTTTCATGCGGGGTTCGCCTGCGTCTCCCATGACCAATCACCTACGAGCGCGCCGAAGCAGAGCGCAACTCCGGCCCCGGCCAGAGGTCCGTCCCCAGCCACTCCTCCAGTCGTGCGATGGCCCCGAAGTCCGGCAGTACCTCGCCCTTCAGGGTCCGCTCGACGGTGCGCCTGCTGACCTGCGCCTCGCGCTCGACCGCGTGCAACGAGGGCTCCCCCTTGGCCTTCAGTGCCTCCGTCAGCCTCAGCACGAACTGCTGGCCATAGACGGCACTGGCAGGGGCGTCCTTGACCAGCCGTCCGGTCGGCCACTGACCGCGCACGACGTACTCGTGCGGAGCGAGGTCTCCAGCGGAACGGGGCATGTCCTCAGCCTACGGTCGCGAGCGCTCGATCCCGGGACCGACCTGCTCGATTCCAGGATCGTCGGTGGTACTGGCTATAGTAATGACGTTGGGACTTATAAGACCCAATTGTCACACGGAGGTAGCAGCCAGTGCCGAAGCACCGCGTCATCGGGGGTCACGTTGTGACCACTCCCGAAGGCGTGTTCGCGCACTACCGACCCCGCACTTCACACGTCCCAGCGGACGTCTGGGAAACGGTCCGGCCCATCGCGGTCGAGGCATGCCGCGCTGCCGACTACGTTTCGGTGGCCTCGGCGCTGGACTGCATGGCCGCAGTGAGCCACTTCCTCGCGTGGGCCTACGCGCAGGACCTGCCGCTCGACCTGGAGTCGGTGTTCGTCCCCAGCCACGTCGAGCGCTACTGCGCGACCGTCCTGAAGGGCCGGGTGGCTTCGAGCCGCTCCACCCTCCGTGGCTACCTGCGGCGCGTCGGGCGGGCCTGCACGAAGCAGGCTCCGTGGACGCCGCCCCCGAAGCCTTTCGCCAACTACAAGACCATCCTTCCGCCCTACTCCCCCGCCGAGGTCGACGGCTTCTGGGACGCTGCGCAGGTCCAGCCGACCGAACACCGAGTCCGGGTGGCCTCGGTCATGCTCACCCTCGGGCTGGGTGCTGGGATCAAGCCGGGCGAGATACTCGACGTCACCGCCAGCCAGAGCGTGCGCGTCCACCCCGACAACTCCCGGCTGGTCGTCATCGTGCTGGCGGACCGCACCGTCCCGGTCCTGACCCGGTACGCCGACCGCCTGCGAGACCTCTGCGACCAATTCCCGGACGGCCCGCTGGTCGGGGAGCACAACCCCACGAGCAAGGACCCGCTGGGTTCTCTGCGCCAAGGAATCGTGTGGCCCGACTGGCTACCACCCTTCCGCGCCAACCGGCTTCGCACCACGTGGATGGCCGACGTGCTCGCCCAGGACGTTCGAATCTCTGAGTTCATGGCCATGGCGGGCACCGTGTCCTCGAAGTCGCTGGAGGTTATCGCGCCCCACGTCGAGGGTCGCTGGGACGAGGACGCCTACCTGTTCAAGGGGGCGGGCCTATGAGGACGCCCCATCCCGAGGTCCGCCGCCTGAAGGCGGTCAAGGTTAACGACTTCGACATCCACGACGCCCTGCGCATCGTGGACGACTCCGGCGTGGCCGACCTCCTCCAGGAGGAGATGCCCCGGAAGAAGAAGGGGCGCAAGCACGCGCATTCGTGGCGCTCGATCCTCGCCTTCTGCCTGCTCACGGCGATCAACCAGCGGACCGGGATGCACCTCGCGTACGGGCAGCGGGTGTGGACCGGCCTGTCCACGCAGGAGCGCGACCTGCTCGGCTTCACCGTCGACCCGGCCAACTCCACCCTCGACCGCTACCTCAACAACCTCGTGTCCGCGACGACCCCAACACTGGACATAGAGACCGGGGAGGTCACCGATCCTCATGTCTCCGTCTCGCTGGAGGACCTGCTCAACCGGCTGCTCCTCGCGGCCACCCGAGGCATCGAGTCTCGGGACACCCTCGCCATCGACGCGATGCCATTGGAAGCGTGGGCACGGCGGCGCGGCTGGAAGCGCGACATCGCCCCGGAGGAGTCCTCCGGTCCCGCCACCGATTACGGCAGCATCTCCCCCAACAACAAGCCCAAGAAGAAGGTCGTGAGCGAGCCGGGCTGGCCACGTGTCCTCGGCAACGGGGACTACCAGCCCTCCCTCGACCCAGATGCCCGGGACGTCTTCATCGGCTCGAAGAACCTGTCGTCCTCGCGCATCGGGAATGGCTTCGCTCTCCACGTGGCCTGCGACGTCAGCCCGCTCGGGGAGTCCGACTACCCGCAGATTCCGCGAGGCATCATCCTCGTCCCCGGCAACGAGTCAAGCGAAGAGGCTGGGATCGCCCTCATCGAGTCCCTCAAACGCCAGGGCTACGACCTGCGCCGCGTGATCGTGGACCGGGGCTACACCCAGATGAGCAACTGGGGCCGCTGGCTCAGCGAGCGTCACGTCGAGCAGTCCCTGAAACTGAAGGCCAACCAGATGGGGCCCAACGGCAATCCCGTGCCGGGGACCGTGATGATCGACGGACGCCTCTTCGTGGACTGGATGCCCAAGCGCCTGCACCGCCTACCCGCCTTCGCCCTGGAGTTGACCCAAGCGGAGAGCGCCGCCCTCGCGGAGCGCTACGACGAGCGCGCCCCCTACGCCTTCGAGCCCAAAGGGAAGCCGCAGTGGGAGCGCGGGGTCCAGCAGTACCGAGGTCCGGCCACCACCCGGAAGGTTCGCTGCGCCAACAGCCCCGCGAGTCTTCGCCTTCCAGACGACAGGCCCGCCTGCCCGACCGTCGCCCAGCACGAGGCAGGCCAGCCGCTGAGTCCCTGCGCCTGCGGTGCGCAGCCCAGCCTCGGCCCGGACGACGCCCTCAACCTGCGCCAGCGCTTCCTCTATGGCACAACGAAGTGGCTGGCAGACCACAGCCGCCGCAGCAGCGTCGAGGGCCACAACGCCAACGCCGCCGTCCAGGTCAGTTCCTTGCAGAACCGCCACGCCGTGCGCACCACCCGCAGCGTCGGCAAGCGCGCCCTGCTGACGACCTTTGCCGTCATCGCCTACACAGTTCAGATGATGCGCTCTCGCTACGGCAAGACGCCCTCAACCTTCGAGCCCGACGAGATGGTCAGCACCCCGCTGCCCAAGCCCGGCGTGCGCGACAAGGACGGCAACGCCAAGCGGACCCTCAACGTCACGACCTTCGCCCGGCGCAAGCCGCGTCGAAAGCAGGGCTCATCCCGACCGCCCAGATTGCCCGGCCCGCTGACCAAACCCGCTTGGGCCAGTAGGCCGGAGGCCGCGCTGAGCCACCGCCGCGAGTAGCGCCACATCCTGAGTCAGAACCCCGTCCGGAAGTCCCGGGCGGGGCACTCGTCGTGTCCGAGGGCGTATCCGGCGCTCGAATCGGCCCCTGGCGGCCTGATCGGGACAGCACAATGGCCCGCGAACCGCCACCAGCCCACCGAGGTGGGTCAGGCCACGGCCAACGGGCCATTGTGGGAACGAAGTCCCGCGTAAATGGGAACTTCACCGGGTGGACCTCTGTAGAGAGTTTGAGAACCCCTGCCCACACCTGAAGAC
>CXWJ01001967.1_pt1 | contig 21310 bp, 19 predicted proteins | sample 590841 | NCBI WGS metagenome assembly CXWJ01 (sample SAMEA3498367, study PRJEB10139) | wastewater metagenome | biome: wastewater treatment plant; material: activated sludge | place: Austria | collected 2015-01-21 | reverse complement strand
GTTACCAAAGTGCTTGGAACAATCAACAGCGCATTAGGCTATTTAGCTACCGGTAAACAACCCGATTTAATTTTATCGGACATTCAACTGGCTGATGGATTAAGTTTTGAAATATTTAAAAACCTTCAGCTATCATGCCCTGTAATTTTTACCACTGCCTATAATCAATACGCTCTTGATGCCTTTAAAGCCAATGGAATTGATTACCTGCTGAAGCCAATTAAAAAAGAAGAACTGGAAAATGCATTAAACAAATACAAAAAACTATTTGAAAAAAAGTTTGATGTCTCAACCCTCACTGTTGATTATGAAACTATTTTACAGGCAATTAATGATAAACGTAAAACCTATCAGAAGAGAATTATTGTACGATTTGCAGATATAATAAAGGCAGTTGAAACAGATGATGTAGCCTATTTTTTTACGCATGAAAAAATTGATTATCTGCGCACGTTTTCGGGATTAAACTACGGGATAGATTTTCATCTTGATGAATTGGAAGAAATATTAACCCCAGAAAAATTTTTCAGAATAAATCGTCAGTTTATTATAAATGTAAAAGCGATAGATAAAATGTTTTCTGTTTCTAAATCACGTGTAAAGCTAACGCTTACTCCCAGCTGCGAGCACGAAACTATTGTAAGCACCGAACGCTCACCCGAGTTTAAAAAGTGGCTTACAGGTAAATAACATCCCACTCAACTTGCTCTTATTCCCATTTGGGTAAACTTACTTTGGTATATATAACGCTTACCATATACTTGTACTTACAGTGTTGTAATTTGTAGGTGCAACAAGTTAGTTTTCCATAGTTGAGTTTTTGAGGTTTTCATTAAATGCCCTTCCCACTCGGGAGGGGTTTTTACTTAATAGGAAACAATCAGTTTGAAAGTAAAAAACCACAAAATACTTTTACACCGTTTAAGTAAGAGGATGCGTTTCAATAGAATTTATTTTTTCTTTTTGATTGCCGTTGCAATGCTTTTTTATCAATGCAAGCACGATCCATTGATTCCCAAAAAAGATTCTGAACTTAAAATGGATTCTGTTTGTAACAGCAATACAATTTATTTCCAGAATGATATTTTACCTTTAATAGTATCAGGCTGCGGCAAACCCGGCTGCCACAACAGCACATCGGCTGCCGATGGTATTGTGCTTACCGATTATCAAAATATTATGTGTAATGGAGAAATAGTTCCCTTTGATGATACAGAAGGAGAGTTGATTGAAGTTATAACATCAACCAACTCACGCGATGTGATGCCTCCTGCTCCATATGGGGCACTGGCACCATCGCAAATTATAATGATAAAAAACTGGATTATGCAGGGAGCTCAAAATAATGGTTGTGTACAAAGCACAGTTTGCGATTCTATTAACCCAACATTTGTCAATAATATTTTTCCACTTATCAGTAATAAATGCAATGGTTGCCATAATAGTTTAAATGCTTCGTCTGCAAATGGAATTGATTTAAGCAGTTATGGCAATATTCAAACTTATGCACTTAATGGTTTGTTGTATGGTGCAGTTAATCACGAGGGTGGTTACAGCCCCATGCCTAAGTACCAATCTAAGTTACAGGTGTGCGAGTTGGTAATGATTAAAAAATGGATTGATGACGGTGCTCCAAACAATTAATTAAATGAGTAAAATAATTTTAATACTGTGTGTCTTTATCGTTTTGTTTAGCAGCTGCTATTATGATGTTGAAGAAGAGCTGTATCCTCAAAAAAATAATTGCGATTTATCTGACATTAAATACTCAACAAAAATTAAATCAATTGTATTGAAAAGCTGTGCGCTTAGCGGATGCCATATTGCGGGGGCACAACAGCCCGATTTGTCTGATTACAATAAACTGAATGCAAATGTTTCGCGCGTTAATGCACGTGCAGTGGTAAGCAAAACAATGCCGCCATCGGGTCCGATGAACGCATGCGATATTGAAGCGCTTAAAGCATGGATTGACGGGGGTGCAATTAATAATTAAATTTGGGATATGAGAAAAAAAATAATTCTTGGAGTATTAATAATAATTGCGGCAGGGACAGCCACCGGGCTTTATTATTACAACAAACCAGTAGAGTCTTTAAAAAACAAATCAGCCGATATAAGAATAACCTCTGAAAAACTTTTCAGCGATTTTGCTGCAAACGAAGAAAATGCAAACAAAGTGTATCTCAATAAAATAATTAACGTTGCGGGCAGCGTTACCAGTGTAAATAAAAATAATGACGGAAGCATAACATTGCAGCTTCAATCGGACGATGCAATGGGAAGTGTTACCTGCAAAATGGAAATAAATGAAACAGTTACTGCCGCTAGAGTAGCCGTGGGCACATTAGTTTCAGTTAACGGAAAATGCACCGGATACTTAATGGACGTGATAATGGTTAATTGCAGTTTATTAGAAAAATAAATTTATATAAATCAATAAATAATTATAGTTATGATTAAGAAAATAATTTCGTTTGCACTGGTTTCCTTGTTTGTTGTTACATTTGGTAAGGCTCAGGATAAGTACTTTACCAAAGAAGGAAAAATTACTTTTTACTCTAAAACACCGATTGAAGAATTTGATGCCATCAATTCAACCGGTTTAAGCATAATTGATACAAAAACCGGAGCCATAGAAATGTCTGTGCTTATAAAAGCATTTGAGTTTAAAAAAGATTTAATGCAACAGCATTTTAACGAAAACTATATGGAGAGTGATAAGTTTCCTAAAGCTGTTTTTAAGGGAACCATCAGTAACATAGCCGAAGTTAATTTTACAAAACCCGGAACATATAAGGCTGGTATTGATGGCAAACTTACAATGCATGGGGTAACCCGGGATATTACCTGCGATGCCATTTTTATAGTAAGCATAGCAGGCGTTATGGCAAAATCAGAGTTTATTGTTGTGCTTGACGATTACAATATTAAAATACCCGGGGTGGTAAAAAACCAAATTAGCCAGCAAATAAAAGTTGAAATAGATAACACCTATAATCCCTATGCAAAGTAAAATTTCGTTACATCTAAAGTTAGTTTTAATTTTTTCTCTTGTACTTTTTAAAAATGCAAATGCACAAGATCCTGATTTATTGTCGCTTGTTGAAGATGATAAAGCAAAAAAAGAATTTGTAACCAACTCATATAAATCAACGCGAGTAATAATGAGCCACTCGCTGGAAAATTTGGCGGGTGGTGTTTTAGACTTTAGAATATTGCACCGCTTTGGCATGATAAACCAAGGCTCGTACCAGTTTTTTGGATTAGACCAGGCAACTATTCGTCTTGGTTTAGATTATGCCATTACCAACAGGCTTACAGTTGGCATAGGGCGTAGCAGTTATAAAAAAGAAGTGGATGGTTTTGTAAAATATAAATTGTTGTGGCAGGCAACAGGACCCAAATCTTCTCCCGTATCTGTTATTTACGTGGGCGGCACAACTGTTAATGGTTTAAAGTTTGAGGACCAAGAAGTAGAAAATTATTTTTCATCACGACTAGGTTATTATCATCAGCTAATTATTGGACGAAAATTTTCTGAACGATTAACATTACAAATTGCCCCTACTTTTTTGCATTTAAATATTGTGCCCCAAACGATTAATCGTCACGATATTTATGGCGCACAAATAGGAGGAAGAATAAAACTTACCAAGCGATTAGCACTTACTGCTGATTATGTTTTTGTTGCTAATGGAAAAGAGGGCGATTTGGAATACAAGCATCCATTGTCAATTGGTTTTGATATAGAAACAGGTGGGCACGTTTTTCAATTACATTTTACCAATGCTACAGGCATGAACGAGCGTGCCTTTATTACAGAAACACAAGGCGACTGGGGAAAAGGGGATATTCAGTTTGGGTTTAATATTTCGAGGGTGTTTACTATTAAGGATAAGAGAAAAAAATAGAGGTTCAAAAAAGCTATTGTTTATAATTACTATTTCATATTACTTAGCTTTAAGCATATACTCTTGTACTTAATCTTTACTAAAATAATCTCCGCTCTGATATACCCCTGTAATCTGTTTTACAATTTGCATTAGTAAATCATTTGCCAATGCGCTGGCACCAAACCTGAACCAATCAGGATGCAGCCATGCTTCACCTAATGTTTCGCGTACCATTACCAAATATTGCAAAGCTAATTTTGCAGTAGCAATTCCTCCGGCAGGTTTCATGCCTATCATTACACCTGTATTGTAATAGTGGTCTCTTATTGTTTCAAGCATTACCAAGGTTACCGGCAATGTGGCAGCAGGTTGTACTTTGCCAGTACTCGTTTTAATAAAATCGGCACCAGCAGCTATGGAAAGCTCGCTTGCTTTGCGAACGTTATCCAGTGTGCTAAGTTCACCTGTTTCTAAAATTACTTTTAAGTGTGCACTTCCACAAGCTTCTTTAACAGCAGCAATTTCATCAAATACAAAATTGTAATTGCCTTTTAAAAATTCACCACGAGATATTACCATGTCTATTTCATCGGCACCTTCATTAACAGCATAGCGCGTTTCTTCTAATTTAAACTTACGTGTGCTCATACCTGTAGGAAAAGCAGTGCTAACGGCAGCAACTTTTACTCCGCTATCTCCCAATGCTTTTTTTGCAACGCTTACTAAGTTTGCATACACACAAACTGCGGCAGCACTTGGTATATCGGGCAAAGATTCATGCGGGCGTATTGCTTTAGCGCACAACTGCTTTACCTTACCCGGTGTGTCTTTTGCATCGAGCGTGGTTAAGTCCATCATGCTAATAGCGAGTTTTAGTGCATGCATTTTACTTTCTGTTTTAATGCTGCGCTTATTCAGGCGTGCTACGCGCTCTTCTATACCAACCTGATCAACGGCAGGTATGCCTTGCATAAATGAAAGTCGTGAGTTGATAATTTGCATGAATGTTTTTTAAGTTTTGAATTTGTTGGCATAAAAATAAAACAAAAAGAGTTGAACAGTTTTTTTTAATCAATTTAATATCACATTTGCGCTACGCATTTAAAATAAGGTGAACCTTCCACTTAAAATAGCTACGCGATATTTAATCGCAAAAAAATCTCATAACATCATCAATATTATTTCATTGATATCTGTTATTGGAGTTTTTGTAGGAAGCATGGCATTGATTATTGTGCTTTCTGTATTTAATGGTTTTGGCAATTTGGTTTTGCAGTTATACGACTCGTTCGATCCTGATATAAAAATAACTACTGCCCAGGGAAAATTTTTTGACCCCGCTTCAATTGATCTTAAAAAAATAAAAAACATAAACGGAGTTGATGCTATATGTTTTACCCTTGAAGAAAATGCCCTGATTAAAAACGAAGACCGACAATGTATTGCAACCATTAAAGGAGTTGACTCAAACTTTATTTATACAAGCAGAATTACAGAAAATATTATTGACGGAAATTTTTCCTTGTCAGATGTTGAAATTCCATCGGCAAGTGTAGGAAGTGTTATTGCTTATACATTGTCATTAAATCTTGCGGCTACCTTTAATGCGTTAACTATTTATGTTCCTAAAAAAGATGCTTCGTTTACCAACATTGCCGAAGAAGCTTTTTATGAAAAAACAATTCAACCTACATCAGTCTTTGGCATACAACAAGATTTTGATAGCAAGTATGTGTTGGTGCCTTTGCAGTTTGCTAGAGAAATTACAGGAGAAGAAAAAAGAGTTTCAGCCATTGAAATTTCAATACTTAAAAATGCAGATGCAAAAAACATTATTACTCAAATAAGTTCTATTACGGAAAAAAACTTTTTAGTAAAAGACCGCATCCAACAACACGACTTTATTTACAAGATTTTAAAGAGCGAAAAGTTTGCCGTGTTTTTGATTCTCTCACTTATAATGATAATTGCCATTTTTAATATACTGGGCACACTTACTATTTTAATAATTGAAAAGAAAAGAGATATAGGCATATTAAAAAACCTGGGTGCGCCACTGCAAACCATTAAAGGAATTTTTTTTGCCGAAGGAATTTTAATTACGGTAATAGGTGCTGTTGCGGGCATTGTTTGCGGATTGCTTATCTGCTATCTGCAAATACATTTTTCACTTATAAAATTTAGTAATGAGGGTGCAATGGTGGTTGATGCTTACCCCGTAATGATACAGTGGTTAGATGTGGTTTATGTTTTGTTAACTGTTGGCGGAGTGGGTATGCTTGCAACATGGTTTACCACAGAAAAATTAGTCAGAAAGCTGTACTAATTGAATGACTCAATCTAACCTGCTAAGATTTTGGTTTTGATTTTCAGCCAATTAACTATTTCATACAAGCGCGTGCAACCCTACCCCTCATTTTTGCATCCTTAAATATTGGAACAACATTGTAATGACCGATGAGGAAATTATACGAGGCTGCATACAAAAAGACTTACGCTCACAAAAGCAATTGTATGACCGCTATTCCTCAAAAATGATGGGAGTTTGTTTGCGTTATGCAAGTAACAAAGAAGAAGCACAGGATTTATTGCAGGATGGTTTTATAAAAGTTTTCCAGAATATCAGTTCTTTTAAATTTAGTGGTGAGTTTGCCGGGTGGATAAAAAAAATAATGGTAAACAATGCGCTTGAGCAAATAAGAAAGCGCAAAATTGTTTTTGAGAAATTAGAAGACGATTTTGCAGATGGGGAATCGGAACATCACACGGGCGAAAGCCAGCACGATGTAAAAGATTTGTTGCGCATGTTGCAACAATTGCCCGCAGGTTACCGCACCGTATTTAACCTTTATGCAATAGAAGGTTACACACACAAAGAAATTGCAGAGCGGTTAGAAATAGAAGAAGGAACAAGTAAAAGCCAGTATGCGCGCGCAAGAGCGTACATTCAAAAAATGCTTGCAGGAGTAAAAACAGTATAAAAGTTAATGACAGAAAAAGGAAACATAGAAAAAATTTTCAGCGAAGGGTTTCAGGACTATCAGACAGATGCCGATGCTTCTGTTTGGAATGGTATTGAAAACCAACTGCAGATTCCTGTGTCTCTTCCGGCAGCTGGCATTTCTATTGTTACAAAAACTATTATTGGTTTAACCACAGCGGCTATAATTACAGCCGGTGTTTTTTATTTTAATAAAAGCAAAGAAAAAAACAGTGTTAGTGATAAACAACAAGCACAATCTGAAAATGTTACTCCGGTTCCAACACAACCAACTGAAATCTTATCGGTTACAAATTCAGATGACGAGAAAAAAACTAATACAGAAACTGCTAACAATTTTAAACAAGAAACAGTAAAATCAGTAAATAAAACCAACACTGCTTCGGAAACAATAGATCCAAAAGCGGAGACAGGAGTTACAGGTTCAAGTCAAATTAACCCGGAGATTAATAAAACTGCAAGCCCTTCTGAAGTGCACAAAGAAAATTCGTCAACTAATCCTCCAGTTATAACAAGTGCAGCTAAAGGTGATGAGCGCAAAACAACATCTGAATCTGAAAAAGAATCTTCAACAATACAACCTGCCCAAAATACTCAACCAACAAATTCTCCTTCCATACAACAACCTTTTGCCTACAAGCCTTTCCCTTTTAAATACAATATTATAACTCCTAATGGCGATGGCGATAATGATGTTTATTATTTAGAGTCCGATGGCTTGGATATTATTGGCATAGAAGCATTTATTTTAGATGCAGGCAGCCGCAGAGTAGGTTTTATAAATAGCATGAGCAGTTATTGGGATGGCAAAGATTTAAAAGGAAATATTTTACCCAACGGTACTTACCGTATTATTGTAAGCGCAACAGGTGCGGATGGAACCAATTACAAAGGACAAAAAGAAATTATATTAAACAGATAAATAAACACATCAATAACTTCCTAAAACAAATAAATAAAAATGAAAAAACAACTTCTACTTATTGCAATGCTTGTTTCGGCATTAATTGGTTTTATGCCAACGGAAACAAAAGCATCACATTGGGCAGGTGGCGATATTACGTACACCTACTTAAGCGCTAACACTTATTTAGTGCGCCTTCGCTTTTACCGCGATGCAACTGGAATTCCGGTTCCTGCAACCGTGCCACTTTGTTATTCATCTTCCAATCTTTCTTTTTCAAGCACATTAAATTTAAATCCGGTGGGTACTGGTGTTCCAATTAACCAATCTCCTTGTGTGCCGCCCGGCTCTGGATATAATATTGAAGAGTATGTTTTTGAGGGCGTGTTGGTATTGCCAAACCCTGCAATAGATTGGACATTAAGCTATACTGATTGCTGCAGAAATGGCGCCATTACCACTATTCAACCCAATAACTGGATGATATATTGTAAGATGGATAACCAGAATTTTCCTACAAACAACTCACCAAACTTTGCTTTTCAGCCGGTAACAGAATTTTGTATCAACAATCCTTTTTACTTTCAGCAAGGCGCCTTTGATATTGATGGCGATAGTCTTGTATTTTCATTAAGCCCCGCTTATAACGATTTTTCATGCCCGCTAACATTTACACCTGTTACTTACAATCCTGGTTTCTCTGCAACAGCACCTTTTTCGAGTTCTGTGCCTATTTCCTGCGATCCCAATACAGGTACAATTTACTTTGTACCCAATGCGATTCAAACCGGTGTAATGGATGTATTGGTTGAAGAATTTGACCGTTTTACTCAGGTAAAAAAAGGCGAAACTATACGCGATATTCAGGTAAACATAATTCAAAACTGCAATATTATTCCTCCGGCTTACGATTCTACATTTAATGCAAACGGAGTAAGCATTACCGTAGATGGGGTGTTAAATTTAGCTTGTGACGACACAACATTTATTCTGGAGTTTGACAGCACTGCCAAGATACAATGCGGATCTATTGTGCCAACTGATATACGTGTTATACTTCCAAGCGGATTACCTAATCCTGTAGTTAGTGCAGTAGGTATAAACTGCACCAATGGTTTAGCATCTAGTGTATTGGTTACAGTATTAAATCCTTTTCCTGCCGGAACAAGTTATGCATTTACTAAAATTGGAAATGATGGAAACACATTCTTAAGCGAGTGTGGCTCTCAAATGCCCGAATTAGATTCTATTGCACTTCTTATTGCTGACAGCAGCATATTGCGTGTTGATTCCACTTCAGCATTTGTAGGTTGCGTGTTTGATAAAATAGAACTGGTATTCAACCAACCTCTTTTTTGTTTTGGTGTTGCAGCCAATGGAAGTGATTTTACAGTAGTAGATGCCAACGGAAACAATATACCAGTAACAGGTGCTATGTGCGGAGGTGCTGCAAACCCAAATGCTCCTTATAGCTCAAGCCTTCTTACTATTTTAACCAATCCCGGCACAACTGGTGTGGGCCCGCTTTACGTTATATCAAAAATTGGCACAGATGGAAACTCTATAGCCAACACCTGCGAAACATATATAGGCGCAAATGACACCATAGCCATTGTAACAGTGCTTACTTATATACCAGTTGATTTTGGACCCGATGTAACCAAATGCGACATTCCTCCATACCCTATTTTAGATATGGGGGTACTTGCACCAACTGCTGTATTTACATGGACTCTTAATGGAACACAAGTTGGCGCCAATAATGATTCTCTTCTTGCTAATCAAACCGGTACTTATGTTGGTTATGTTACGGTAGGACCTGTTTGTACAGGTATTGATACCATAGTTGTAAATCTTTTGGCTGTACCAACTGTTACAATTACCGATGGTGCTACTGCCCTTGGAGATACTGTTAACCTTTGCACAGGAGACCCTTTTCCAACACTTACTGCCACCACAACCGGTACCGGCTACCAATGGTATAATAATGGTGTAGGAATACTTGGCGCTTCTACTGCAACCTTCACTCCTACGGCTCCCGGATTGTATAGTGTGCAATCTTCAGCCTCAGGCGCACCTTGCATTGGTAGCGATCAGATAAGAGTTATCATCAATCCTGATCCGACTGCAAATATTGGTAACGATCAAACCATTTGTTCAAACCAAACAACTCCAATACTTAGTACAAACGCAGTTACCGGAGCAAGCTACCAATGGACTTTAAATGGTACTATAGTATCCGGTGCAAACAGTAACCAATATCAACCAACATCCCCTGCAATTGGTCCTAACACATACGAAGTTACCGTTACAAATGCAGGAGGCTGCACAGCTACAGCAAATATGATTTTGTTTGTGATTCAAATCAATCAGGTTGCACTCGGTAATGATGTTTCTTATTGCTCTGGCGTTACTGCTGCAGATATAGATGCAACCACAGCGGGCGCCATTTCATACCAATGGTATAACAGTGCAGGAATAATAGCAGGAGCAAATAATGCACAATTAACCCCTGTAACAAATCAAACAACCAACTATATAGTTGTGGTTGATTTTGGTAACGGTTGCACAAGCACCGATACAATTAGTGTAAACTATGTAACACAAATTACCGTTACCACTAATGATGTTACTTATTGTCAAGGAAGTACACCCGGATCAATTAATGCTTCTTCTGCCGTTTCAGGATTAACATACACATGGAGTTTCAACGGCAATCAGGTTGGAACCGGACAATCTCTTGTGCCTGCAAATGGCTCAGGTGTCTATACAGTTGTTGGAGATTTTAACGGACAATGTAATGGTTCGGCAACTGCTAATGTTACCGAAATAGAAGTTCCACAGGCAATGTCAATTACCGGTGCAGCTAACTATTGCGTGGGCGAAACAGTAAACCCAATACAAAGCGACTATAGCGCTAACGGACAGTTTAACACGGTTTACTCCTGGACTGAAAACGGAAACGTTTTTGGCGGTAATACACAAAGCATAACTCCAAGCAATACGGTTGGCAACTATACGTATGTAGTAACCGTTACTAACTCTGCTAACGGAACTTCTTGTACTGCCACGGCCAGTGCTCAGGTTAGCATCAATCCAACTCCATCGTTGGATGTATTAAGTAATGACACTTATTGCTTTGATGATCAGATAGACTCACTTGTTGCACTGGCAAACGCACCACTTGGACAGACATTCGTATGGACTGATCAAAACGGTACAGTTGTTTCAAATAATAATTCTTATACTCCTAATACAGTTGTTGGTTCAAATACTTATACCGTAGAAACTGATTTGAATGGCTGTAAGAACACAGCTTCAGCTACCATAACGATAAATGCTTTACCTCAGCCTGCTTTATCTGCCACGGTTAAAGGACAAAGCTATTCTGACAACGTTCCATTTTGCTTATCGGAAAATCCTATTCCACAAATTGTGGCAGGTCTTTCCGGCAACTACGCATATACCTGGACATTAAACGGAATAGCACTCGTAAACACTACTGCAGTGCAAAATATTGAGGTTGGAGGTATATATGGTGTAGAGGTAACTGATCAAAACGGGTGTAAAAATTCTGATGTAATTATCACAGTTGAAATACCATGTACGTTAGTTTTCTACAACATAGTTACTCCTGATGGCAATGGACAAAATGATGTTTTTGTAATTGAAAATCTTGATAACTATATTGGGAAGAAACTTGTTATTTACAACCGATGGGGTAAAGAAGTTTATAGCAGCGATAGTTATGATAACAAATGGAATGGTGGAGATTTATCAGCAGGTTCATACTTCTATGTTTTATATACAAACAATGGTATTGAAGAAAAATCATACCGTGGAACTGTTGAGATTGTAAAATAACCCTACCTATAGTTTATATACATTTGCAAAACGTTCAATCAATTGATTGAACGTTTTTGTTTTTTTAATTAAACCAGTAAAATGAAAGTAACGGAACATTTAGCCAAAGCGCAAAAAACTCTTTTCTCCATTGAAATTTTACCACCTTTAAAAGGTAAAAGCATACAATCAATATTTAACACCATTGATCCGCTTATGGAGTTTAAGCCTCCGTTTATAGATGTAACCTATCATCGCCAAGAATATATTTACAAAAAACGCGAAGGGGGTTTTTTAGAGCGCGTATCTGTTCGTAAAAGACCCGGCACTGTTGGAATATGTGCGGCTATTATTAACCGCTATAAAACCGATGCCGTTCCGCATATTATTTGCGGAGGATTTTCGCGAGAAGAAACCGAAGATGCTTTGATTGATTTAAGTTTTTTAGGAATAGACAATGTTTTATTACTACGTGGCGATGCACAAAAAAGCGAAACACAATTTGTTCCTGAAAAAGGAGGGCATCATTACGCGCTTGATTTGGTTAACCAAGTTGTTAATCTAAACAACGGAAAATTTATTGACGAAGATTTAAAAGATGTAGAGCCTACCAATTTATGTATTGGTGTAGCCGGTTATCCCGAAAAACATTTTGAAGCGCCTAACCTGGATGTGGATATAAGTTACCTGAAAAAGAAAGTAGATGCGGGTGCCGACTATATTGTCACACAAATGTTTTTCGATAATAAGAAGTACGAAAAATTTGTTAATAAATGTCGCGAGGCAGGAATAACAATACCTATTATACCCGGCTTAAAACCCATGAGCACTAAAAAGCAACTAACAATTTTGCCTAAAACATTTAGCATTGATATCCCAATTGAATTGCATAACGAGATGGAGAAATGCAAAAGCGATGAGGAAGTTAAACAGGTGGGTATTGAATGGTCAATTAAACAATCAAAAGAGCTGATTAAAATGGGGGCACCTTGTTTGCATTTTTACACAATGGGCAATCCAGATAATGTTAGGAAGATAGCCAGTGCGGTGTTTTAAATCTTTTAATTACCAGGGGTAAAAAACAGAATCGACCCCAAAGTTGTTGCGAGTAAATTTAAAGATGTCTTTTCTATATCTGCAACGAACATTTAGGTGCTATTCGTTTTAAAGTGATTTGACAATATTCAAATACCTGGGCAGGAACTTAAAATCAGCTTTACCTTTTTTGAGCCACGATGAACCGAATGCGATTAGCGCAATTGCTTCTAAAACAAATACAGGGTGCAGGTTGTCAAGCCAGGTAATATCTAATTCATTTAAAAATTTTTCGTAAACAAAAATGAGTGCAATGCAAAGCAACATAGTTACACCACATGTCAAATAAAATTTTTGATCAGTTCCTTTGCCAAAATTTTCAACCTTGTCTTCGCGTCTGAAATTTACAATAGACATAAATGCAAGTGTTATAAAAAACAAAGCTGCAAAACCAAAATGCAAATAGCCCGTGTTATCGCTGCTTAAAAAAATTCGCACATTATCGGTTATACATTCATTAGAGGATGTTGGAAAAATAACCACACCCAATGCAAATATTCCGGCAAGGTTACACATGGCGTTATCTGTTAATCCTTTTTCACCTTCTTTTTTTGGATAGCCTTTATAGCAAAACATAAACAATGCTACTGCACATAAAACTCCGGTAAACAATTCGCCAACGGTAGAGTAGTAGTAATGGCTGATGGAAGTTTTGTAGGACGAGCAAGCAAAATAGCCTGTATAGCACTCTGTTCGTACAAATCCCGAATCATTTAAAACATTCAATTTGTTTATTGCGTAGTTGATGATGAGTAAAACAAAGGGAAGCAACATGCCTAACCAGCCTACGGCTTTGCGCATTTGGCGGTAAGAGATCAAATAATTTTCACCAGATAATTCTTTTGTTTGTGATGTCATTACTTTTTTGTTTTATAGTGTTGAGTTAAATGAACTTAAAAGATAAAGAAAAGTACTAAGTGTTATAAATAGCCGATACCTGTGTTATTCTGTTTATGCTATCGCGCTTATCTTTAATGGACGAACTGCTTCGGTTAAAACTAATAGCTGCCTTACTTGCGGTTTTGGCTTTACCACCAAGCATGGTTGATAATGTATCGGCCACACATTTTTCATCATCATCAAACGCACCGTGCTCTCTGGCTGTGCAACGGGATTTGTCTCCATTTTGTGGTGAAAGAATTAATTCGCAATTGGTTTTATTGAGCAGTGCTTTTATCACCTTGTCTTTCTCAATCCATTTTTCCATGCCAAGCAATGGTGTGCCGGTGTTTGGGTTATTGCCTATTTTTTTGTCAGTCTCAAAAGCATTAGCAACCAAATGTAAAAGCGATTTACGGTAAATGCCTCCGCAGTTATCATCCTCTTCGGTTTTTTCATCGAGCACATATAGATTAAATTTATTGATGCTGCCCGAAGAAATTAGCGGAGAATAAAATTCTTTAAAAGCGGAAATTGTAATTGCAGGTGCCCACAACGTAAGCGATTTTATTGGAATATTATATCCATCCTCATTATTTAATCCTGTTGCTGTGCATTTTTTTGATGAAAGCAAATGAATAAGCGGAGCATGAAAAATACTGCCTGCGCTATGCCCTATAATGTGCAACTCGGTGCCCGGCTCTTCTTTTATTTTTTTGCTGATAAACTCCGCAACCAAACGTGCGCCTCCGTTTTTTGAAGTGGTGGCAAGCATTGCATTTTCTTTCATCTCACTCCATATACGTGTGCCGGCACCACGTGCAACAGTTTCTAAAAGTGTATCGGTTTTTTCAATTACAAAATCCCATGCATCACCAATCCATCCTTCGCTCTTGCGTGATTTTAATCCATCGCGTAAAATATTTTTTAACGTATCCCACATACCCGTATGCCAGATAAATGATATAGGATAAATTTCGTTTTCCAATAATGTTTTGCGGTAATCGGCAAGACGCTGCAAGGCAGCCTCTTCGTTTACCAAACCACCATGTGCGTATAACAAGATTCTTTTCTTCTTCCATGTTTTGGTAATGTGTTTGTAATGGTCGTTAAACAATACATCCACATCATCAATGGTGTTTCCAAAAGTTCCGGTTTCTTTTAATGTGCCGTTGTTACCAATGCTTATTACATGTGGGCGCAACTCGTTATGGCTAATGGCATTTTGCGCAGCACGTGTTTTAGAAAAATTATTTCCTACAGATGATGCATCGTGCAAATTAACCGGTGCGCCAAGCCTTGCTACCCATACATCATCACCATTAACCAACCAATCGTCATACGAAATGCGCGCATAACCATTCTTACCCCATGAGGCTCCCCAAGAGTTTTGTATCCAAAATCCATCGCTGTCATATCCTACTATTACAAAAGCGTGTCCATCTCGTCCAACATCTTTTTCAGGATTAAATTTTATGATGCCGTTTTTTCCAACCGTGTCCCAGTTTTTGTGTACACCGGCTGATACATATAAAATTCCGGTTTCACTTATGGCGCTGTGCATAGCCACAATATCTTTATGATTTACGCGGAAGTATGCACCAAGCGGACGTGTTACCGCATCAACAGCACACTCGCGTGTAAGTGCTTTTGGTGTATCTGGTTCTTTCCATAAACTAAGTGAACATAACCCGTGCTTGTGCCATGCTTTCATAGCACCACGTGCACTGCTGCCGTCATCGCGCTCGCCTGCATACTCATCGTACTTGCGTGCAAGTTTATATGCCATGTGCGGGCTCAGCAATTTTTTATCGGAAAAAACTTTGCGCGTGCGCAATAAAAAATGCGCCATAGTTACCATTGCAAAACCGGTACATGCCGATGTTTCGCCCTGGTGCAATACCGGAAAATTTTTGCCGGCACGCTTTTTAAAATCTTCAACGGTTATTTGTTGTGGTACTTCTACTAAAGTAGGTACGTACATTTTGTCGCGGAAGTCTATAACATCGGCAACTACGTTGAGTTTAAAATTTTGAAGGGAGAATTTTTTTGTCATAGTTTTTTTATTTTTTAAAAAGGCACTCTTCCAAAGCCAAGAATTTTTTCTAATCGCGTTAGCACATAGGAAAAGCCCTGTACATTGCTTGCTTTGTTTCCTTCTATAGTGTATAAGAAACCATCTTTGCAATGGTGCACAATGCCTACATGCCCTTGCCATCCGTTAAGGTTAATGCGCCACCATACTACTACATCACCGGGCTGTGGAATGGTTTCTGGTTTTGAAACATCAAGGTCGTAAGCGAAGCCTTTGTTTTTAAATTGCCGCAACACATCGCGCGCACTGGCTGTAGATTTAAAAGGCATATTTTCTTTTGTACCTGCTGCCTGCATGTAACACCAGCTTACAAAAGAGGCACACCAGCTATCACCTTCTACAGCACCTGCCTCTTTATGATATTTCCTTACAAAAGGACCTTTGTTGTTTCCGCCAACTTCACCTGCGCCTGCTTTTATTTCATTAATGGCAGTCTGTAGTGCTTTTCGACCAGTGGTACTGCCACCAAAACCAGTAACAGGCATTTTTAAGAAATCAATATCTCCTGCAACTTCAACTTTTTTGCGCGGGTTGTTTAAACTCCATTGTGTTAGGTCGCCTACCTTGCCATCTACTTCAAGTGGTATTCCATGCTTATCTAAATGTTGAGATTGAAATGCACGCACAGCATTGTAAGTAACAACATCAAAAACAGAATTTTCATTTACGGCATAACCCAGCTCGTTTAATTTTTTTTGCAACTCTAATACTTCGTTGCCGGTGCTACCTTTTTTTAGCATAGTGTTTTTGTTTAATATTTTTGGTTATGACTTGTTTTTTTGTTCAGCGCGTTTTTTGCGCAGTGCATCTATGTACTCCATAAATTTTATGTCCATAGAAAAGCCTATCATTCTTCTTCGGTTTAAGGATTCGTTTAATTTTTCGGAAGAAACTATTGGGTAAGCCACAAACAGGTTTGCATCAAGTCCATTAAAAAAAGAAAGCCCTGCACCATATCCTATTAATGGATACGTAAAACTTTTGGAAGTTTTGCTATTAACAATGTTGTACAAAATTCCCGAACCAAAAATCATTAGGTGTAAATCAGAAATAAAGGGTTCGTCTTTTCTAAATGCAAGCTCTTCTTCTTTTTTAAACCGCAGGGATTTATTGTAATTTTTTAAAGGAAGAAGGCTTAGCTTAATACCTATTTTTTCAGATGCAAATGAAAGCGAGTTAATGGGAGTTGATGTTGAATCGCTGCCGGATTGGCGCAAAACATATTTATCGTCATCATATTTTATTTCGGCAGTTTGGTTTAATCCTAACGACAGATAGAATTTAACCGGAAATGATTTTTGTTCGGCATATCTTTTATACAACTGCAATAAAATTTCTTCCACATCAATTTCAATTTTGTTCTCTTCGCGGTTAATAAAAGCAAAGCGTTCAACATTATCAGTTAAAACACTTAAATAAGTTTTGGCTTTGCCATTGGACAAAACAGTACTTACCTGTTTAATGTTATTAAAAACGTAATCGTAAGTATTGGCTTTATCAAGTTTGTGGAGTTCTGTAAGAAGTTTTACGAAGTCGTAAAAACGATCGAGTGGTAAGGACGCAAGTAATTTGTTATACTTTAATTTTGCAATTTCATTTTTAATAGTAAAAATATTTTTAGCATAAATAAAGTTTAACACAACCCGCATATCATCTAAATATGATTGACCAATTCCGTAAGTCATATTCAACTCAAGAAATAAAGGCATTGCTTTTTCACGTAAATAAAGAAGGTCATTATTGTTGAACTCCTGATCAGCATTGGCGCGAATGCGTCTTAAAAAATGAATACATTCATTTAATTCCACGGCAAGGCTGTCTGTTTTTGATAGGGAAAGAATAGAGGATGAAGCATTAACTTTTTCTGCAATTTTGGTCGATACACTTAGAAGTTTTTCAACTTCTACATTACGAATACGGCTAACAAAAGAATCATTAATACTTAATTCGTTTTTAAACATCCCTTTTAATGTAGGCGTTTTTTCAGAATCACTTAGGGTTTTAAACAAATCATTTATAGATAAACCACTATTATAGGTAGCTTTTAACGTATAATAATTAGTTAAAAAAATTGACAACTCCTCGTCTATTCGGTTACGTAATTTATCATAAGTTGAATCAGAATTATTCGTTTTAGCATAGTTCTTAACACACCAAAACTTGCTTTTGTCTTTATACATTTTTTCAGAAATAGGGTCTGCTTCTGAAAAAAATCCAATATCTTTTATTGTTTTATTTTCTTTAAGAACATCATAAATTAAGTCAAGAAAAAAGGAATTGAAGCTTATCACAGAATCATTTGTTTTACTGAAGGAAGTTTCATCTAATAATCCTAAACGAGCAATCCAGAAAATTTTTGTCGATTTCAACCTTAATTTTTCTTTGGGTTCAACATTTTCGCCAGAATATCTTCTCAATGTATCTGTAAACATTTTCCAGTTATCCAGTCTCATTTTATTTTTGAATGGAAAACTATTCATTGCCTCACTTAATTCGGAATTCCCTAACTGATAACTCGCCTGCAAATAAGCCTCAGCAAAACCATATACCAATACCAAATTGGTGGCATATTCTGCGAGTTCCTTTTCAATTGCTTTTTTGTCTTTGCTATACAAAAGCATTTCAAGCGAATGGTTGGTAAAATCCCATAGTGCATAACTGTGGTTAAGCACTTCTTTATTCATTATCCTCCTGATGCCTTCTTTTTTTAACTCGTCTTGTTTTTGAGAAATAATTTCAGTGAGCAGTTCTACATCAATATTTCCGCGCTCGCTCACCAGCCCACTTAAGCCAACAGCAAGCGAAGGCGGGGATGCGTATTGAGCATAAGAGAATTGTAAAGCTAAACTGTAGATAGCAGTTGCAATGATTAATTTTTTAAGCACGGTTTAGATTTTTAGAAGATGAATAATTTAGTAGTACAAATAAAATTCCGGGGTGCTATCGGTGCCAGCATGTTATATCTGTATCTGCTCAGAAAAGAGGTTTGCGTCTTACGGGACGCATCCTGTTTAGGTTTATGAGCCAGAGGAATTATCGCAATTACTCTGCCCGTGGTTAATTTAGATTGAGGAGATTAACTATTTAACTTAAAATTTTAAATACCATCATTGTCAAAGATTTTTTGTTCCTGGGTAGTACGGTGCTGTTTAATTTTGTTTTTATTGCTAAGGGTTTCTTTACTATCATCTTGCTTTTCATCACTTATCATCCATGATAATCTTTTTAACAACGCTCCAATTTTTTTTATCATTCCAAATTCTTTGTCGCTTAATTTTATCATATCTGATTTTGTTTTTTAAAAGGCTTGTTTGTTTTCCGGCAACAAACATATAGTACAAAAAAATTATAAAAAAGAGTAGAACTACTCAAAATAGCTGTTGAGTAGTTGGCGCAAATCGTTAGGTATTTCTACTCAATTTTTGGTAATGGCTGTTTTTTGAAAATACAAGCAAACCTTACTTGCACAGTGGTTGCATAAGAATTAGGAAAAAAACATATTTGTATGGAATTGTGGATAGATATAAAATTTTGGTAATGCGATATTATATTTGGCAGCTTAACAATCTAAAACTTTATTAATATGGCAGAAATAACATTAACCGGTCACGAACCTCATGACATTGATTTACCTGAAGCTGCTCGCCTTACGGCCAATTACAGAAGAACCGTTCCAGAAGATGCAAAAAAAGGAGGATATTTTGGAGAAGATGCAATACTTGAATTGCTCGCTCAAAAAGATTGTATCGGATTTAGATACTACTATGGGCTTGATGATGATGGCAAACAAGTGCTGGTGCTTGTAGGCGTTAAGCCGGACGGCAATGATATTATAGATGGTAGAATTTTAGAAAGATCATGGCCTTGCCCTAATATTTGTAGTGGTAGTAATGTTTTAAATTCTGATTAGGGTGCAAATTTCTTTTCTGCACCTTTATCTAACAGTTGCATCAATATCTACTTTACTCGCAGTTATAGTTGCCATAAAAGCTTTTGTTCTTCGCAAGCATTTATCCGGCAACTATAGCTTGTTTTTTTATTTTTTTATAACCGATGCACTATTTGATTTAATTGGTTTTGTATTTTTTATAAGAAAAATAAATAACTCATTACCATTGGATTTGTTCTCAATGATTGGCTTTTTATTGATTAGTATTCCTTTTCTGAAACATCTAAAATACTTACGTACAAGAAAAATTTTCATTGTACTTATCATTATTGTTCTATTGGTTTCGATATATTGGCTTTTTGACCCTCTCCAAATAAAAAAATTTGATTTAATACCTATGGCACTACAATCCTCGGTGCTTATGTTTCTTTCGGCTATTATCTTGTTTAATCTTTCAAGTAATCCTTCAATAAATATCTTTAACAGTTCTGTTTTTTGGTTTGCATTGGGTGCATTTCTATATTCATTAATTGATAGTGTTATAACTAGCGGGCTAAATTTTTTAATTGAAATTAATGAATCAATGATGGTGTATGTTTATATTGCATCACCACTGGTAAGTCTTGCAAAATTGACTTGCTTTTTTAAGGGGTTAAGTCGTATAAGGGAATAGTAGAAATGGATATTGATGTCAAGTTTTTATTTTTTATTTCAGTAGTGTGCGGTGTGTTTTTATTCATGGCCGTTTTTTTTGTTTTACTTATTTACAAAAATTATAAATCAAGACTGCAAATCCTTGAAGCAGTTTTTAAAACTCAGGAGGAAGAAAGAAACCGCATTGCTTTAGACTTGCACGATGAAATAGGTTTGGGATTAAATGCAATTAAGTTTTATACCCAATCAATTAAAGAAGAAAAAACACTGGAAAATGTATCTGCAAGCGTTAATGAAAATGTTAACCATATAGAAGCATTAGTGGCGAGGACGAGGGAAATTGTAAGAGCAACATCTACATCGTATGTTTTTGCAAACGGAATAGTTACCGAAACGCTAAACCTTTATGCACGTGAGTGCGAAAGGCGTAACATCGAATTTAATCATGAGATAAACTTGCATGGCTTTGCTTTTGATAAAAACTTTCAATTAAATCAGTTTCGAATTTGCCAGGAATTGTTGCACAATGCAATTAAACATTCAGGCTGTACACAAATTGATATTAAATTAATTGCCGATACTAAAATTCTAACTTTTATATATTCAGATAATGGAAAAGGCACAGAAATAGTTAATTCAAATATCAACGGCATAGGTATTCAAAATATTAAATCGAGAGTTGACCGTTACAATGGAAAAACTAAATTTGATTCCGCTCCCGGCAGTGGTTTTGCCTGCACTATAACTTACCCTGTTAAAAACATAAAAGTAAAGCTATGATACAGCCTCTTAATATTTTAATTGCAGACGACCATCAGTTGTTCCGGCAGGGGCTTGAACGGTTGCTAAACAGGCGATCTTTTACAAAGCTAGTGTATCATGCTGCTAATGGAAGAGAGGCAATTGATATAGTAAATGCCCAACAAATAGATTTGATTTTTATGGATGTACGAATGCCAATTATAGATGGTATTGAAGCCACAAAAACAATCACCAGATCACATTCAGGAGTTAAAATTTTAGGTTTAACAATGCTTGATGATAGGGATAGTGT
>CXWJ01009543.1_pt1 | contig 21344 bp, 18 predicted proteins | sample 590841 | NCBI WGS metagenome assembly CXWJ01 (sample SAMEA3498367, study PRJEB10139) | wastewater metagenome | biome: wastewater treatment plant; material: activated sludge | place: Austria | collected 2015-01-21 | reverse complement strand
GTAGCACGTATTTCGTAATCAGTCTGGTCTCGCTTTGCATCAGCTATTACATCTTTCGGTTTAGCTCGCCTCAGAATCCGGGATTTTTATTCCTTGTATTTGCGATCGGCTTCTCAGGAACGCTATACTTCGGCTGGTTGCCGTTATTCCTACCGGAATTGTTCCCGACCCGCGTCCGCGCTACAGGCAGTGGAGTCAGCTTCAATTTTGGACGCATCCTCACAGCCATTGGTGTGCTTGGAACTGGACAGCTGATGCACGCCTTCGATGGGGATTACGCCAAAGTGGGGCAGATTACCTGCCTCGTTTACGTGCTTGGAATGGTTGCCATTTTGTTTGCGCCGGATACATCCAAAATGGAACTTTAGTTTCCTGCAAATAAACAGACTTACTAACATTCTGGAGAACCCCTCCCCCATGAGCCCCATCGATCGCAGGGCATTTTTGGGCCGAACTTGGCAAGCTGGACTGGCCGCGGGAGTGATTCCCCGTCTCCTATCCGGGGCGGAAGGACTGGCTGCCGAAACAGGCGCTGCGTCTGATCGTTTTTGTGCTTTCACCGAGAGCTTTCAATCGTGGCCTATCCCAAAAGTATGCGAAAACTTTCGCAAGATTGGACTCGATGGGCTCGACCTGACGGTGCGACCTGGTGGACATCTTGAACCTGAGCAAGCCGCAGATCAACTGCCGGAAGCGGCCAAGGCAGCAGCGGCCAATGAAATTCGCATTCTAATGCTGACGACGGCGATCAATGAGGCTGACCCGATCGCTGAACGCATCCTGGCAACGTGCGGCCAGCTAGGGATCGATCGTGTCAAGCTGGGGTACTTCCGTTACAAGGGATTCGGAAGTCTCCTCCAACAAATAGACGATGCCCGCTCGCGAATCGAGCGAATCGCGAAGCTGGCTCACAAGCACAACGTCCTACCATGTGTTCACATCCACTCTGGGGCCAACATTCCTGCGAGTGGTCCTGCGTCGTATTTGCTTCTCAAAGACTTTAAGCCGGGAGAAGTCGGCGCATACGTCGATCCCATGCACATGACAATTGAAGGGGGGGCCGATGGATGGCGTCAAGGCCTTGATTTACTCGCGCCTTGGATAGCCGTGTCGTCAATGAAGAATTTCATCTGGATCAAGCAGGGCCGCGATAAATTCGGACAAGGACGCTGGGAAATTCGGAAATGCCCTGTCGCCGACGGGATCGCCCCGATACCTGAATTCATGGCCACGTTGCAAACCATCGGTTACCACGGACTGTATTCCATGCACAGCGAATATCAGGACGAGCGCAGCTGGAAGAAGCTTACTGTCGATGAAAGCTTGGTGCAGACGAAGATTGATCTTGACTACGTGAAAGGGATACTCAGACCATGAACTTAGGCGTCGGTGAGCGGCAGCCGATCTTACAGAATTGCTCCACAACAGATGACAGGCACTTGATCTCGTAACTGAGTGAAAAGTGCAGATTCAAGACCGTCTTATATCCCCCGTAATTTGCCTGAGTCAGTATCATTTTTCAATCCGCTTGTATTTTAAGGGTAGGCGCTAAAGTAATGCTCAATCGCCGACAGCTCATGCTGCAGTCATTATCCGGCCTGGCCGCCAGTGGCACACTGTTAGCGCCGAAAACCAGCACCGGTCAAGCGGAAGATTCAAACCGTCAAAACACGGTTTACCTCGCGATGGGATTTCGCGTGGGAGAAGTAACGCAAACGTCGGCAATTGTGTGGACGCGAGTGACAGCCGTTGCGGAGCCGAACTGGCAAGGGAAAGCGCCGGTGCCGCTAGAGAGCAAGACCCGCACAACGGTAANNCGCGAACCAAGTATTTCTTGCAAATAGAGGCTCGCCCCGACAAAGCCGGACCGGTGGCCCGAACGGCGACGGGTAGCTTCGCAACCCCAGCGTCGCGCGACGAATGGCAAGATGTGCAATTCGCCGCGACAACATGCCAGATGTACTACCATCGTGATTTGCCAGACGGGTTTCAGATCTATCCGTCGATGGCCAAGCTGGGAATTCAGTTCTTGGCTTCGACCGGCGACAGCGTCTACTACGATCGCGACAATCCTCGAGCAAATACGGTCGGCCTGTGTCGGTTTCATTGGAACCGGATGTATTCTTTACCACGACTCGTCGAATTCTTCGGCAAGGTGCCGGCCTATTGGGAGAAGGATGATCATGACACTTTCTTTGACGACTGCTGGCCCGAGTGTCGCGCGCCCTGGATCGAGCCGCTCACGTATGCGGAAGGAGTGAGCGTTTACCGGGAGCAAGTGCCCATCGGAAAATCGCTATTTCGTACGATTCGCTGGGGAGCCGGCTTGCAGGTCTGGTTTGTCGAAGTTCGCGACTTCCGCTCGCCGAATGACGCAGCGGATGGCCCAGAGAAGTCACTCTGGGGCCCGCAGCAAAAGGAGTGGCTTCAGCGAACAATTCTGGAAAGTGATGCATCGTTTCGCGTTTTGATCAGCCCCACGGCAATTGTGGGGCGCGACAATCCAGAGCAGCGCGATAATCACGCGGATATCAATTTTGCCTTTGAGGGAAACGAATTTCGCCAGTGGACGCGACGCCACAATCTTAGAAACCTCTATGTTATCTGTGGCGACCGTCATTGGCAGTATATGTCTACGGATCCTCGGACGGGGTTGCGGGAATTTGCCTGCGGCCCGGCGAGCGATGTGCACGCCTTTGCAGGGCCGGGCTTCGATCCCTTGTTTCACTCTTTTTATCGCTCCGGCGGCGGTTTTCTTTCGGTCGCCGTAACCCGCGCAACGGACGGCCCACCGACGATCGCTTTCCGCTTTCATGACGTGCAAGGAAAAATGCTCTACGAATACCGTGACTCAGCGTTCCAGCCGGTGAATGCCTGATCGCGATGCGGTCGCACAACAGATGTTGCTGCACGTTTCAGCGGTTCTCGAGCTAACTCTCCGTCGGCCACGTCTTACTGGAAGTTTGCTTCCGATTAAATCTGTCCATGCTGCGGCCCGCATCGCCTTCGCTCTGGGAGCGGATTGTGATCCATAACATCCGCACAGAGAATGTGCGATAGCGGCAACGTCGCGATGCGCCCCAGATCAACGCAGACGGTTTACACCACAACCCCTCGCGACAGGAAAAGAGACTGCGCCCCAATGTCTCTTCGTTGGCCCAGCTTCATGCAGTCTGCCGCTTGCCCAAAGGCCCCGCATGCGTACGCTTCATCCTGCGGATTGGCGCTCCTCCCCGCGACTGATGCTGTAGTGCTTGCCGTTGCATCGCTTCAATTAAGATCTGCATCTCTCGCAGGATATGGCCCAGCACACGGCGCTGAGCTGGCTGCAGATCAATTTCCTTGCCCGAATAAAGCGGCTCAAGAATTTGGCCAAGTAGTCCGCGGTGATGAGAAAGTTCGGTCAAACCATCTCCAATTCGTCCCAGCAGATCCCACTCACCTAGGAGATTTTCGGTGTTCGCGCTCGTTGCTAAATGCGACTTTTTGTTTCCAGCCTCAACGACACATTGGTGCTTTGCAACACCGTTTGCAGCAATCTGCCGTGCTAGCCGCAGTACACCTGTGGTCGAGATTTCGCCGCCCGACGCCCGAGTGGCTTGTAAATACTCTTCGAAGGCATGCTCCGGTAACCTGCTCTGTAGTTGCCAGCGAGTCGATTGATTTTGACTAATACCTAAATCTTCTAGCTTCAAACAGTCCATACGATTGTTTGATTTCCGGTCACCGCCCCGCAGTGGAAGCTTGGCCAGAAGTTGCCCAGCTTTCCTTTCAGCTCGCAGCTTGACCTCCGCTGCGTGATTTTGAGCGTTCAGACCGAGAGCAGCGCTCTGAGCATACTTTCGGACGGCCTCCGCCTTGTCTCTGATCTCCTTGATCTCTTCGAGCGTATTTGCTTGCTCAAGTGCAAGCGAAGCATGTTCGATCGTAATCAACTCGCTAATAGGTCGTGCTACCATAAAACCAAATACTCCATACTCCCCTGCCGCTCACGCGCCTTGAGTGATGCCAGTTAATCGCCGGTCGCAATTTCAGGCTCAGATCTGACACTCCCCCGGCCTTGATTATAGATTATGGATAATCCATAAAGCATTGCAAGCAATTCGTGAATCATTTCGATTAGCTGACTCTTGCCAAAGGTTCTTCAGGGCACTCGCCTTCCAATCCAAGAAACATTTGAAATGGGCACAAAACATTAATCCTGCGATCAAAATGCAGGGAACCCGGGGTCAAGATTATTGGATAAAAAGATTGAAATCCTCCAATCGTCGGTACCCGAAGTTGGGAGGATATTTGCCTCGCTCGCTCTTTCCAACCGGAGGGAATGCCAAGATGGCTCAGTCTGGATATTGGTTTTCCAGTTTTCGGTCGGGGCGTGAAATACTGACTCGTACCTGTGGAGAGTCCATCTTAGACAGGAGTATCCGACGGAGAATGTTCTGACCAACCATTTTTTCCTTGGAATAATTCGTCGCAATCCGTAGGGCGAAACCTGAGGTGCCAGGAGACGCTACTTCAAACAACGATCTACCTACTAGGCCATTTGCCGCGGGTGCATCACCATCCTGCACTGCGAACCAACCGGGCGCGGCTTGGAACCAAGTTAGCCACCGCCCCCGATGGCGAAACTGCCGCAGGTGTTTCGCAGATTACTAGCCGTGATGGCATGCATTGACAGCGACCTGACGACATCTTCTTCGATCGTGATTCGAATCCCGATGCTTTGGAGCACGCTAAGTCTTGGATTGGTTGCGTCATCCTGGTCGGCGACGAATATTTCGTCTATTAGGGCGGCTATCGAAAGGGGCACAAAAACGAACTTCTTAAAAAGCGCCAGTTTGGCCAAGCCCGCATGCCACACAACCGATTTGTTTCGCGCGACGCGGAGAATGGTCTTAAAGGTAGCCTCAAAACGGTGCCACTGCGGCTACCAGGCAAGGCATCCCAGCTTACTATAAACGCCGATTCTTCGCGCGGCGAGATTCGAGTGCGAGTTTGCGAAGCATCAGGCGGCCAAGCATTGCCCGTCTACAATTGGGCCGATTGCAGGCCAATCATCGGAAAGGGGCATGAGCTGCCAGTCGAATGGCGACGAGCGAATAAGTTGCCAAGCCGAGGCAAAAACGCGTCTGCGCAACTTGAAGTTGAGTTTAAAAAATCTGATTTATACGGGTATCGGATTGTAAAAGAGCCGGGAGAAGACTGAGCCTACGGAGTATCGGCTAGTTGCCTGACGGTCCATATCCTCAGGCAAACTAGGAGTAGCGCGTGCAACTTCCACCAAGGCAATAATCATTTAGAGGGAACAGTCGACTGCATTTAGTCAGTGTCGGTTCCGGAATACAGGTTAATCTCTTCAGAACGACCGCGGGACGGAACATGACGGTAGAATTCTTGGGTCCGCAGCTATCCAATGATCAATCAAACACAGGCGCGGAGCTGCAACTCGAGTCTGCATTTTTGTAGCTAACAGTCCTGCGGCTCGTTAAACTGGAGAATCGTACTGAGATTAACTGGTTTTAACCAAGCCTCCGCTTGTCATTGGGTTGTGGCAGCGTAACCCCCACGACGGCGGCTCACGAATTCAACACGTCACCTGTTCATAATCGTTGTCTCGCTAAGGAGCAGAAATTTAGCAACGAGCGAAGAAAGGAAGTGCGACCCATGGAACCCAGAATATCACTACAACGAACATTGAAGTTCACGCCCATCGTTCTGACGGTCTGCATGTGCCAAGCGATCACCGGCACCGTTCAGGGAGGTGTGGCCTATTCTGATCCAGGGTGGGACTACATTTACACCGGCGACTTGGCTGCGGCAGGCTCTCTCAACCCGGGTACTGATACGCTTCAGGTCCTCGACGGTCAATGGCGTCGCAACGCAGACAAAGCCGATGCGTGGGATGGTTCCGCGCCAGGTGTGCACGGCGATCCAACCGATCCTCTGTTTAGTTCTAGTAGCCCTGCTCCGGGTGGCATCGGAGTGTTCACGGAGGGAAGTACGACTTACATTCGCATGCAGGACACGGGTCATCCCAATCGTCCGCAGGACAACGGAATGGGAGGAACGTACCCTGGGTGGTCCAATAGCACATCCAATAAGAGATTCCTATTAACGCATAAGTTGGATGACTCGCAGGGCGGTCATGGCACATATAGCGAAACCGTTTTGAATGATGGGATAACGATTTCATTTCGGGCGCGTATTCCCGCGACCGGTCCTCTAGACGACCAGTACCCATTTGATGGAAGCGGAGTGGTGCCGTGGCCAGCAGGCGGCGTTGGGTACCCAGTTTACGGCGAGGGGCGAGGCATGTTTACCATCGTCCAAAACAATGTCGCGAGTGGTAACATCGGTAGTCAAATCGGCTTCTCGCTCATCAAAAAGACCGAGATCGACGCCCTCTACGAGTTGGAGGGAGCGATCAATCCATTCCCCAGCGGTGGGTTGACCATGAACGCCCTGAACGGTTCAACGGCCACGAGCGTCGTGGATACGAATGAATTCGCCTCAGGCGTTTTGCCTCAGAACGCAATGAACATGGTGGAGATTTCCGATCAGGAACTCAACGATTGGCATGAGTTCTGGATCACGATCAAAAGTAGCAGCGGTTCTGGGTCACACGAAGTGAAAGTCTATATGGACGGATCGTTAACGCCTGAATCATTTTTCGTAACCCACGGAGGCCCCGATTTTCAGTTGCAGTGGCAAAACGATGCCTTCTTGATGCTGGGCCTCTCCAATAACGACGGCTTTGGGTCGGTCGACGTCGATTTTTTCTCCTACAGTTTAGGGGTTCTCTCGCCTCAAATGGCCGGCCTCCCGGGCGACTACAACGGCAATGGCACGGTGGATGCGGGCGACTACGTGTTATGGCGCAATGGCGGTCCGCTCGTGAACGAAGTCCATAACCCGGGCACCGTGAGTGCTGAGGATTACATGGAGTGGCGGGCGCGGTTCGGTAACTCAAACCTTGGCAGCGGCAATGGACTCAGCACCAGCAGTGCCATACCAGAACCAGCGATGTGTTGGCTGATCACGACTGGCCTGATCGGCGTCCAAATCTTGACGCGTTCGGTTCGGAGGTCTAAACTCGCGAGAAGTCTTATCTAACGAATCCGGTCGGTTTTTCGAGGGATAGATTGTTGCCGCGGTAAGCGGAAGCGACCGAGCGAAAACAAGCTAGCACTTTGGCTGGTGACGTACGAGTCGACAACGAACAGGTACTCCACAAAGGCAACGTCGCGCGCGACAGTATTTGCGGTTGAGGGTCTTAGCTGCGTGTTTTTTTCTAACTCTGAGATGCCTGCCCAACACGTTTTCTATTACATCCCGGCCTTGTGACTTATAGTGAGTTCTTGGTTGCAAGCACCATTCAAATTCACGCACTGTCATTTTGAGGATTATTTCCATGGCATCTAACCGTCGACATGGTTTTACGCTAGTCGAATTGTTAGTAGTGATCGCCATTATCGGCATCTTAGTGGCGCTACTATTGCCTGCGATCCAGGCGGCCCGCGAATCTGCGCGGCGAATGCAATGTTCCAACAACTTAAAGAACATCGGTCTGGCCATCCAGAACTTTCACGATACTCACAAGCGTCTGCCCAATTCGCGTAGAAAATGCGATTGGATCACCTGGGCGGCAGAAATCTGGACATACATCGAAGAGGGATCCGTCTTTGAAAAATGGGACGACAGCGTTAGCTATTATGGTCAAAGAGAAGAGGCCAGGACGTATCAGGTATCCTTGTATTTCTGTCCAACTCGACGCGCCCCTCCGCAGATCAGCACTTCAGGAGATGCGAATAACGGCATCACGACCACTGCGGCGAACGTCCCGGGTGCGTTGGGAGATTACGCCTGCAACGTCGGCGATGGCACCTTCTTGAACGACCATCCACTCAAGGCCATTGAAGTTTTTGAGGAGGCGAATGGGCCGTTTGTTTATGGTAGTGCGGAAGGGCTGGCCGAGGGCGAAGGGACTGGTGACTGCGGGGGTATTAAGCCCGGAGATCTGCGGGTAAAGACCTATCTCACATTTGGGAAACTCACCGATGGGCTGTCGAAAACCGTGTTCATCGGCGAAAAGCATGTACCCGATGGATCGTTTGGCGTAAAGAAGTCATTCGACAACTCGATCTACAATGCGGATTATTTGGCCAGTCACGCTCGCTGGGGCGGGCCCGGCTTTGGGCTATCGACGCCTGCAGATGGCGCGGCAGGTAATGCCAGCGATTTTAGTCGTACCTTTGGCAGCTGGCATTCGAGCGTCTGTCAATTTGCGTTTGGGGATGGGGGCGTACGACCCTTGCAAGTAACGATCGACCCAGTCGTTTTGGGATATCTGTGCAATCGTCGCGACGGAAACGTCGTGGACGCAAACAGCGGATCGTAGAATCGTTGATTTGTCAGTTGACAAAATGCGCGTTTCGCTGCCCCGATCGAACCAAGAATTCTGCCATGACTCGACTGTACTGGCTGGCTATCTGGTTGGCGATTTCGGTAGGTTGTGGCACCTCCCACCTTCCCACCTATCCGGTTACGGGAGAAGTAGTGTTTCCGGATGGTTCGCCGCTGAAAGGAGGGCGCGTTGAATTTCGCTGTACGCAAGTGTCACCCGTGGCTATCGCCCGCGGTCATATTGGTGACGACGGCAAGTTCCAGCTCCAGACTGTCCAGGCAGGAGATGGAGCTATAGCGGGGGAACATCAGGCAGTGGTTGTGCCAGACATCCCAGACGATACCGACGATCTAACACCAGCACAGAGGCAACGGGCGCTACGTCCGATCGACGCTAAGTTCCAGAGCTACGAGACATCGAGCCTACAGTTCGATGTGACAACGGACGCCTCACAGAATCATTTTCGCATCGAGGTTTGGGCCCCCGGCAAACCCCGGCGTTAGTATTTGCGTCCACCTTTTGGGTAAGTCACCTCGATGACCTGCTGTGGCACACGAGGGGGCCGATATCCGGCAGGGCGGCGCGCCGTGTAGACGATATCGTCCATGTAAAAGACGACAAACTTTCCGCCGCGGCGAATGGTTGCGATGCCAAATCGATCGAATGCACAACTGGCCGCCCGTTGCTGAGGCGTCAGGTCGAGAATGACTGTCTCGTTCTTCAAGGTTACGGTGATCCGTCCCACGCCGTCATTGGCCCCCGGATCGTAGCGGAAAGAAACACGGCATTTTTCGCCTGTTGGTTGAAAAACCGGGCCTTGGCCACAAGTCGCTAGCTCACGATTCGGAGCACAGAACGGCGACAGATAGTAGCCGACTCGGGAAGGCCCCGCGATGGAGATGCCCATCGAAGTTGATTTTGGGCATGCATCTTCAGGGAGCGATGTTTCGGCCAACCGTTCCTTGATATTGAAGAACCCAAACCACACACTGGAATCTGGCTGGCCATCGACAAAGGCGATATTCGCCGAAAATGAAAGGGGGTCTTCCAAGGTGAGAACTCCCACATCATCGGCATAATACGCGTGCAACGGATCTACCGGCTCAGTTCGCCAAAAAGTACCACCGATTTCGCCAGACGACTCGCCGGCCCAGTTAGTGTTCGAAAAACCAAAATCCTGCCGCGCATGAAAGTCTTGCTCCCGATGGGTGCTGCGATTGCCGCAGCCCTCCCAGCCAGGGTCATGGGACAAATCAATCGATCGTCCATTGACATTTAGCTTCCCAATCCGAAAACCCACCGAGCGTCCAAAATTCTGCTGATTCACGATGCCGAAGCGGTCAAGCTCCATGGGCTCGTCTCGATTGCCCGGAGCAAGATAGGTTCGATATAGTTGCCCGCCGTCGATTTGGAGGGTCACAGCACCTTGCTGTTTGTCGGCCTCCGGCACAAGTTCCCAGTTATCCTTTCCTCGGCGTGGATCGTAAACGAGCAGTCCCTGGTTAACGGCCGCGTTCAATCGTCCCCGCAGTTCTTCTTCCGTAATGTGAGGCTCAAGTTCTTTGGCTTGCGTATAGAGTTCGCCCCATTCCCGGCGGGCCCTGATGAAGTACTGCGACAACTGAGCATGTGGCCACGTCGAATTTACTACGGCGTCCGGATCGTATGAGAAGCTCCAGGTGTGGACCGAGCCATCGGCTGGAATAACGACGTCGGTGACCATTCCATCCGTTTTCCAGGATGCTGTTACGCTCTTAAACCATACCTGAACGCCGCTTGTCGACCGATTGCGAACACTTTCGCCCCGCTGGGCGCCGTTCATTTGAATCATCATGGATGACCAAGGACGCCATCCCTGACGTGATGCGTTGAAGAAGCCTAGAAAAAAACTGGCGCGGTCCGCGGCCTGAGCTATGGAGATTTCACCCGACGCCGAGAGCCGATTTCGTAGTGAGAACGGGCCAACTTTGACTGCATAGTACGCAGGTATGCGAGTACTCCAGATCGTACCACCTATCTCCCCAAATCCGCCACCCAGCAGGTTGGTGCGTTGATAGCCAAAATCCTGTGTGATGATCGGACAGTTCGTACCAACGATCCGATTGTGAAATGCGTCCCACTGCGGATCGGCGGTGAAGTCCTCAGTAATCTCTACTAGATTGTCCGCGGCAAAGCCCACAGTCGGCCAGGAAAGCAACCACAATGGCAAAAGGCATCCGCCGAACCTGGAGCCGAGGAAATTGCTATTCATGTGAAGTCAACGGGACATAGACTTGATGTTATGCAGGCCTGCGAGCAACGCAGTTCGCCAGATACTTGCATTCGTGAGCGGCAAGTGAAGGGGCGCACTGAATTACTAAAGTTGGAGTCTAGGGCTTGCCGCTTTTGCGGACTAAATCACCCATTTTGGGATGAACTCAGCATCGGTTTCTAACTGCTCAGCCAACCACTGTATTCCCCATTCAATATGACAGCGGACTAACTCCTCCGCTCGGGCAGGCTGTGATTGTGCAATCGCATCCAGTATAGCGCAGTGTTCATTTAGAACTGCTCCTGGATCTCGTCGACCGTATAAAATCTTGCCAAAAGCTCGATATCCCTGAGTCAGTCGCACCAATTCTTCATTACCTGAAAAGTACACTAAGTCGAGGTGCAATTCGCGATCCAGCGCGGCAGCCTCTTCAAAAAGTTCAGATCTAGAGAGTTGGAAAATCAAATCGGCTGTTCTTCGCAATTTAGACAGCTGCTCAGGCAAATGCTGCCCACAACAAAGGCGTACGGCCATCCCTTCGATGGCAGCTCGCACCTCGATAGCGTCCTTCAGCTTTTTGCTGTTGAGTTGCGTCACGAAGACCCCTCGATTGTCGACGATCTCCACCAATCCCATAAGCTGTAGCTCAATGAGCGCTTCCCTCACAACCCCTTGCCCCACACCAAAGTGTTCTGCCAAACGGACCTGCTTGAGTTTCGTCCCAGACTGAAAATCTCCACGGAGAATCATCTGTTCGACGCCATTGCGAACGCGATGTCGCGCAGATTGACTGTATGCGGTGGTGCCATATAAGTCCGACAAGATGGGATGCTCCTTTGTTTTTCAATTCAAACGGCCTGAACAATTCCGCACTGCAACGGCGAAGGCTTCACATTACCTCAAGCAGCGTTCAAAATATATACTCTAGCAGACGTCCATTGGCGCATTGTCTGGCTGTACTGCAGCGAGCCGCAAGATTTCTTGTTAATTGGTCTAGTCAGATCGACTAGACGAAAGCCGAGGAACTCTTTGGCGTCGCCATACGACGACGATACATGACGATACACTTGCTGGCAGCCGCGACTGGGGCTTTATCGGCGGATATGAGAACTGCATCGACGTCGAAGCCATTGATCGACTCGGTTGGGTCAAACAATCCTCATGACTGACTGGTCTTAGCCATAATATTGCTCAACCAGCTATATTCCATGATAGCAAGGGCCACGGCGGAAATACCCACGGCAGGCCCACGACTCGCCAATCCCACGCCAGACCGGCGAGACTGCTTAGCGGTGTAAGTAATTGATTTGCCGGAAAGTGAATCTCGGGCAGTTGGCCCGCCAAATACAGCCGTAGATTGTGTCGACTGGTATCGGCACCGTCCATCTATAAGTTTCGCTATACTTGGCTACACCAGGGATGGGCTAGAAAATTGCCGCCGTAGGCCACATCAGATCACGTTCAACAGTGAGTGTCTGGATTCCTTTCAGTGGAGCTTTTTGCAGATGTCACAGACAACCCGTCGAGATTTTGTGAAGCGAGGCACGGCTGGCGCGATTGCACTAGCCACGGCTGGATTGCCGCAGATTGCACGGGCAGCGCGCGCGACAAAAGAAATCAATTTGGCTGTAATCGGCTGCGGCGGTCGGTGGCGCTCGGTGGCTGAATTATGGACGGGACAGGACGGAATACGAATTCGCTATCTGTGCGACGTAAATCGGCAAAAGCTGGGCGAAGCGGCGAACCAGATTAACCTCGATCGCGCTGGCGCGATCAGCGACATGCGGAGGATCTTCGACGACGCGGCCGTCGACGCGGTCTATATCGCCACACCGGATCATTGGCATACTCCCGCCGCAATACTCGCCTGTGATAGCGGCAAGCACGTCTACGTTGAGAAGCCGATCGGACACAACGTCCGCGAGGGGCGTTTGCTGATTGACGCCGTCCATCGAAATAATCGCGTCGTGCAGCATGGAACCCAGGTGCGCAGCACGCCAACCATTATTCGGGCAATCAAGGCATTGCAGGACGGCATTATCGGCGACGTTCTTGTAGCGAAGGCTTGGAACATCCAAATGCGCAAGAACATCGGCCACGAGCAACCCAGTACCCCCCCGGAGTACCTGGATTATGATCAATGGGTAGGTCCAGTTCCCATGATCCCATTCCAGGCCAATTGCTACGATCAATGGCACTATCGGTTTCACTTCGGCACCGGCGATATGGGGAACGACGGTGTGCACGACATCGATTATGCGCGCTGGGGACTGGGCGTTACCCAGCATCCCCGGAAAGTTTCGGCAACCGGCGGCAAGTACTTCTTTGACGACGACCAAGAGTTCCCTGATACGCAGCAGGTCGCCTTTGAATTCCCTGGAAGCGGGACGTCAAAGTCGCGGATGTTGATTTACGAGCAACGGTTGTGGTCGTCAAATTATCCATCCGTGTACAACTGCGATAGCGGCGTTGAGTACTACGGTACTGGCGGGAGAATGTTTCTCAGTCGACGTGGAAAGATTCAAGTGCTTGGGCCGAGCAATAAGCCGATTCAGCTCGATATCCCCAAGATGCCGCAGGATACCGAGCTGCATATTGCCAACTTCCTGGAATGCATCCGGACTGACCAGACGCCGAATGCGGATGCTGAAACCGGTCACCTAACTTCTGCGCTGTGCCATCTGGGCAATCTGTCGACTCGACTCGGCCGAAGTTTGGAGTTTGACGGTGTCAAAGAGCAGGTGGTCGGTGACGACGAGGCTAACAAGTTGTTGAAGCGAGATTATCGTGAGCATTGGGCGAGACCGAGCAACGCATGACTGCGTCAGGTTCCGCCTGAGGGATTCTGGCAATACCTCAAGTTGCCTTGAGAATCCAAAGGACTTGAATCGCTATCAGAGCAAATGGTGTGAGAGTTCCCCCAAATGAGTAGTCAGAGTCAGAGATCGAAATAGTATAGGTGGAAATTTGGAGTACGCACCTCTGGGAACCACTGGCCTTCGAGTTTCGCGGCGGGCTTTTGGAGCCGGTCCGGTGGCGGCTGTCATGATCGGCGACGACATCGGTCTTCAGCGAGCGCTCATGCGCCATGTTCTGGACGCCGGCATTAATTGGATCGACACCGCAGCCGGATACGGTCAGGGACGCGCAGAACGAGCCGTGGGCACGGCGCTCGCCGCCTTGAGCGCACAGGAACAAGTCCACGTGGCTACTAAAGTGCGTCTACAGGAAAACCAACTCGACAACATCGCTCGAGCAGTCCGCGAGTAAGTGGCGGCGAGCCTCAAACGCCTCGAATTGAAACACGTTACGCTGTTGCAGTTACATAACTCGATCACGGCACGTCGGGGGGACGAACCCGATTCAGTTACTCCCCAGGATGTACTCGGACCTGGTGGAGTATTGGAGGCATTCGAGGAGCTCCGGCTTGACGGTGTTGCGAATGTTATCGGCATAACCGCGCTCGGACAGGCGCCCCCGCTGCACACGGTAATCGATTCCGGCTGCTTCGACACGATTCAGGTTCCTTACAGCCTGGTGAATCCAAGTGCTGGACAGCCGATGCCAAGTGACTTCTCTGAGGCAAACTACGGCCATGCCATCAAGCATGCGGCGGAACTACGAATGGGGGTTTTTGCCATTCGCGTGTATGCCGGCGGCGCCCTGGCAGGGAATCCGCCTTCGCGCCACACTATGACGACCAAGTATTTCCCACTCACGTTGTTCGAGCGCGACCAATCACGCGCTGCTCGCCTCAGAGAAATTTCCAATGATGTACAAGGCGTGAAGGAGATGGCGCTGCGTTTTTCACTTGGCCACTCCGATGTGTCGAGCGTCATCGTGGGCTTCGCTGAACCTCGACATGTCGACGAAGCCGTCGCCTTTTTAGAGGCAGGTTCGCTCCCTGAACAATTGATCGCCAAGCTGCAAAAGTTCGATTTTAGGTGACGATGCCCCGTACGTAGACATGTGTTGGTCGTTGAAACGGTTGCATCGCATAGTTCGCACGGTAGGTCGATCACCGGGGCGGTGGGCCTATCGTTTGTTGACTGGGAGCTGATTCGACGCGCACATCGATGTCCGAAGAGGGGCTGGGAGATCGGTCGAACGACGTTGTGAAACCGCTTTGCCGCCGGTCGCCAAAAAGGGAAGAATGAGCCCGGAAGCATGGATTTCTCGGACCATGACGGCATCGGCTAACGGAGAGAACCCCGGCTGCCCAGGTGACTTCCTCTTAAAATTCATGAAAATCCAGCGGCAAAAATTTGACATTTGTGCCGTTTTCGCTGATCATGATCGTTGTGGGTTCCAGGCAAACGGTTTTGCCAGTGCAGTAGCCGTGGAGATTCATCTACCAGTTCTAGGCAAGGATTTGTTCCGGGTTTGCCCATCTCGTCTCTTGCAGCTTGCCGGTGGCGCAGCATCCTCTTCGACCTTGTCTCTTTGCGATTTGAACCACATTGATTGGAACCAGTTGATTCATGTGAATCTACCTTTTCGCGTTTAGCACAATTTTTAAGAGGGCTAATGATGAGAAAGAAAGTATTCTCGCTCTTATTGTGTGCCTGTTCGGCACTTTGTCTCTTGGGCTTGCCGGTGGTCGAGGCGGCGACCGTAACGCACGTTGGTACGTCAGCAGATCAGACCGACTACAGTCCGACAGGATTGAACCTCGGCACTGCGGGTTATTGGTTCCCGAATTTCGCTGCCGCCACCCCAGTCACTGGCGAAGCGGTCAACAGCAACCACCGCAACACGTTGCCGAGTTGGTTCACGCCCGATTTTGATCCGAATAGCGTTGGCTACTCCTTCACTGGCGGTGCGGCAACGACTGGTGGGCAGCCGGACTATGACGTTCTGAAACTTCCTAACGGCGAAACGGGGATCTCAGGACAGCTCGTGGACGTGCTCAATCCCAACAATTCCAATAACACGATTCCCCGCATCGTCCTCGGACCAGGCGTTCCGTCTAAGTTCCTCGTACACATCGTAGTGGACAACGATAATGGCGACCACGCCCTCAACCGCCTTCGCGCTCGCGGCAATGCAGACGTCCAATCGAATGCAACGCTCGAGCCCGGTAGTGGACTGCTGGCATTCAATCAGACTGCCGACGTCTATACGTTCCGGTACGATGGCTATGTTGATGGAAACACCTTTGCCATGCAGCTTCGGGGCGCCCTGGTCGGAAGTGTAGGGCTAACCGGCGGCATTGGCGGAATCATGCTCGACGTAATCCCCGAACCAACGAGTGCTCTACTCTCGATTTTTGCCGCCTTCGGGCTGAGTGCATTTGGTGGCCGTCGCCGGAATTAGAATTCGGCCAATCCCGGCAATAGACGTTGTCCTTGCCGGGATTGGCAATCGAGTTGAATAGTTCCGATCGCGAAGCCCCAATTCGCTTGACGGCATAATGGGGTCTAAGCTAGAGAGCTGCCAGCGATAGGAGAGGGGACAGCAGCGCTGGATCGCTTTGCACCGCCCGCGTCAGGCCCGGGACACGTCTCTGTCTTCCTGATGCTCTCAAAACATTGGAGACTCAATTTTATAATCTCCCTCACCGATTTGAGTCTCGCCGCATTTTCCACCCACAAACGCCCTTATCAATCATCCTCCGCGCACGATCGTTTGCGTCTCGCAAAACTCCCAAAGTCCCTCTAGGCCGCCTTCTCGTCCATAACCGGATAGTTTCACGCCTCCAAAGGGGGCCTCAGGTGTAGGACTCATGCCGGTGTTGATTCCAACGTGGCCGAACTCGAGCGATGCGGCAACCCGCACGGCACGCTCTTCGTCGCATGTAAAGACGTAAGCGGCCAGACCGTATTCGGTAGCATTGGACAGCTCAATCGCTTGAGTCTCGCTATCAAATTGGCTGATTGCCACAACGGGACCAAAAGTTTCTTCACGGCAGACCAACATTCCAGGCTGTACGTTGACGAGCACCGTTGGTTGGTAATAGCAGCCCCAATCGTGCTCCAGACGCGGAGGATCGTCGCCGACGATCCGGCTAGCACCGCGACGAATTGCATCTTGCACGTGCTGGGACACTTTGTCGAAAGCTTGCCGGTTGATAAGCGGGCCGATGTCGGTATCTGAATCGAGCCCGTTGCCGACTCGCAATTTACGCACGTGCTCTGCAACCGCGGCGGTAAACTCGGCCGCAACATCGCGGTGCACGTATACCCGATTAGCGCAAACGCACGTTTGACCGCTGGCACGAAACTTATTTGCCACTAGTGCCCGTGAAGCTGCTTCCATGTCGGCATCATCAAACACAATAAACGGTGCGTTGCCGCCCAGTTCCATCGCCAAACGCTTGATGTGCGGTGCCACGTTCATCGCCAACCTGCGCCCAATTTCAGTCGAACCGGTAAAGCTAATTACTCGCACAGCAGAATGACGTGATAGAGACTCGGCAATTTCCGTCGCGGGGCCAGTCACCAAATTGAACATCCCCGCTGGCAGCTGGCTCAATTCGACAATGCGTGTCATTGCCATGGCGCTCAATGGAGTATCGCTCGCCGGCTTGGCTACCACCCCACATCCAGCTGCCAGGGCCGGCGCAACCTTCTTGGCCAACATTGCCAAAGGAAAATTCCAGGGTGTGATGGCCCCGACGACACCAGCCGGCCGTAGATGAACTTCCCACCGACAGTCGCGAATCCGCTCCGACAATGAGTGCGGATCCAGCATAGCGATTTGGGCCGCATAGAATCGGAAGAAACTGGCCGCATACTCGACTTCCGCAATTGCCTCTCTGAGCGGCTTGCCATGTTCCACGGTAATAATCGTTGCCAATTCTGCTTTGTTTTCGAGCATGAGATGACAGATTGCATCCAACCAATTCTTGCGAGATGTGCTGGAATGGGCCGCCGACATCGCTCGCTTTGCCGCCATAATCCCGCGGACGGTTTCGGGCTGTTCCATCCGCGGCACATCGGCCAGATGTTCCCCATCGGCCGGGTTGTGAACCGAAAACATTTGTGTGGAGTCGGCGGCAATCCACTTGCCGTCCACGAATCCGGCGGGATGAGGTATCAACGGTGATTCGAACATGGAACTCATTCCAGTGATGAGCTATCGGAAGACTGAAAACTTATTGGTTGCATCCACCAGGAGGCATAAATCAACTATCTGCCATTACGTTTTTCCAGAGATACCGCATTTTTGCCGGTGGTGGTTCGTTCTCAAAATAGCTGATCGAATAGCAGACTACGACCGTTGTCAGGAAGCCGACGGACGTAGTCCACCCGTAGCCAGGCTCACGCTCGAAGAGCCCGAATCGATGCCCAAACCCCCAAACAAACATCGCGGTGACGCCGCAAACCGCGCCAATCGCAACACCCAGGCTACGAGCCCGACGGGAAAACATCCCCAGTAGAAAGACCGGAATCATCACGCCGGCGAAGTTGATGACAACCTTATTTGCAATCTGAAACAAGCCTTCACCGATGCCTTGAATAAGGCAGGCTACGATCGTGACTGCGAGGCCAAGTCCAAACGCACAACAGCGATTGAAGAACAGATATTGTCCCTCGATGCGTTCCCCCAATTGCACCGCCGTTTCGACTTCGCCGTGAATTAGACGTCGGTAAAAATTGCCAAAGATTACGGAGGTGCTCGCGCTAATCCCGGCGCTCACACTAGACTGCGAGGCTGAATAGATGGCCGCCAATACCATCCCTTTCACTGCCACAGGTAGCTCGGTGCCGATAAAGTACGGAAAGTAAAACTCGAATTGGCTACCTGCCGGCAGCAACTTGGTGGGCACTGGATGATGCTGGAAAAATGCCATCAGGGTCATGCTCAGCACGAAGAAAATGCACACATAAAAGACATAGGCCACGGCGTTGACGATGAATCCCTTTTGGCAGTCTTTCAGCGATCTTGAGGAAAGATACCGCTGGATCATGACTTGGTCTGCGCCGTAGTTGTTGAGTTGCGACAGAAAGTGGGCAGTGACGACTGAGAAGAATGTAATCGGGTAGGTGAAATAGAGAACAATTCTTTGTCCGAGGCTGACGGCTTCCCATTCAGGAATTCTCGCGGTGACGTGCAGGAGACCTTGTTCCTCAGCAGCATTCCACACGCCGACAAGACCGCCGGGAACTTGACGCACCGCGATCACGGTGGCCAGCAGCAAGCCCGTAAACATAATGATGGCCTGGATGACGTCGGTCCAGACAACGGCGCGGGCACCACCCATGACGGTGTAACTCGTCGTGATCACACCTAACACGACAATCGTGGGCATAAGTGGCAAGCCCATCACGACATTCAGCGCATATGCTGGCAGATAGATAGTGAATGCCATCCAACAGACTCGCCAGAGAATAAATATCGCGCTGGCTGTTGTTCGTACCCGAACATCGAATCGATACTCCAGATACTCGTAACAATTGAGAATCTTCAATCGCTGATAAAAGGGAATGAACAGATAGAACACGAAGGGGAAAGCTAAGATCACTGCGAAGATGCCCATGCCGAGGACCAGCCCCCATTCGATATACGCGGCCGGGCCAACGATGTAGTCTAACGCACTGTTGAGCGACGAGAGCAATGACAACCCGATGGCAAACCAGCCAATGCTGCGACTCGCCAACAAATATTCGGACGCCGAATTTTGTCTCCGCATGAAGTAGAGTCCCATGCCCACCATTGCGGCGAGATACACGGCGATGACCGCCATGTCGATTGGATGTAGTGAAGGCGATTCCACGAATCCTCCCATTCAGCGATCAGTGCGACGCCCTCGGGTGAATTGAACCANNGAATTGAACCGACCTGCCGCCCGCGACCGATTGTGTAGTCCGGGACGTCCAGTGGAGAGCGTTGGAGCTGCAGAGGCGAAAGAAATTTGTCAGTAATTGGTAAACGAGCCATCGGGACGGGAAAAGTGCGGCGGTTCCGTTATTGTCGCAGGGTAATCACGAGCGCGGTTTGCATGAAAAACTACTCCTAGACCCGGCATGGTGGGGACCGTCAATCGCCCCGCATTCAGCTGAAAATCACATTCGAAGACATCCGGTAAGATGTCTGGCGCAAAGAGAACCTCTTGCGGACCCGCGTTATCGATGGCCAAATCCAGGTGCAATGAAGCTGCGGTGCATACGGGGCCTAGGGGGTTATGAGGTAGTAGCTTCACTGAATGTATTTCGGCCAAAGCGGCGATCTTTCGTGCCTCCGTAATGCCGCCGGCGATGCATATGTCGACTCGCGCGTAATCGATCCATTCATTTTCGATGGGATCGCTGAATTCCCACTTGCTGGACCACTGTTCTCCGGCCGCCAGCGGCACCCGCGTTTGAGCGCGAATACGGCGGTAGCCGGATGGATGTTCGCTGCGAATGGGATCTTCGACGACAAACGGATTGAATTGTTCAGCTTCACGACAAAACCAGATCGCCTCATCGGGAGAAAGACGCGTGTGCAAGTCGACCATCAACTCCAGCTCGTTGTCGACCTCGTCGCGGATTGCCCGCAACTGCTCCAAGCACCGACGGACTGACCAGCGCGAACTAAACGTCTCGCCCTCGGCGGGAAGTGCGAGGCGAAAGAACTTCTGCCCCCTAAGTAGATGACGTTTGGCAAGCTCGGCCGTCGCTTGCGGGTCTGCCGCCGAACGAATCCCCAGCAGTAATTCGTGGTCTTCCGCTGAATCTCGATCGCTCAAATAGCCTGGATTCGTGAAGGCGTCAACAAAGTCCCGGCATCGACCGCCCAATAGCTCGTACACCGGCACACCGAGCGACTTGCCTTTAATGTCCCAAAGGGCGATGTCGATTGCAGAAACCGCCGATCCGATGAGTCGATCGGCTGGATAGAAACCGCCCCGCCACATGCGTTGCCACAGATGCTCAATGCGAAAAGGGTCGGAACCGACTAGCCAGTGACGGAGGTGCTCGATCGCTCCTTCGATCGCCTGCCAGCGGCGCTGCAGTCCGGCTTCTCCTACGCCTACCAAGCCCTCGTCTGTGTGCACAGTGACGATCACAAACGTGCGTCCTGGCGCTTGAAGCGGGTGAGCTTGGATCTCGGTGATTTTCATTGTCAGATCATTTCGTGGTCAGAGTGGGAGCGGCGGAAATGAACCGACCGTAGACCTCGGGGTTAACCACCCAGGGTGACCGACGTTCGAACAGCACATCCACTGCATTCTCAATCGCTTGCCGAAAGACAGCATCTACGCCATCCCGAGCTCGGTTACCGATGTGCGTGGTGAAGATCACGTTTGGTAACTGCAATAGTGGCCCATGAGGATCAATGGGAAAATCGTCTAACGCAGCGCCAGCAAGCTTTCCACTGCGCAGCGCAGCAGCAAGTGCTGCTTCGTCAACCAAGTCCTGTCGCGCGGTATTAATCAGGAATGCCGACGGCTGCATCAACTCTAACTGCTGAGCTCCGATCAAACCCCTCGTGCCATCACTCAATCGGACGTGCAAAGACACAAAATCGCTCTGCGCTAATAACGTGTCCAGGTCGACGAGCCGGATTTGATGTTTTTCAACAAATGCTATGTCCGGGTAAGGCTCGGCGGCAAGAATTCGCATCTCGAAACCAGTGGCGCGGCGAGCGACTGCCCGACCAATTGCTCCTAAGCCAACAATACCCAGCGTTTTTCGCCACGGCGACGTTCCCATACCACGCTCACGATTTCCCATGCGGATTTGGCGATCGTGCAGCACGATC
>CXWJ01003255.1_pt1 | contig 21415 bp, 19 predicted proteins | sample 590841 | NCBI WGS metagenome assembly CXWJ01 (sample SAMEA3498367, study PRJEB10139) | wastewater metagenome | biome: wastewater treatment plant; material: activated sludge | place: Austria | collected 2015-01-21 | reverse complement strand
GCGTGGCGCATGCGTATGGCATCGCCGCGCTGGTAAAGACCTGATGAGCATCAACCTTGTCGCTCTCAAACATACTCAGCGCGTAGGAATGTATTGGCATCTACTGCCAACCTACAAGCAAGGGCGCGCGATCGTCTGGAACGGATTTACTCGCGACGGCCGCCGCTTCCTCGACCACTTCCCAGAACAAATTGTCCGTGACCGCAACAAAACAGAAATGCGTGTCACCTTTACAAACGGATCAATGTATCAAGTCGTGGGAACGGACGACGTGAACAACCTTGTCGGAACAAACCCCATTGGCTGTATCTTCTCCGAATACTCCCTTCAAGACCCAGCAGCGTGGAACTACATTCGCCCAATCCTTGCGGAAAACGGCGGCTGGGCGCTCTTCATCTATACCGCTCGTGGAAAGAACCACGGCTACGATATGATGCAGATGGCGCAGAAGAATCCCGACTGGTTCCACGAGGTTCTTGTCGCGGGAGATAATGGAACGAAGCGCGACGACGGCTCACCCGTTCTATCAGACAAGATGATTCAGGCGGAGCGAGACGCAGGAATGGAAGAAGCCCTCATCCAACAAGAGTTCTACTGTTCTTTCGACGCCCCGCTCGTGGGTTCTTACTACGGCGAACAGATGGCACGACTTGACAAGCTCGGGCGCATTATGACCGTGCCGTGGGAACCTCTTCTACCTGTTCATACCGCATGGGACCTTGGTATCGACGATGAAATGGTAATCTGGTTCATACAAGAAGGACCCGAAGGTCCGAGAGTTATCGACATCGTTAAACGATCTGGCGAAGGTCTGGTCCACATGATCAAGATCCTGAAGGGGCAGGAAGATGGGCATGAGGAGAAGGCAGAATTCGTCTATGGCCGCCATTTCGCTCCTCACGATATTCAGGTAAGAGAGCTTACAAGTGGTGATTCACGTCTAGATACCGCAAAGAAGCACGGTGTCCGATTCACGGTCGTTCCTAACCACGAGATAACCGACGGAATTGAGGCGGTGCGGCAACTACTCCCGCTCTGCTACTTCGACGCCACCAAGACAGACCCTGGTGTCCAAGCTCTTAAATCATACAGAAAGGACTACGACGAAAAAAACAAGACGTTTCGTTCGACGCCTCTGCACGATTGGTCATCTCACGCTGCTGACGCATTTCGATATTACGCAATGGGGCGTAAACGTGGGGCACTTGGTCGTAGAACTGGTCCTCCACCCCGATGTGTCGACAATCACGATTATTTGGCGTGATTTTCCTGTTTACTCATGAAGGCGAATGAGATACAGTCCCCCTATGACGTGGCTCAGCAAATTTATCAGACAGAACCTTGCGCAAATTCTTTTGAGTTTGATCTTGCTTGGCACTTTCGCTGTGGCTATGTCTTTTCTTGTCCACAACTATTCCTCATGGGAAGAGCTGTGTGGACTCCAACTGGTGACATTGGCGTTCCTACTATTGTGGACGGCCATGCTGACCCTAATTGTTGGCATATTCATTTGGCCGTTGGCGATATTTGGGAATTCTTCAGATATGAACCATACCCACTTCCATATATCTCGTTCGAACGGAAAAACGTCTTACGAGTTTTCAGAAGGGAGCGATTAAGGAGATTATGCCTATTACGGATGCCATCATTTTCATGAAAGGCGCCCCCAGTCCTCCGGCGCCAATCGCTCCTCCATCACCTACGACAGCCGCGGACAATGCTTCAAAGAAGTATCGTGAAGAACAGCGGCGTAGGGCCCAAGGATTTTCAGCATCGATTCTTGGTGGAGCTCCTGATGCTTCGTCCAAATCAATTCTTGGAGGTTAATGGACGATAAACTTACTATAGTTCGTCGTAAAGTCGAGGACATGGTCACTCGACGCAGAACTTACGACCCCGTCTGGCAAGACATTGTTGAACTCGTCCGTCCGAATACGACGGACTTTAATACCAAGCAGACGCCAGGTTCTGTACGAACAGAGCGGGCCTATGACTCCACGGCCATTGACTCCTGTAATGAACTCGCCTCTGGGCTTCACTCGTTCCTTACGAATCCGACAGAAAGGTGGTTCTCCATCGGGCTAGTTGGTTTTCGTTCGGACGATTATGATGAGGACGGGCTCGCGTGGCTAGAGACAGTCGCCGATGCGATTTACTCGGTATTTGGGCAAGACGAGTGTGGATTCAACGCAGCGATGCATGAAGGATATTTGGACCTTGCTGCGTTTGGAACGTCGTGTCTTTATCAAGAGTATGTAACAGATACTCGCTGCCTGTCGTTCAAGGCGTATCCGATGGCAGATTGCTACTTCCTCGAAAATAGTCGAGGACTGGTAGATACTGTTGGGCGCCGTATTATTTGGACGGTGCGGCAAGCCAAACAAGAATTTCCGAATTCACAGTTGGAGGCACCTAAACTTTGGGGCAAGAAGAACGAGGGTGAGGAGTTGACGTTTTATCATGTTACTTGCCCGCGAGGCGATCGCGATATTAAGAAGCGTGACGGTAAGAATAAACCAGTCGCTTCTTTCTGGTATTGTGACGATACCCAGGAGCTTTTGGAAGAAGGCGGGTATGACGATCTTCCATATCATCCTGGTCGTTGGATGAAATTGGCTGGAGATCCGTATGGGGTTGGTCCAGCAAAGAATGTATTACCTGACATCCGGATGCTCAATAAGATGGAGTATCACATGTTGAAGGCTGGAGCAAAGATTGTGGATCCTCCGCTTCAAGTAGAGAGTGAGATGTTCTTGCTTCCTATCGACGTTGCCCCGGGCGGAATGATTCAACGAGAGCCGGGAGCAGAACCAGCAGTTCCTTTGCCTGTTGGAACTTTGCAATGGTCTCTTGAGCAAGCAGAGCAAAAGCGTGAAGTGATTCGCAAGGGGTTCTACGCTGATTGGCTGCGGATGGAGAAAGAGAACAAGGAGATGACTGCCTTTGAGGTGGCAGATCGTCGCAATGAAAAACTTCAGTTGCTTGCTCCAATGATGGGGCGTATTCAGGGAGAGCAGCTGAGTCCACTTATTCGTCGTTCTTACACGCTGCTTCAAGCAAGAGGATATTTCCCACCAGCACCCCCGAGCATTCAGGGATCTCGCCTCCGTGTTACCTATATCTCGCCCGCCGCACGAGCACAGCTCGCTGTTAAGGCCTCGGAGATGGGGCGCTACTTGCAGGAGCTGTTGCCAATCATGCAGATTGACCCGTCAATCCTTGACTCGATTGACTTAGACAAGTATGCAAAGAAATTGGCAGAGTATCGAGGAACTACTCGGACCGTGATGCGCCCGCGGGCCGAAGTTGAGCAGATGAGGGCGCAAAAACAACAAGCGGCACAAATACAGGCCATGGCCCAGGCTGCAGAGCCTGCATCCAAGGCGCTGTTGAATGTTGCTAAATCTCAGGAAGCTGGGATTGACACGGGAGCATTACTATGACAAAGAAACAGCGTGAAGCGCAGGAACGCGCATTGGCAGCAAAGGAGTCGGGAGAGACTACCGAGGAAACCGCGGCGGAAGAGACGGCCGAAGAAACCGTGGCCCCTGGTTTGTCGAAACCGGCTTTCTTGCCTGGTGACGTGGTTGTCATCTCGAAGTCCGATGAGGATGACACTCCGGTGTTGATTGGGCGCATCTCTATCATTGAGGTGTTGAACAACAAGACGACGGGCACCCAGGAGTATCGCTACCACCTCGATGATCCGCGAGTCAAGTCGCTTGTTCAGGGCTACCCTGAAAAATTCCTTCGTTCGTTTGATTCGTTGTGATCAGGGCGTTCTGGAATTGGGTTAGCGGCCGCCGGCGTATCAAGGATTCGTATAAATCGATCTTTGATACGCCGGATGGGCAGAGAGTTCTTAGACACATTGTCAGAGCGGGATATGTGAATCGATCGACCTTTGTTCGGGGCGATATTCACGAGACAATGTTGAGAGAGGGTCAACGACGCATGGCCCTGTCCATAATTCGCTACGCGAAGCAGGATAAAGATGCGACACTAACCGTGATAGAGGAAAACTTGAATGAAGATAAACAGACTGCTGTTGGATCCAGGTAATGAGGGAGTTGGTTGGCCAGCAACCATCCCTCCGGAGTATGCTCCAGTGATTACTGCAAAAGGGTGGAAAACTCCTTTTGATGCAGTAAAATCGTATGGTGAATTGGAGAAACACGTTGGGACTGCTCGGCTGGAAAAGCCACAACCCAACTGGACTCCTGAAAAGTGGGAGAACTTCTATAAGGAAATGGGGCGCCCGGAAAAGCCGGACGGTTATCAGTTTCCGAAAGATGTGAAATTGGTAGAAGGTCTTACTCTTGATGAGGCAAAACTCAACAAGGCACGGGAACATTTCCATAAGCTGGGCTTTACTCCTCAGCAGGCGGAAGGCGTGTTCAAATACTACGCCGAAATGCTGAACGAGGCACAAACCTCCGAGTCGACTGCACGCCAAAACGATCGCATCCAGAGCGAAGCGGCGTTGAAGCAGGAACTTGGTGACAAGTACGGCATGCACGTCGACCTGGCCAAGGGCGTGATTCGTCAGTTTGAAGGTGAAGAGTTTCTTACCTTCTTGGAGCAGAACAAACTCGCAAATCACCCTCAAATGATTAAAATGCTCGCGAAAATCGGGCAATCCATCTCTGAGGACTCATCGCGTGGTCAAGGCAAAGGGTTGTTGACGTCTGATGCAACTGCAGCACAGACGGAAATTAACAAGCTCACGAATGATAGTGAGTTCTGGAAGGCCATGAATGATAAGCACCACCCCGGCCACAAGGAAGCGGTGAATAAGTGGACGCACCTTCATAGTTTGACGGCAAAATAGTTTAAGGAGGGTGTTGGGACGTTCAATCCTCGTAGTAGAAATACTACGAGGATTTTTCCTGTTTACAGGACTTTATCCCTGTGGTATCTTTGTAGTATCAGGTAACCCGAGCGGTCTGATTGGCATCGGAGAAATTCGACGCGTAGGTGAGCGCTTACACCAAGGGCACAGGTCCGAAAGGGCAACCTATCCCGAAATTGACAGTAACTCAAATTTGTTATGTCGTTCGAGATTGATAAAGCGCTAGTGAGCGCATACCGGTCGAACATCCAAATCAAGTTTCAACAGACTCGTTCACGCCTCCGTGACGCAGTTCTGAATGAGACTCAGAATGCGGAGTTCGAGTTTTATGATCGTATCGGGCCAGTTGAAGCCGTTGAGGTTGTCACACGCCACGGCGACACGCCCCTCATTCCCACACCGCATGATCGTCGGCGCGTTGCGCTTCGCGATTTTGACTGGGCGGATCTTATCGATAAGAAAGATAAGATGCGCATGCTCGCCGATCCCACCTCCGCCTACACGATTAACGCAGTCAATGCGTTGAACCGCAAGATGGATGACGTGATCATCGAGGCCTTCATTGCTACTGCATATACGGGTAAGACCGGCAGTACGACGGTCGCATTTGGTGCCGGCACTGCTCCTGGGTTTGTAACCTCGGAAGTGGCGGTGGACTACGTGGAAAGTGGTGCAGCGACGGATTCCAACATGACTCCTGCCAAGTTGCGACGTGTTCGCTACTTGCTCGATAAATCGGAAGCCGCAAATGAAGGTGAAGCGGACCTGTATCTCGCGATCGATCCGAGTCAAATTCAGGCCATGCTCCAGACTCCCGAGTTGACGAGCGCGGACTACAATACGATCAAGGCTCTCGTGCAGGGTGAGATTGATACGTGGATGGGCTTCAAGTTCATCAAGACCAATAAGCTTCCTAAGGATGCGAACAACGTCCGTAGTTGCTACGCCTGGGAAAAGCACGGCATGCTTCTGGCCATGGGGTCGGAAATCATGGTGGACGTCGCGCGGCGCGCCGATAAGCGCAATAGCGTTCAGGTCTACGTGTGTGGGTCCTTCGGGGCTACGCGCATGTGGGAAGAAAAGGTGATTCGCGTCAAGTGCGACGAGGACCTCTAAACATCAGTCAACATTTGAACTGAAACGATTATGGCAACTACTATTGACAGGTATTCAGACGATTTGACGCTCGAAGTCGCCCCACTGTACGGGCCGATGCGCCCAAATCTCTACGAAGGTCGCATGCGAATTGCTGCCTTTTTCTTCACAGCGGCTGCAGACGGCACTGGAACGGACGTGGCACTTTGCAAACTCCCCAAAGGAGCGCGCATTGTGAGCGGCGTGATCGCGGCTAGCGGAACTCTCGCTAACTCGGCCCAGATCTCCATTGGCCTCATGGGCGCTGATGGCAACGGCTACATTGACGATACGTCTGGCGCCACGGTGGCAGACAGCACGACCTACTTGAAGGCGGCGGCTATTCAGGGGGCCACTCAGGTTGGGTTTGCGTTGACAGCAGCTCTTGGTTATCTCTACGAGACCAAGAAAGAAGTCTACGTGACGATGACCACCAGTGTGGGAGCCCTTACAACTGAGGTTATTAGGGGTCACGTGATGTACGTGGTCGATTAACTTCCTCCGGGAAGGTTAGTGGAACACCGGCGCCTCAGCGGCTTCTGGGGCAACTAAAATTATGGGAAACTTTTTTAAGAAATACTTCATCGGAATGTTGGTTGTCGTGGGCCTGGGCTTTGCGGCTCTTCAAGTGCTTGGCCAGGAATACTTGAACCGTTTTCCTCGCGCAAGCGAAGAGAAGCGGGTCGCAGGTCTCAAAAACAACCTTCAACTCGAGTGGGAACGCCAATACAGTGTTACGTTTGTTGGGACGAACTACACAGTTCAGCCCACAAACGGAATTCTTGTGGTGAACAATACGGGATTCACTACACTGGTGGATCTTCCAAATTCGACGAATAATCAAGGGCGAATCATCGAGTTGATTAGCATGAACGCCTCAGCTATTCGATTGACAAACAGTTCTGGTGGAAACCGCTTCACTACGCCGACGAACGCGGCTTCTGCCATCTTCTACGACATCAGCACAAACAGGTCGGGAAGAGTCTTTGCTACTTCCTCAAACTGGATGGTCCAACTGTACTGAATCATGGCTGCTCAGTCAGCAACAGACGTCTGTAACTTGGCGCTGGCGCACCTTGGTGGTGCGCCGCCTTTTCTTACAGATATCACTACGGATACTACTAAGGCAGGAAAGCTCCTTAGGCAGGTCCTCGACAATTCTCGCAAAGCAACGTTGCGTGCGGCCTATTGGAACTTTGCGATGGAGCGAGTCTTGCTCGAATTAGATGCGATCACGGCTATTGCCGATAACGGCGCTGGGCTGATTCGCGTCACAATTGCTTCCCATCCATTTATCACGGGGAACCGTGTGTCAATTGTCTCCGTGCTTGGCACCACGGAAGCGAATGGCACGTGGGTAATCACAAAGATCGACGCAAATAACTTCGATTTGCAGGAGTCCGAGTTTACCACGACGTACGTCTCTGGAGGTGTCGCAGGATTCGCTCCTCCAATGGACTATACGTTCAAGCACGAGGTCCCAGCAGACTTCATTCGATTGGTAAAAGTTGGAGAAATGGATGACCAGCCAGACTACCGGTTGGAGAAGCGTTACATCGTAACAGATGAGCCGGAAATCTATCTCAAATACGTTGCTGATGTAACGGATTACACGGTAATGGACCCCCAGTATTACTCATGCTTGGCCCTTCACCTCGCTTGGGCAGTTTGCTACGCCTTGACTCAATCGAATAAGCTCAAGGAGGAGATTATGAAGGCCTATTCTGTCGCAATTCGCTTTGCAAAGAATTCCGATTCCACGGAAGATCCGCTTAAGACTCTCGAAGCGAATACATTTGTCGAAGCTCGCACGTCATTCAACGGCGGATTCGTACGAAACCCTGGCACCCGATGATTTCACACCCAGTCCAAACGAACTTTACTGGTGGCGAGGTCTCCCCTCTCATGATGGGGCGTCCTGACACGGCGAAGTTTAAGAACGGGGCGAGTCTCCTTAGGAACATGATTGTACGCCCTCAGGGCGGAGTGTGTCGACGCCCTGGGACAAAATTTGTTAATCAGACGAAGTTTCCTACGAAACAGTCTATTCTTATTCCGTTTGAGTTTTCAGATGAGCAGGCCTACGTTCTTGAATTCGGGGAGGAGTATATCCACATCTATAAGGACGGGCATAAACTTATGGAATCTACTACAACAGAGGTTGAATCCTTTGTTACTGTTGATTCAAGCGGGGACATGGTGTTGAGCGTTAGTAGTCCAACAACAGATTTGCCTGAATGGCTTGCGACAGGTTCTTCAATTGGAGACTCAGGACGGATTAGATTAACCTTTTCGGTGCCGCATACTTTACGAACTGGACAACTTGTTCAAGTAACTTCAACTGCATGGGCAGCGGCGGTAGGAGTGTGGACGATTAACCGGATTAGTCCTTACTCTGTGGATTTAGTTGGTTCTACTTGGGTACCATCTGCATTAGGCACAACGAAAATGCACTCGCATGGCCTTATGGATGGAGACGTGTTTTATGTCTCTGGTGCTACTAATTATCCAACGTTGACAGAACAGTGGCACATTGTTCAAACGGTGGTGTCGGTTAGCTCTTGGCAGGTGGCAAATGTCCCTTACGTGAATAATGGTTCTCCTACGGGAGAAGAAGCTTGGACAATCCCTATTGAGATTGTTACTCCTTATCTTGAAACAGATCTTTCTCAACTGCGCTTTACTCAAACGGCGGACGTGTTGTATATTTGCCATCCTGATTACCCAGTAAAAAAGTTACAGCGTTTAGATACCGACGGAGATCAAAATGATTGGTTGTTGTCTGACGTGGAGTTTATAGATGGGCCATATCTTCCGTTAAATGACGTTGGGATTGTAAATTCTACAACACCACAAGACGGTTCAAGGTATTTTGACGTGTATCTAGGGATCACGGACCNNCGATGATGATGGAGCCCATTATCTCGAGTATCGTGATCGTGACCAGTGGAGATTGGCACTTATCCAATCCGGGAGCATATCAGGGGCGGCACTTACTACTGCGACCGTTTCCATCTTGGATAACGTACTCCTCTACCTTGATGAAACAGCACGACTAACGAACAAGGCGTCGAAAACTACCTCACTCCCTGGTTCTAGCGCAAACTCCGTCGTTTATTACAAATATCGGGGTAACAATATCGATGCGATCCGTAGTGTGGATTGGTCTCGACGTCTTGACCCTAATAACGCGATTGACGGGACTTCTGCTGCAGGAACGCTCACATCCCAGTTCTCAAATACGTTTGGAGTGGCAGATGTAGGTAAGTTTATTCGCTACGTGACTACTGCAACCCCTCCAGTTGCCTATTGGGCAGAAATTGACGGAATCAGTAACACAACTGGAACAAAGGTGCACCACAAGGCGTCAGTAGCCTTGGCCACTAATAAGTCTACTGGAAAGTTTATCTTAACGAATGAAACACGCACGGCAACGGTTAAAGCATATCGTAATAGCGCAACATTTGCATTGTTTGCTTCAACAGATGTGGGTCGTTTGATTCGTATTGGATTTGGCGGGCGTTGGACCTGGGGAACAATCACGGCGGTTACTAGCGGTTCTGAAGTAACCGTGACCTTTGCTGAGGATCTTCCTCGAGACCCGCATAACGCATTAAATATCGCGGGGAATCAGAATGCCTCAGTTCCAAATTCAGGAATTTCTTATGACTGGAAGCTTGGAACGTGGTCGGGTACTACCGGTTACCCAAGAACGGTTTGTTTTCATGAGCAACGTCTTGTATTCGGAGGTTCTGCTATCCAACCACAGACTTTGTGGTTTAGTCGCCCTGGAGACTTCGAGAATTTTAGTCCAACCGAATTGGACCAGAGCGTATTGGACGATAATGCTATTACTTATATCCTCGTATCTAAAAAAGTAAACCCAATTCGATGGTTAAGCTCTGGAGCAGTTCTATTGGTTGGCGGTTTAGGAGCGGAGTGGCAGGTGAGAGCATCGTCCTCTATTCAGGAACCGATTACGCCGACGAATATCTCGGTGACTCCACAGACATATTGTGGTTCCGTATCTACTGCCCTTCCTCAGGAAGTTGGAGCTACTGTTCTATTTGCAGACCGCCTCGGAAGGAAGATCAGGGAACTGATCTATAACTTCGAAATCGACAAGCACGTCTCAATCGATATTAGCATTATTTCTGAGCATCTGTTTCGCGCGAGTCCTGCTCTGGTTACCGAGTATCAGAAGGACCCACACAACATTTACTGGGTGATTCTTCAGGATGGCACCTTGGTCGGACTGACCTACGAACGAGATAACGAAGTAGCCGCATGGCACGTGCAAGAACTTGGAGGCTCTGGGATTGCAGAGTCTATCGCGGTTATTCCAGACACTGAGAACGCTCATGATGTGCCGTATCTCGTCGTAAAGCGCACGGTAAATGGAGCCACTTTGCGCACGATTGAGTATCTTCAACCAATGGTTTATGGCTCGAGTAGCTCAGACCTTACAACTATGCGGTATGCTGATTGCATGGTTGAGGTGGATGCTGCTGCACGCACGGCAATTGAAGGACTACACCACCTTGAAGGGGTTTCTGTATACGCCCTCGGTGACGGAGTGGAGATGGGACCGTATACTGTGACCTCGGGGACTATTACGCTGGACACCGCTTCGGCCAAGACCCTGGTAGGGTATGACATGGTCTCAGAAGTCGGAACAATGCCTCCAGACGGTGGAGTAATCCTTGGTCCTTCTGCCCAGACTAAGACACAAAGGACGCATAAAGCAGGAATTCGCCTTTATTGTTCTAAAACGTTTGAGTTTAGCGGGGATGGTATAACCTATGAAGAACAGTCACTCGAAGGGGACTTCTTTACAGGAGATCAAACGTTGTCGATTCAGCAGGGCTACACTACTCAAGGGGTCATTTATATTCGGCAAATGGGGTATGCTCCGTTAAACATCCTTCTTGTCGCGCCGGAACTTGGAGTATACGAGGAATCATGATTTACAGAGTTGCATCACCGGAACAGTTGAATAACCGAGAACTTAGAGTTCTTGGACAGAAGTTCTTTGATGAGTCTAAGTCTTCAGGTAGGCTGAATTGGGAGCATGTTAAAGGTAACATGATCGCCATGCTTGTCTCGGGAACTGGCGCCATCTGGATTGCTGAAGAAGCTTCTCGACCAGTTGGTATTATCGGTGGACTGATTACTCCTCACTTCTTTACTGGAGATCCAGTGGCCATTGAGACTTTCTGGTACGTAGACCCAGATCATCGCACTGGAACAATCGGTCCTCGGTTGAAGAAGCAGTATGAAGATTGGGCGCTGAATCTAGAAGTCCAAGAAATTCACATGTCGAGAATCCATGGGATTCAGGACGAAAAAATGCATGACTACTACGTAAAAGCGGGCTATCCGCCGTACGAAACAGTCTATCGAAAGATCGTGTAATGGCAATCGCCTCGTCAACAGTTGCAATTATCGCCGCAGTTGCTACAGCCGCGTCTGCTGCCGCAGGGGCGTATACTGCTGTTTCAGCAGGCAATGCCGCAAAAGCCTCTGGCAAATATAACGCTGCGGTTGCTCGTAATAATGCGCAAATGGCGCAGCAGCAAGCAAAGTATGAGGCGGATCGTATAGCAAAACGCAACAGACTGATTGCTGGGAAACAACGGGCGGCTTACGCTAAGTCAGGTGTCGACCTTTCAAACACAGTAGACGATGTGATGATGGATTCCAGTATTGAAGGGGAACTTGACCGCCTTGCCACCCTTTACTCGGGTAATGTTACTGCTACAGGACTAGAAGCGCGCGCCCGACTTGCTACTGCTGAGGGTAAAAATGCTCAGCAGGCGGGGTATCAGCGGGCAGGAGGGAGCATTCTCGGCGGCGCAGGATCTGTAGCAAGTATTTATGCACCTAAATTCTAATGCCAAAAATACCAACAATTTTAGCTGACCAGTCTGTCCGTGCGCCAATGTTTGGCGAGAGCGGAGAGGGCGCGTTTAATTCTAGTCAGGGAGTGGGGCAACTTGGGCAAGGGTTGAATAACCTTGGAGCTGGGCTAAATCAATACGCGGATAACATGCGAGCGATTGAGAAGAAGCAAGCTCGTGATCAAACGGCTCGTTGGGTAGGGGACAGCGTATACGAAGGGGTAAACAAGCTGAATGAGTGGCAAGCTGACCCGAACAACCACAACAGTGAAGAGTATGCGAAGAACTTTAAGGCGCTGGCAGAGGGGCAGATGGCGGAGTATGAAGCAAAAGCTCCTTCGTCTGAGGCAGCACGTGAATTTCGGCAGAGAATGCAGGGTGAAATCGCGACCCGCTACGGTGGAGCGGTAGTTACTACAAACAAAACAGTCCTGGAAAAGTCGCGAGATAGCATCGTTAATCAAACAGCTCTGTCACTTAACACGTTTAGAAATTCATTAGATGTTCCGAATAATACAGCGATTGACGACCTGGTTCATGCTTCAGAGGACATTAAAGCACGAGTGGATTCTACTTTCGGTGAAGTATCTCCAGAGACTGCTCGGAAACTAAAGTCCTATGTTGAATCCGAAACTGCTTTGGGACTTGCTTCCCATGATGCGGTTATCGCAGAGAACATGGTGCGACGTTCTACGGTTCTTGAAGAATCTGATAAAACGACCTTGATAAACAAAATCAAGGGTATTGGGAAATCGAATGATGACAATTATCGATACCAATTTACGATGCAGCGAAACGACCACATGACCTTGGTCGAAGAAGGAAAGATTCAAGATAAGTTGCCCGTTGAAGCATATACTGCGGCTTATGGAGAAACTGGCCCAGCATATAAGGCGGAAGACGACCTCAAGATTAACATCATGAATCGTGCGAATAGCACGTTCACAAAACTCGCTCCTAAGTCATCCGAGTTTCAAAATGCAGAACTTTCTGCAATGAAGAAAGGTATCACTAATTTTGAGGATGCCGAAGTGTTCAAGGCTGTAGCAAGGAAACTTTCCGCAGTCAATGAATTGCAGGAGAAAGATAGAGTGTCATGGCTTAGTCAATATAACCCCGAGGTCAAAGCGCTTAACGATAGACTTACTGGCGTGACACCAGGGGCTGGACGAGACGCATTGTTAAATCAACGTAATGACGCAATCCTAAAGTTCCAAGGATTTCCTCCAGACAAGGCAGAAAACGCTGAACACTACTTGCGACTCGCGTCAAACGACAAGTCCCTGATGTCCGTGGAAGAGGCTCGTCAAAACGCCACTTTCGTCAATCAAGGTAGTCCTAAGCAAGTGATCGATCGCTTAAATCAAATTTTGTCGCAGTTTCCTAAAGCGGAGCATCAGAGTATTGCGTTCAATGATTTGGTGACTGGCCCGGGAAAAGATGCAATTCGACCGGAATATCAACTTCTCTGGCAAAACAAGGATCAGTGGTGGGCAGAGAACTTTGTTACGGCTCTTTCTGATGCCAAATCTTTTGGCGCATTGACTGAAGAGAGAAAGCGTGAACTCAACGAAAAGATTGAGGAAAACCTGATTTGGAAGCAGTTTGAAACAGTAATGTCTGAAGATCGGGCAGACGAAGCAGCGGCCTTTAAGTCGGGTGTCGCAATGTATGCAAACTATTTCCATGTAACGCAAGGAGATAAACTCAAGCAGTCGGTAAGTAAGTCCATCGACCATTTGTTGAATTCCACTTTAGGATTCACTAGCGTAAGTGGACGGCCGCTTGTTATTTCGCGAGAGCGTGACGAAAAGGGGAAGCCGTTGCGCACTGATGAAGAAATTAAAGACATTGGGCGTCGTCTTGGTGTTGCGTTAAAAGATGTTCCTATTCAGGAGATGGACCAGTCGCGGCTTGGCGCTTTTGCAGCAATCAGCCCGGACGAAAAGAACGTTGACCGACTTCAGGCTATCCGCAATCTTATTACTGAACAAGGGTTCTGGGTAACTGGGAATTCTGGCCAATCAGCTACCTTGTTTGTTCCAGGCGACGATGGTATTCCGTTCCAGCTGAGAGATCGGGAAGGACGTGCGTTTCAAATTGCCTTTGACGATCTTCCCGAGTTTACTCGATATACTGGCGATAGGTTTATGGACTTCTTGAAGCCGACTCAGGGAGACCGTGTTCCCATGCAGCCTGAAAAGAAATACCCGCTTCAACAATACGAGTTCCCAGATCATACTCCTGGCCAAGCGTTCATGAACAGACTAGACGCGCTTCTCGGGGTTTACGAAAAGAAAACCTATTGGCCTACTAATTCGTATATGAAGAGAGTAACTCCAGGAAAGTAATGCCCTTCGCCTTTTCACAAGTTAGTCCGAAGAACACGGGGAGAGTCTCTCGTGTCGAGATTCCTTTTACTAATTACCTTGGCGTTGCATTTGAGCAGGGAATGCACGACTCCATGTTTGCTTCAATCTCGCAGATCCGCGAAATGGATCTTGAGCGAGAAGGACCTCGTATTACCGCAGATGAAGCAAATGAACGCTATGGTCTTCCTGGCCTGAAGTTCGATACAAGCGTTTATGAATCAGAAGCCAAGTTGATAAACGAACGCAAGCAAGCAGAAATGCGGCGTAACTTCTATCTTGAGCAAGGAGCTCCTGGTGGAACGTGGAGTAAGCGTGGTTTAGCGGGTCTCGGCACTAGTATGATTGCTAGTATGCTGAATCCACTTGACTTCTCAATGAATTTCATGCCAGTTGTCGGCAGCGAGAAGATGGCACTTCAGGCGCAAAGACTTGGCCGTGGCGCTTTTAGACAAGCGCTTGCTCGTGGCCTTTTAACTACTGAAGAAGCTATTGCCAGACGAATCCCGATCGCTCCTCGTTTAACGTCTTCTCTTATTCAGGGATTTGTTGGTAATGTAGCGGCAGAAGTGCCTCACTTTATTTCGTCGGTGCAATCAAAAGAGAACTACACGGTTAGCGACGCAGCGGTAAACATTTTAGGTGGTACGGCGATTGGTGGGGCACTTCACCTTGTAATGAGTTCCGCCGCTCGTATACTTGAAAAGACAACAATGCCTACGCGAGACGCAATGATGCGCAAGGCAGTCGACGATTTTGTTAAAGGAGATTCCCCTTCTGTTGCGGAGTATGTTAATCTTGATGAAAACATTATTCGGGAGAAAGTGCAGTTTGACGAAGCAGCTGCTCGCGCCGAAGCAGCAACACAAGTAAAAGGGGCTGACGTAAAAATCACCGAACTTGCTCCAGACGAACTTACTGGATTAAGAAACGATCTACCTACTGATCTCATATCGCTAGAAGCGTTAAGAGATGAAATGATTGCCAAGGGAAATGAGCTAGCGGCTAGCGGCATCGAAGTTTCTTCACAATTCAAAAAGCAGTTTGATGCTGTTAGTGATCAGATTGCGGAAGTAAGAAAGCGCATTGACCAAAAGGTAGAAGCAGTCCGCGCTTCTAAAATACAAGAACTGGTCGATAAAAAACGGAAAGACTGGGATGAAAACGCTCGTTTTCAAAAAGAAAAACTAGCAGAACTTCAGACACAAGTGGCTGAAGGTAAAATCCTAACGGAGAAACAGCAGCAAGAATTTCAGTTCACCGCGGACAAAGTCAAAGCTGAAACGACCATCAAAGAGCAGTCTTCTGAAATCAAGAAGCAAATCGAGGAACTGGATGAAGAAGTCAAGGCAGACGAGCTTACTAAAGACGAAATTGAAGAAGTCAAGAGTGTCCAAAATGGAATTGAGCAAGCTATTGACTGCGTCATAAAGAATATCCCGTAATATGCCGGAAGATCCCTGTAAAAAGAAAGTGAGTGACGCTTCTGGAGGAAAGCTCTCTGAGGCGATGGCGGATAAACTCCTCGCCAAGATTCGTGAACAAGCGAAAAATCGCGCCGAATCTAAATCCATGAGTATTGAGGACGCCATGCGAGAAGTCGCTGGAGAACTTATTGCGCAGGAGAGGCTTAACGGAGAACTGCAAGTTCGTAATTTGTTGCTAGACGTTCGTGCACGTCGTTCTATCAAGCAGTTTATCCGGCAGTTTAAGACTGTGGGAGAAGGGCTTATCGCGTTCATGGAAGGAACGAATAAACAAGTTCTCGGTGGCCGCAAGTCTGTTGACTATCAAGCTAAGGCGTTGCATGGTAAATTTCTTGGACGGTTAATCGGAGAACTAGAGCAAGCAGATCTTCTTCGCGACTTTAAGGGCAACGACCTTAGCCGCGAGATTTACATCGAAATGGGAGAACTCCATGACCGTGGAACTCCTGGTAAGTCTGGCTCTAAGGCCGCGCAGAAGATCGCAAAGATCATTGAAGGGGTCACGAGTGAAATGGTTGCTCGCCAGAATCGTGCGGGCGCATTCATAGACCGAATCCCTGGTTATGTGGTTCGTCAGACCCATGACATGAACGAGATTCGTCGTGCTGGTGGAGTTGGAACGAATCAAGAGAATCGACGTTTATCGTTTGAGGCTTGGAACGAGTTTACCCTTCCACTGCTAGATCTTGATAAGACGATGGCCGGAAGGGACATTCCGCTTTTCATGCGTAATGTCCATGAAGCTCTCTACACCGGAACCCATGGCCCTGAAATTGGTGAATTTGAGAACATGGCCCTTGGGGTAAAGCAAGACCTCTCTAAAAAAGCCTCCGCAAAACGGGTTCTTCATTTCAAGGATGCCGAAGCCGCTTGGAAGTATAACGAGCGCTTTGGTTCTCGCAGTATCAAGGACCAGGTATTCTCCGACATTTACTATCGCTCAAAGTCTATTGCGGCGATGGAAAACTTTGGCCCAAGTGTCGAGCAGAACTTTGAACGTCTTACAAGAGAGCTTCGGGAAGAAGCTCGTGCTGCTGAGAACGCAGGGGCTAGTTCTGATTCATTGAACGACTGGCGTATTCAAGCATTGTTCGAGCAGATGACCGGGAAGTCCGATATTCCAGTCAACCACACACTTGCACGTTCAATGAACAACGTTCGAGCCTTGACCATTATGGCGAAAATGGGCGGCACGGTAGTAAATGCCATCTCTGACAAGGTGTTCATGAACGCCGAGTTCGCCTATCAGGGGATTAGCCGAATCGAAAGTTGGGTCAAGCAGTTCACTGGAATGGCTGCTCGCACGCCAGAGAACAAGCAGTTCTTGCGCTTGATGGGTGTTGCGATGGATGGCATTATCGGTAACACTATCTCGCGTTACACCTCTCATGCCGACACGTCCAAGGTCATGCATTCTCTTCAACAGAAGATGTTTGACCTGAACTTCATGAACTGGTGGACTGACACGCATAAGGCGGCAGCAGCCGAACTTATGTCAGCGCACCTCGGAGAACATGCTGGTGTGAGTTTTGATGAATTACCGGGTGAATTAAGGGATATATTACCTAGGTATAATATATCCCGTACTGAGTGGGATGTCATTAGGAATGCCACCTGGGACAATGGGGATGGTCCAATGATCACTCCTGACCAACTAAACAAGGCTCCTCAGGAATTGATTGATAAGGTCGTCGCGGCGCGTGATCTTAAAGTAAATGACGTAAATCGCCAACGTGTGCGTGATGACCTTGATCTCTCACTCCGCACCTATTACACCGACCGTATCGACGTTGCCGTCCCTACTCCAGGAGCCGCTGAGAAAAAATATACGATGCTTGGAACACGCCCAGGAACTCCTCTTGGTGAAGCGGTGCGCATGGTGATGATGTTTAAGGCGTTTCCTATTACCATCCTCACTAAGATTCTGAATCGTGACATTTACAGCAAGAACGATTCAATCAAGCACTGGGCAATGAATAACCATCGTGGCAAGTTCAATACTGCAACGATGCTCGCCGGAACTATAGCAGCAGGTTACATCTCCGGCATGATTAAAGACACAATCAAGGGCAAGGAACGCAAAGAATTCTTTACTGACGGGAAGCTAAATCAAAAGACGCTCCTCGATGCTGCGTCACGTGGTGGAGGTCTTGGTATCATGGGAGACTACCTCTTCAACGAATATGACTCTTCCGCGCGGGCTCTCTCCAAAACCCTGGTAGGCCCAGTATTGGGGCAATTAGATCCGTTAGCCGCAGCTATTACGGACCTTAAACAAGGAGAAGTAGATAAATCGCTCCAGAAATCAGGAAAATTGTTCTTAGACAATACGCCGTTTATCAATTTGATTTACATTCGTCCTGTTCTTGATTATTTTATTTTCTGGAATCTGCAGGAATTTCTTGACCCAGGGTCTTTGCGTAGGGCCGAAGAGATTTCAATAAAGAAAAACAACCAGGATTACTGGTATCGCCCTAGTGAAAGGTAATATGAAGAAGCTTTCAATTTTAATCTTGTTATTACTTGCAATTGGAGCAGTAGCTCAGACAATGAAGACGTTTGCTTACTTCGTTAAAACCGCTTCAAGTACGACGGTTCCTGTTGCTCTTACCAATACTACTTTCAAGGTGAGTCGTATTACTCTGCTTGGTTACAAGGCAGAACAAACCGTCAATGTTGGAACGGTTTACATTGGCAATGCTACTAACGACGGTAAACAAGTTTATCCTCTTCTTAGTGGCGAGTCCGTTGTGATTGACACAGGAGAAAAGCAAGACATTTCTAAGATCTACATCGATGTGGTAAACGCCAATGATGGAGTGATTGTGATCTATGAATAAGTTTCTTTTTGTTTTGCTTTTTTTGCCGCTATCTCTTTCTGCGGCGTTTTATCCTCCGGGACGGGGTGGGGGAGGAACCACTAACGGTGGTTTCTCGACGAACCAGGCGCAATACGCCTACGGGTTCCGCACGGGGCCTATAGGGATGGTTTTCCGCACCAACCTGATGGCGTACGGCACGGCGACAACTGTTAGTAACTTCACATGGAATGGGGTGGCAACGGCGTTGACCAACGCGGCGGAGGGCTACTTCTACATTGACGCGGGCTACAACTATTACGCCGTGAGCAATGACACCATGAAAATCATGGTGGCAACCAATGGTGTAATTGCGGCAAACCTGATTGCCTACTCGGATTACAACACGGCATCCGGCGGCGGGGCGTTCGGCACCAACTTTGTGAAGGTGAGCGGCATTGTTTATCTGCCCGCGAACAGCTACATTCAGGTTTACGCGGATTGGGCGGAATCGACGGCACAGACCATTCAGCTCTATCTCAGCTACATCAACGCGTTTTCGGTGGGGTTTGGGTCGCTGGGCGGAACCGGCGGCAGCGGAACGGTGGATCCGACAAACCAAGTGCTGGCCAACATCATTGCCACGGGCGCTCGCACGAACGCGCCGAATCATTGGGAGATTTACACCGATGCGGCCAGCGGCACGACCAACGCCTATTACGCCGAGAATCCGGCGTTGCGTCTCACGCTGTTCTCGAATGACTTCTCCGGCCTGTTGCAGAACGTGGCGAACCGCATGGGCGACGGCGCTTCAATCCGAGTCGCAGGCAATCCCTACTTCACCAATGCCTATGTGTTCAGCAACACAGTAACCTTCACCAACTTCTTCATCATGGAGGGCGAAGGGAATCCGGTGACGGTGTTCCGCGGTGCTTCAACGCTCAACGGTCCGTTGATTAATTTCGGCAGTCAATCCACAGTTGGCATTGGCGGCATTGGGCGTGTGAACCGCATTCGCTTTGAAGGTGATCAGATGGGAACGAATGGCGTCGGTATCGACGTTCTCAAGTGCGCCGAGCCGGTCTTTGAGTTCTGCGAGTTCACAGGCTTCAAGCGAGCGGGCATTGAGATTTCTTCGACCAACTATATCCATTGGGCTTACGCTCAGGAATGCTGGTTTGTCGGCAAATGGCCAAGCTTCAAGGCTATCTTGATCGACGCTTCACCGATTGAAGGAGCGGACATCGCCCAGAACCATTTTGTCGTCAACGGCGGGTTGTTCGGCATCTTCGGCGGCGGCGCTGCCATTGTGCAAAGCAACTGGTTTCCGGGACTCACAATTCGAGATGCGCACTTCCGTTACTCCACTGGGACCGCTGTGGACCAGATTCAAATCTACGCCGGTCAGGACATCACCATTCAGAACTGCGAGTTCCAAAACTTCGGAGCCCTCTATCCCATCTTCTTTGGGGATCGAGGCAGCACGACCAACTACAACGTGCGCTTGATTGGCAACACCATCAAGAGCACGGCTGGATCGGGTGGTCCTGACTACCTTGCCTACGTCGGCACGTTCATCACCAATATCACCGAAGCAGCCAACAGCGGTTATGCAGTGGAAGCTCTCGGTCTGGCTGGCGACAACGGAACGGTTCGCAACGGCGTGAATGCTGCGTATCTGACGGAAGGCAATCTGCCGATTGCAAGGTTTAATAGTGGCACATCAGCCAGCTCCTCAACCTACTGGCGAGGCGATGGGACGTGGGCTGTGCCAAGCTCCGCGTCCACCAATGGGACGGTGGTGATTGCGACGGGAACAGTGGTGGGCAGCAACCGGCTGGACCTCGGCACCAGCCAGCGGTTCTCAATCTTCCAAAGTGGAGGGTCATTTCAAATCGTGGATAACACGTCAGGCGATGGATTGTTCAGCGCGGAGGAGGCGGACGGGACGATCACTATCGGCACAGCCAGCCAGACACCTTCGATTGTGCTGGCCGCGACGGTAAACGGAGCCGGGAATCCGGCGACGAACTTTGCAAGCTTGCAAATCGAAGGAACTGGCGCATCGACCATCTCGATTCGTTCCTATCAGACCGACAGCACTGGTTTTACGCGAGCAACGAATTCGCCAGCGACGACGGGCGTTACGAACGATTTCCAGTTTCTTCAAAGCGCCAAAATGGGGGATGAAATTAAACTGCTCTCGACCAGTGCAGGACAGCACATCTGGACGAATGGCATCATCACCCTGAGCGTTACAGATACAAACCAAGCGAGCGTGAACATTGACTGTTCCCTGGCCTATAATCACTACGTCATCACCACTTCGCGAACGAACTTCGATGTCGCGTTTTCCAATACCTACAACGTGAGACTGGGCAGAAGCATCACGGTGGAATTCCCCACCAACCTTGTGACGACTTCGATTCAGGTGACAAACAAGGATGCGCAGACGGTGCGATGGAATCGAGGGTTTACGACTAATGGCGCTCCTTCTGTGGTCAAGACGAACATCAACAACCTCACGCTGATGTTCAGTTTCCCATCCACGAATCATCCGATTGTTGACGCTGCGAATTACTAAAATGAAACGCATCCTCATCCTCTCCGCCCTGCTCATCGCAGTCTGCCTGACAACCGATGCGCAATCCTCCCGTCGTCGCGCGCTGATAGTGAATCGGGCGGTGGCTGGTGGCACGGTGCTTCTTCCATTGGAGGAAATCTCAGTTGCCGCATACGGCGCATGGAGCGTCGGAAGGAAGCTGACTAACTCTTGGACAGGTTCGCTCGCGCTAGTAGTCCGGTCTTCCGACAAAGCAACCAACTACCTGGTCAGCTCTGGCACTGGTAATAACATCGCGACGATCCTTTCGTG
>CXWJ01030637.1_pt1 | contig 21421 bp, 11 predicted proteins | sample 590841 | NCBI WGS metagenome assembly CXWJ01 (sample SAMEA3498367, study PRJEB10139) | wastewater metagenome | biome: wastewater treatment plant; material: activated sludge | place: Austria | collected 2015-01-21 | reverse complement strand
GCGTTATACAGTTCCGCTAGTTGCAGTTGAGCCTGTTCATTGAGGGGTTGAATTTGGTTCACTTCTTCCAGCAGTCCGGCCGCTTTGAGGCGAGATTCGGGGTCGGGTCGGGGCGCAAGAATCTCTGCCATTTCCAACTTGTCTGCAAGAGAAAGAGTATCTCCTTGAGCGTTGGACGCGAGCAGATTTTCAGCCTTTAAAAGCTGTTGATATTCGCCGGCAGAGGCCAACATTTTAGCGCCGACGCGGCGAGCCCAGAGCAAGCTAGGATCATTTTTGGGAAGTTTACCGTCGCCCCCGGCACGTAGAATTTGATTAACAAGGGGCGTCGCTTTCGCAATTCGATCTGGCTGAGCATAAGCATTGCCGAGATAAAATTCGGCCAGTTGGTGGGCCCGCATCAAGTTTGTTGGATCGATTTCGTATAGAGCGCGATACATGGTTTCCGCATCAAACCAGCGGCCCAAGGCCTCGTAGCTCCGGGCAAGAAAGCCCGTCAGATCGTCGCCGTTCATGGCCAACTGAGCATCTCGGAGCGCCTGCTGAGCCTGTTCGCCCTCTTTCTGCATCGCATGATAATTAACGAGAGCGTACCAAGCGTCAGGATATTCAGGCTCAGCGGCGACTGCCTGGCGTGTTACTTCGACCGCTTTCGCCATGGTAGCTTTGCGTTTCTCCGCATCTGTCTTTGGATCTTGCACAGAGCGCGCCAAAAGCTGACCGTACCAAAACAGGTTCTTGGCATTCTTTGGATCCGCCTCGGCGACCACTCGAGCTTCCTCTATAGCTTGGTCGACTTTATCAGTACGGAAGAGAATCTCCGTGTAGAGTGGACCCAAAAGAGTCTGTCGGACATTTTGGGGAATTCGGTCGAGCAACGCGCCCGCTTGCTCGTACTTTCCATAGGCCGCTAATAAACGTATGTGGGTCGCGACAGCGACTGGATAGGGTCGGCCGAATTTTTCAGCCTTGTCGTAGTTTTCGAGTGCGCCGGCCGCGTTGTCGGACAATAAGTCAAGTTCAGCATTGATGAGGTAGAGTTCGTGCCATTCCTGACGTTGCTTGAGGGCGCGATCGATCAGTTGTCGAATGCCGGGCAAGGCTGCTTTGTCAAGCTTTCCGCGTCGAATTTGAGACAATTGTCGACGAGCTTCCGTATACAACCAAGTACTGTCGTTCTGATCTTTGACGATAGCCAATATTTTGTCTTGTGCGGCCTTCATGCCGGCATCGTCGTTGGCCTCTAACGCCAAATTAAAAAGAGCGAGGCGAGTGGGCAGCTCAGTGGGACGATTGTCCGCAACAAGAGTAAGATTCTCCTGTGCTTCGGGAACCATGCCTAAGTTGAGGTATCGTTGTGCCATGCCTCCCCACAACATCAATTTTTGATCGAGGGTCCAGCCGTCGATGCCGGTAAGCAACGCGGCGAGCTCCGGCTTCATCTGATCATTGTTGATGGCGATCAACATGTCCGCTTTTTGGATCCGCAGCTCCGGGAGGTCGCCAAACTCTTCGACCAGTTTCGGCCAAGCTGCGAGCGCCTTCACCGGTCCTTGTTGTGGGTCTAGGCGTGTGACTTCGAGTGCAGTGCGTTTTACGGCTAATATCAAAGGTTTTGACTTCGCTGCTTTCGCCGCTTCGTACGCCTGGCTGACCAATCTACGTGCGGTAGCAAAGTCCTTACGGCTGAGCGCCAGGCTTGTTTGCTGCAACTTGAGGGTCGTGTCGTCTAAGCCGCGGTCTTTCGCCGCTTCTATGAGCATTTTGTCTAGCTTGCCATAGTCGCGTTCTGCTTCGGGCTTGGCAATTTCGTCATTCCAGGCCTTGTAGGACTCCGGAAGGTTTTCGTTGTTCGCGAGATCGGTGCCAATCTGCGCTTCAATTCGCTGGATGCCGGTCTTTGCCCGTACGTCTTCTGGGTTCTGCTGGACTGCACGTTGGAACGCATCGCGTGCCAGGTCGTGCTTACCCAACTGCTCATAACAAAGTCCTAAGAAGACATCTATTTGTGAAGCAAAAACGGGAATTTCCGCCACACGAGGTTCCAGACGACTTAGAGCCTCTTGCGCCTCGAACCATTTTTTTTCGGCCATTAAGACCTGTGCTTCATACCAATCTGGATATTCAGAGCGAAAGTTGGCCTTATTCATAGCCTCGATCGTCTTACGGACACCGGCCAGGTCGCCTGTGGAAACTTGTAAATCGGCCTTGAAAATAAGGAGGCTGCTTGCTTTTTGGCCGTTAATATTCTTCAACCCATCGTCAATCTGTGCGGTTGCTGCATCGATATCTCCCTTTTGGATTTCTATTTGAGCGGCCGTTTGGTAAAAGCGCGCATCTTGGGGATGAAGCTTTTTACCCTTGTCGACGAATTCCTTCGCTCGTTCGTATTCTTTTGCCTGGGCTGCTTGGATCGCGAGTGTCCAGAGAACTTCACTATTGTCAGGTGCCAATTGGAGCGCTTTGTCGATATCCGCTTTGCCGCGTTGTTCTTCGTCATTGCCGTTCAAGTACCGGCCTCGATATAGATAGGCCATCGCGTTCTCAGGATGGACCTTGATCATTTGATCCATGACCCGATCGGCGAGTTCCGGCTTATCTTGCTTGGCTCGGAGATTGACGGCTAGAGTGGCATAAACTTCGGGATCATGAGCGACGGACGATGCTTCATCGTTAAACCCATCGGCCTTTGAGTCGTAGCCGAGCATTTTCAGTGACTCTTCGACGCCCTTTTCCACGTTGCCTGAGTTGATTAAGTAAGAGGCCCGCTGTGCCTGCAGCTTTGGATTATTGGGCTCTTTCTCAAGCAACAGATCAACGTGGCTAAGCGCGCTCTGATAGCCATCCATTCCAATCTCGGTATATAAGTCCACTAGTCGCTGACGCAACTCCGTCTCTTCAGGTAGATCGCGGAGGGTAGCTTCAAGTATTTGGAGCGCAAGCCCAAAGTCTTCTCGTTTCCGATCGTCCTGCTTGGCCACGTCTGCCACCGTATTGGCATACTTGACGCGAGCCTCGTTGTCCGCCGGATGGATGGAGAGATACTGCGAGTAATACTCCACAGCGCGGCGATTATCACCATCCTTGATTGCCTGTTCTGCATCGGCGAGTAGGACGGTCGATTTCCGCCCAATCTGGAACCTCCACAACCCGTACACTGCGCCGGAAGTGATGACCGAACCGATGAGTAGTCCGATTAATAGCGTGTAGTTGACACGGTACTGTTGCATATTAAATACCTAAATCAAACGAAGCCAAAACGGGGATAAGTACGGTGAGCGAACAGTTGCCTGTTCATTCCTAAGTTCGCGAGGATGTTGCGTTACAATAAGCTCCGATGCAAGCGAACGGATTAGGGAGCCGACATGCCACGAGATCCTAACGCTTGCGTATCGTTTATTTGCGGACCAGAATCAGAGTGGCCTGACAGGCTGTCAATTCAATGGGACGAGAACACGACAATGTCGTTGCCGCGACTTGCTGACATCTGTCTTGAGGCATGTGGTCTACCAGCAGGCCATTTACTCGTCGACCCAACAATCAAAGTACGGCCCGTCGCTCGTTTCCATCCCCGCACAGTTCGGTGAAATCCTGCGTGCGTCTTGATTCATCCTATCCGGCTGGCCAGGGGTGTCAACGAAGCCCGAAAACTTCCCAGTTTTACACACCGGGCAATCGTAATAATCGGTTGCCAACTGCCAATCTTAACGTTCAGAGAATAGGAAAAATGCGACTGTTACGATGCAACAGGGACAGCCAATATTTCGGACACCAAAATTGTGCCGCGAGCCCCCATTTGCCATCCAAAGTGCAGCTTCATCGTCTGCGGGCGGAATAATGAACATTAACGGTTAGCGGTCTCGACACGGTTGGTTTGTCACCTTCGCTGACCGCTTGCAGAGTGGTTGGACCCGCCCCCAGGCCCTCTGCGGGAATATACGCTTCTCCGGATTCTCCCTTTACGCGAGCAACTTCGCGACTGTTCTGTCGGATGGTGATGGCCTTAGCGCCCGACTGCCTGACGGAGACGCGAATTGTGGCCGATTCCATCACTTCTACTTCTCCGTGGAGATCGGCCACGATTTCTAACGGGACGTTCTGGTTGTTAACCACGATTGGGACCAAGGCCCTGCCCTGCGTTTCAATTGGGTCGGCGTGGATTGCGACCACGCGTAGCTCGTGATAGCCGTCAGGCAAGTTTGTCGTATCTACCGTAAACGTTTGCCCGGGCGCTCCACGGAGCACCAATTGACCATCAACGAAAAACTCTATCGCAGCCACGGTATTTCCTCGGGCTGCGCTTGCGGTTGTTGTAATCACGAGGCGTCCACGGACTTCTTCTCCGGGCATGACGGACGTTACGGCAACTCTTGGAAACGTGGCCCAGGGTTGGCAAAGGGGATCGCCAACGATCAGCAACTGGTAGGGTGCGCTGATGGATTGATAAAAAGCTTCAGACAAAGAGCATCCGCGCACGTAATGGAGCTGCACGGTCGGCAAGGGAAATTTAGCTTGAATAGCGTGTGGTTCGGTAATTGTACCGCTGGCGCCGGCAGCACCTGCTCTTAGGAAGTCAGTCAGTGGAGTTTGCGAGCTATTGGAACTGAGTACACCGCCGAAGCTCGTGAGGTGATCACAGATGGCGCCCGGCTTGACCGTCACGCGAGCCGCCTTGAGGTCGAACGACGCCGCCCCAGTCATCAAACCAGCCACGTCGTAAGCGCCGGTAGGCAAGATTCCGCTGACGACTTTGGCAAAGACGGCCTTTCTCCGGATTTGGTCGGCGACTTCCCCAAAGCAGTCGTGACGCGTCTGACTGCGAATGTCCTCGTTTTTCATGAAGTAGATCGTGCCGCTCGGTTTGGTTCCGTCAGCCTTCGCGGAGCGTTCCAGATAGGAAATTACTTCGGCATCAGTGTTGCCGCGGCCACGCGTGACACCCAGCATTGTGGAGAGGACATACTGCTGCCCTTTCGATGGATCGTAAGTGCGATTGCCCTCGCTATCCCACAGATAACGTGAGCGAAAGCCGCGCGATAGAACATTCCCCAACTGCAGGCATTGAGATTGATTCTGCGCGGTTAGGCCAGGCACATACCAGTTGATTCCTGGCAACAGCATCGAAGGGTTCTTGGCGTTGATGTACAGCGCGAGATAGGTAGCGCCAGTAATTGATCCGGGAGGAGAGAAGGGCTCGATGAATTTTTCATCGGGGAATAGAGGCGAAAGATCGACACGCCAAGGAAAGTCGCTGGAATAGATGATGTAGTCGATTTGCGCCGCGAGGCCACGCTCAGCGATGGCCTTCAAGGAAGGCGCGAGAATCTGCGAGTGGAAGACACCTCCAGAACATGTTTCAAGTGGCCCTCTCCAGTCGATGTAGAGCACATTGTTGGCGGGAATTTTACGTAAGTGTATGTAGTGATTAGCAATCGTCTTCGAACTTTTGCTATTAACATTGACTAGCAGAAAGACGTTTTCCGGTCCGCCGCCGGCGATCGCCGTAGTGGTTGATAAAGTCAGAGAGATGCCGACGAAGAGGGTGGCAATACGGCGGGGAGCGACGAAGGCTACAATCCAAAACCAGCGAGCTAGAAACCAGCCATCGGTTGGGAGATGGATCGTGTGCTGAACGGTAGCGCGGTCGATACTCAAGAATTCGCTCGTCGAACTGGATATACCGGAATTCACGGGTTGCACTATTTGTACGGTGGCCCCTGTGCGTCGGCAACCGGACCTCAGTGTGAGCTGCCCACAATTCACGGCGGGGCGGTCAATCGTCTACTTCCACCGTTGCTTCCTAGCGGCGATAATGCGGCCTCGGTCCGTCGAGTCATCGCAAGCAATCGGATTTGTGGCAAGAATCCGACCAGCCGTTTTAGAAGCTTCTGAGCTTTAGGTTGCGATAGGCACCATGAATATAAGCTCTCATGTTACTACCGCCGCCTCGTCCCGCTCAGCGTCTGCCGCGCCGGCAGTGGTGTTTGCGGCCCATGATTTGACCAAGGTCTATCACATGGGCGAAGTCGACGTGCATGCCTTGCGTGGCGTTGACTTGGAACTTTATGCGGGGGAGTTTGTTGTTCTGTTGGGGCCCTCAGGCAGCGGCAAAAGCACACTGCTCAATATTCTAGGCGGGCTCGACGTGCCCAGCAGCGGCACGGTGTTTTACCGTGGCGAGCAATTGACTAATTTTGATGACGCTGGACTAACGCGATACCGTCGCGAGCATGTGGGCTTTGTGTTTCAGTTTTACAACTTGATTCCTAGCCTTACAGCGCGTGAAAATGTGGCCCTCGTGACAGATATTGCGAAGAAGCCCATGAACCCATCCGATGCGCTGGCACTCGTAGATTTATTGGATCGGCAAGATCATTTTCCGGCCCAGCTTTCAGGCGGTGAACAGCAGCGCGTGGCTATCGCGCGGGCCGTTGCCAAGAATCCGGCAGTGCTATTGTGCGACGAGCCGACGGGTGCGCTGGATGTGCATACCGGCATCTTGGTGCTTGAGGCGATCTCGCGGATTAATCGCGAATTAGGAACGACAACGGCCGTAATCACGCACAATGCGGTGATTGCGGAAATGGCGGATCGGGTGATTTCTATTTCGGACGGTAAGATTCTGAATGTGACTCGGAACGAGACGAAACGCGCCGCGAATGAGTTGACATGGTGAGTGAAGCTATTAGCTATCAGTTTTTTTAGCTCCGTTAACATAGAGGACAATGCAGTTCAAGGCGTTCAGCAACCAATCACTAACCTCTGAGAACTGATCACGGGCAAGTTATGAAGATGATTAAAGCAGGCATTATTGGTACTGGATTCATTGGCCCCGCGCACGTGGAGGCGTTGCGGCGATTGGGCTTTATCGAAGTGTTAGCGGTCGCGGAGCGCGGCGATGCGTTGGCGCAGGCCAAGGCGGAGGCGATGTCGATTCCCCGCGCGTACGGGGATTATCACGCTCTGCTAGCTGATCCGGACGTGCAAGTGGTCCATAACTGCACACCGAACCATCTCCATTTCGAGATCAATCGCGATATTCTAGCCGCCGGCAAGCATGTGGTTTCGGAAAAACCGCTCGCGATGAGTTCAAGCGAATCGCGCGAGCTGGTACGACTGGCGAAGGCGGCCGGCGTGGTGCATGCGATCGATTTCAATTACCGGTACATGCCGTTGGTCCAGCAGGCGCATCAGATGTGCCAGGCTGCGGGGGATGTTGGCCGCATTTACGCAATTCACGGCTCTTACTTGCAAGACTGGTTGCTGCAAGAGAATGACTGGAACTGGCGGCTGGTGCCGGAGTTGAGTGGCGACTCGCGAGCAGTGGCCGACGTGGGTTCGCATTGGTGCGATCTGGTTCAGTTCATCACAGGGCTCAAAATCGTGCGCGTGATGGCGGACTTAGTAACGATTCATCCACTTCGTAAACGGCCGAAGGTCGAAGTGGAGACTTATGCTGGCAAAGTGCTGCGGCCAGAAGACATGGAAGACGTGCCGATCAACACGGAGGACTACGGCTCTATTTTGATCGAGTTCGACAGCGGTGCGCATGGCGTGCTGACGGTCAACCAGTGTGCCGCCGGGCGGAAGAACCGGCTGTATTACGAAATTGATGGGAGCAAGTGCGCACTGGCTTGGAATCAGGAGCAGCCGAATGAGTTGTGGGTAGGCCGGCGCGATGGGCCAAATCAGACGATCATGAAGGATCCAAGTTTGCTTTACCCAGCGGCGCGCGAGTACGCACACTATCCCGGCGGTCACAACGAAGCCTATCCGGACGGGCCCAAGAACTTGTTCCGCAACGTGTATGGGTTCATCGCCGGCGACCGTCCTGGGGGCGACTTCGCGACGTTTGTCGACGGACACAATGAGATCGCTATCTGCGATGCCGTGCTGAAAAGTTCTCGAGAGCGGCGGTGGGTGGACGTGGAGTATTGAGGGAAGGGGCGAGGGCTGGAGGGTTTGAGGGTGAGGGTTTAGAGCGCGTAGTGTAGTTTTTGACGCATAGTTAGCGGCGACCTCACAGCTTCTCGACCGCCGCGATCGCAACTTTATTGCAGAGTCGGTTCATGCGATTTTCGCTGAAGACTTTTCTTGCACTCTTCACGACAGCCTCGGTGAGTTGTGCCGCATTGGCTTTCGCTGGTCCTTTGTGGGCGGCTGCTTTTTTTACCGCGTCGTTTTTGATGATTGTAGGCGCCATCGTGGCAGCAGTTTTGCAGCGCGGTCCTGAGCGTGCTTTCTGGGTTGGATTCGCGTTACTTGGTGGGGGGTATTTGTTGGCTACAGTGATTGATTTGCCTCGGCAAGAGCGAAGGTGGGATCCTGCCTTGTTTACGACGCAAATTATGATCCAATTCCAGGCTTACATGGAAACGCAACGACCGCAGGGAGTGAATGCCAATGTGGGCCAGCCCTACTATGCTACCCGTGGATTCCCTCGTCGAAACATTCATTTGCCCTCGGATTCGGTCAGCTTTGTGCGAATTGGTCACGCCCTGTTTACGTTCATTCTGGCACTTCTCGGTGGCATTTGGGGTCGGCGTTGTTATCTGCGCTCTGAGGCTGTGACTAAAGGGAATGTTCCGTGATGAACAACAATGCACAGGGAACCGCGAGTCGTGTTTGGCTAGCTGTGATCACGATTGTTTTTATCTTCGGCATCATCTTCCCTGGCCCCATCGTTGCTAGCTTGGCATTTACCACTGTTTTCTTTATGGTTGTGAGTAGCATAATTGCGGCTTGGACGTGCCATGACAAACGCCAAGCGTATTGGTTTGGATTTGCCGTGGTTGCTGGCCCTTATTTTGTATTCGCGTTGCTTTCCAGCTACTGTTGGGCATTGGCTTATGATGTTGGCGCTGTCGAGACGCGTGCTCCGCACGCAAATTTTTTCACGTCATATCTATTGGCTTGGTCGCATATGTTTTGGGATCGCGGTTTTCCCGCGATAGAAATGGTTCAACTTGCGAGCGTGTCTCACATTCCGAGTACTATGGACACGACGAAATATCACACATTGATGACGACTGGTCATTCCATGTTTACTGTGATATTTGGTATTTGTGGTGGAAAGCTCGGAACTTGGCTGGCGCGGCGGCAGTCGGAATCAGGAAGCAGCTGAGCGGTTCCGGCAACTTGCAGGAGCCGCCGATTTCGCGTCGGTTTTCACAATCGCGTACTGATCTGGACCCATTTTAGCCGGGCGGGGTAGACTACCTGCCAGCATTGTCCGCATTCCCGCCTGCGCGTCGCCAAGGAGGGCGCACGCCATGGGGTCCAACCCCGCCCTTACCCCACCTGTCGAGCCGATTGTGCCCATGGCACACGGCGATCTACATGGTCTCGCGCTCCCCCATCTGCTGGGAGCATTGCCGGTGAAAAAAGGCCGGGGGCAGCGCGTGCTTGATTTGGGCGCTGGTAGTGGCAGTATGAGCCAGCTTTTGCAAGATGCTGGTTACGCAGTGGAGGCGTGTGACCTAGAGCCAGAGTTATTTCAATTCCCGCCCGTCGCTTGTCGGCGAGCCGATTTTGCCGAGCCCCTCCCCTACGACACAGGCTCGTTCGACGCCGTGGTCTGCGTCGAAGTACTCGAACACTTGGACTCGCATCAGAAGTTATTCGAAGAAGTCGAGCGAGTGTTGAAGCCGGGCGGTGTATTACTCTTTACCACGCCGAACGTGATGTCGATCAAGTCGCGGCTGAGCTTCTTGTGGACAGGCTTCGAGCATAGTTTTTATCCGCTCGATACGACCATTCAGACGCCGCAGGAATGGCACATTTCCGGGTATGGTGGCAACCGATATCGGTTCGTGCTGGGTTTAGCGGGGCTCGAATTACAGGAAATCAGTTGTGATAAGCTGTCGCGATCTTCGCTGGCTTTCGCCTGGCTGATTCCGCTGATCAAATTGCGGACCTGGTTGCGGTACGGCCGACAACCGGGCGCCGTGTTGAACAATTCGTTGGCTGCTCTGCTAGGGCGGAGCATGATTGGGCTTGCGCGGAAGCCAAGTATTCCACAATCCAAGAGTGCTGCTTGCCTGACGGCGGCGGTAGAGCCAATGCATCTATGCGACGCTCAGCCGGCTGTCGATAGCTGTCCGTTGGTCGCAAGCAATGGCACGCAGTTTGAGGAAAGACGAAATCGGCTTACCGTAATTATTCCGTGCAAGAATGAACGGGAACAAATAGGTGCGTGCATCGCTTCGGCGCAGCGAGTGGCGGATGAGGTGATCGTGGCCGATTCTGGTTCGACCGACGGAACGCTGGAGATCGCTCGTAAACTGGGCTGCCGGGTCATCGAGAGAGAATATGGCACATCGGGCGACTTCAAAAACTGGGCCATTCCACAGGCCGCGCAAGAATGGGTACTGATTTTAGATGCGGATGAACGTCTGACTCCCGAGCTAGCCGCCGAAATCGATGAAGTGCTGAGCGAGCCACAGCACGATGGCTACTGGATCTATCGCCGAAATCATTTTTTAGGTCACCCGATTCGCTTCGGGCTGTGGAAAAACGACCGCTGTCTGCGCTTGTTTCGCCGCGATTTGGGCCGGTACGTCGGGCCGACTGACCATGCGGAAGTCGAATTGAATTGCGGGACTGTAGGACGATTGCGGCAGCGGATGACGCACTACACGTGTACGTCATACGCACAGTACTTACCGAAGTTGGAACGTTATGCGGAAGTCCAGGCGCGGGTTTGGAACGAACGGGGCCGACGGGCTTCGACGGCCAATTTACTATTTCGCTTTCCATTGCGATTTCTGCAAGGTTATGTTTGGCGATTGGGTTTTCTGGATGGGCTGGCCGGGCTGCAAGTGTGTGTTTTGGTTGCCTATCTTTCGTACTTGAAGCATGCCTACCTTTGGCAGTTGCAGCAGACGCGCGATTGGCGCGAGTTGGAACAGGCTGCAACCGATCAGGCGGCGAAAAGATCAACCGATCGTTCGGCAGCGTAATTGGTGAGATCGCGGGATGAATTTTCGTGAATTACGGCGAAGATGGACACCGCAGCACTTTCGCACGGATGCGAGGCGAAGGTGGCGCGATAATCTGCTGCGACGCTTCGGTCTACAGCTATGCTACTCGCCGCCAATTGTTACTCAACAGCCAGAGATGCTAGTGCGGAGCGTACTGCCGTTCATCGTGGCACAACAACTACTGTTGAACCCGCGGTTTACTTTTCTTCAAATCGGCGCATTCGATGGCGTGGGCGATGACGATTTAAGGGAACTGATTGTCTCTCACCAGTTGCGCGGCGTGCTGATCGAACCTCAGCCCGCGGCATTTGCGCGGTTGCGCGAGACCTATCGCGATCAACCGCAATTGACACTTTTGCAAGCGGCAATTGCGGAACGGGAGGGAAGGCGGCAGCTTTTCTGTCGGCGTGGAGAGGCGTCCATGGCGGCCTCGTTCGACCGCGGGCATCTGCTGCGGCACGGCATCTCGGCCGACGAAATCGTCGCGGATACCGTCGTGTGTCATACCGTGGAGACTGCGATTCGGACAGGCGGTTTGGAGTGGGTCGATTTGATTCAGATCGACGCCGAAGGGTACGATTGGCCGATCATTCGCTCGATCGACTTTGCACTACTGCGACCCGCTATCATTCGATTCGAATATCGCAACATGTCAACACAGGATGCAGACTCCTGCCTTGCGCATCTGGCCCAGTACGGATATCGGTTTCTTATCGAAGCGCGGGATGTAATTGCCGTGCAGACGACCGCGGGTTTGGAATCGACGCCGATACTCTCCAAAGCAAGCTAATAGGTTAGTTGCTTTTTAGCTTGTTGAGTTTGTCGCGCAAGTAGCCAGGTCGGTTGGTTGTGATCGATGTAACGCCGAGTTGCTGATAGAACTCGGCCACTGCCGGATCGTCCACTGTCCAGACATTCAATTCGCGACAGCCGGATTCGGTGAGTCGCCTTAAAAAATCCTTATCGACGAGAGCCGGCCGAGCCTCCGAATCGAGTCCGTCGGCCTGGCACTTCTTCAGGGTCGCGGCAACGTCAGCGACCGTCGGTGTGAAACTGCCATCGGGCTTTTTCTTATACCCACAAATCCAGAGGGCCTTGATGTGCGGCATGAGTTTCTTGCATGCGGCAACGGCATTTTCGTTGAAACTGATGATGACAATTTGCTCCGGAGAGAGTGGAGAGGTGGCGAGAATCTTGGCGACCGGAGCAGCAATCTCCGGGCCTGCCTTGAGTTCGATGAAGATTTTCTTGCCCGCGGGGATAATCGTCAGAACGTCTGCCAGCGTCACGATTTTCTCGCCGTGGTATTTGGGATCTTTCCATACGCCCACATCGAGCGTTTGTAACTCTTGGAGCGACGACTTGGCCACATCGAGCTGCTTGCCGGCCACTCGCTTGGTATCCGAGTCATGAATGCAGACGACTTCGCCATCCGAGGAAAGATGCCAATCGGATTCGATCCCATCGGCCCCTTGCTCAAACGCCAGCCTAAAGGCAGCTAGTGTGTTTTCTGGCGCATCGTAGGAAGCACCACGATGGGCGATGATAAGTTGCCCCATGGCAGTTGTTTCCAGGGTGAAGAATCCTAAAAGCAGCGCGACGGAGCGAAGACGGGTGTTCATCGGCAGCATAAACTTCTGTGGGGGGAGCGGCCAGGGAGTATGGTGGAAAGGGCGGGAGGATCGAGATACTGTCCATATGTGTAATTTACACTACCGACGGCGGTATTTGAAATAATATCGAGGCAACTGGTAGGCCAATAGTCTATGACGGCCGATGACAAGATTCTTGCAGCTGCACTGCGGCATGCACGGGACACGCGTAGCCTGCTCGTTGGCGCTGGCGTGCTGAACGAGGTCGCCGAAGCGTTCGGGTCGCAATTCGGTGTTGCGCCGTACATTGTGGTGGCCGATGCGAATACGTTTGCAGTGGCTGGCAGAAAGGTATTCGAAGCGTTGCGCCGATCCGGTCAGCCGTTTCATGAGCCTTTAATCCTGGCAGCCGATGGACTGTATGCAGAGTACTCGTTTGTTGAGCAGCTGGAGCGAGCAATTCGCAGTATCGACGCGATCCCTGTCGCTGTAGGGGCCGGTACGATCAACGACTTGACGAAGCTGGCTGCCCACCGGTGTGGTCGGCCGTATATGGCGGTGGCAACGGCCGCCTCGATGGATGGTTACACGGCGTACGGCGCGTCAATCACTTATCAAGGTTCAAAGCAGACGTTCGATTGTCCCGCGCCGCGGGTCGTGGTTGCGGATTTGGATGTTATCGCTGGGGCCCCAGAGGGCATGAATGCCTCCGGTTATGCGGATTTGCTAGCCAAGTGCCCTGCAGGCGCGGATTGGATCCTGGCCGACGCATTGGAAATCGAGCCAATCAATCGGACTGCCTGGAATTTAGTGCAGACGCGGCTACGTTATTGGGTGGACAATCCGACTGCGGTTCGCGCGGGCGACATTGAGGCATTACGTCGCCTGACGACTGCATTGATGATGAGCGGCTTCGCGATGCAGGCAGCCATGTCGAGCCGGCCAGCGTCGGGAGCCGAGCACCAATTCAGTCACCTGTGGGACATGGAGCATCACACGCATCAGGGCAGCGTGCCGTCGCATGGTTTCAAGGTAGGCATCGGGTCGCTGGCCTCACTTGCCATGTATGAAGCGTTGTTGGATATGGATCTCGAAAGTCTTGATGTGGAAGCGGCCGTCCACGCCTGGCCGGATGTGGAAGCGAACGAGAGGGAAGTACGAGAATTGTTTTCAAGGGAGGAATTAGCGGCGAAGGCAGTGGAAGAAAGCCGCTGCAAGCACATCACACCCGACGCGCTGCGTTCGCAGCTAATCATGCTAAAAAAACTGTGGCCAGAATTGCGGGAACGGCTGTCTAAGCAACTGATCGGGTGTGCAACGGCTCGGGACATGCTGCAGACGGTGGGCTGCCCGTTCGTTTCCGAACAAATTGGTATTTCCCGCGACCGCCTGCGGATAAGTTATCGTAAGGCTTATCACGTCCGGCGGCGATTTACGGTTCTGGACGTTGTGCGGCGGGCGAACTTGTGGGACGCCGCGTTGGATCGAATCTTTCACGTGTGATCCTGTCATGTCAGCATGAGTGTAACGGAACGAACCGAGTCTTTGATCATGTCCGACCTTGCAAAAATCCGTCATCTCGTGCTTGATATGGACGGCACGCTCTACCTGGGCCGGACTTTGTTTCCAGAAACGCTCCCTTTTTTAGCGTTAATCGCGCGGTTGGGAATTGGCCGCAGCTTCATGACGAACAATTGTTCGCGGAGTAGGGCTGAATATGTGGGCCATCTGCGCGCGATGGGGATCGAAGCGCAGCAGGAAGATGTTTGGACGTCGGCCCATGCCACGATTCACTACTTACAGTCTCATTTGCCGGCAGCAAAGCGGTTGGTCGTGCTGGGGACAGCCGGACTGAAGGATGAATTTCGCTCGGCTCATTTTGAGATAGTCAATGATCGGCCAGAGGCGGTCGTCGTTGGCTTCGACCCGGAGTTGACGTACGACGATTTGGCGCAGACTGCCTATTGGATCAAGCAGGATCTGCCGTTCGTGGCAACCCATCCAGACCGGGTGTGCCCCACAGACCGGTCGACAGTGCTGCCCGATTGCGGCGCATTGTGCGCGCTGTTCGAATCGGCCACAGGGAGGCGGCCGCTGGCGGTGCCTGGCAAGCCCGACCCAATGATGATGCAAGCGGTGCTGGAACGGCACGGCTTGGCTCCCAACGAAGTGGCGATGGTCGGTGACCGCATTTACACGGATATGCGAATGGCGCGAGTGGCGGGTGCTGTGGGCGTCCTCGCGCTGACGGGTGAAGCAACGCTGGCCGACATCGAGGCGTGTCCGTCTGCCGAACCGCCCGATCTGGTAGTCGCCAATCTCGAAGAATTCGGCCGCCTGTTAAAAGACGTGCGGTGAGCAGCGAAAGGGCAAGGGGCACTACCGGACATGGCCAGCATTTTCGCACCGCTGCAACGATATTTCGCGCAGCCACGGCCGATCCCAAGATTGCCGGCAGCCGAGGTGGAGCGGCTCTACCCGCGGTATCGCTGGAGTGCGCTGGAATCAACATTCATCGGCTATGCCACTTACTATCTTGTCCGCAACAATGTTTCGACCGTTGCCAAGGATATTGAAGGATCTTTGAATTACACGCACGAGATGGTTGGCAATATTTTGGCGATTACGGCCATCAGCTATGGCCTCAGCAAGTTTCTGATCGGTTCGCTTTCGGACCATAGCGACGCGCGGAAATTCATTGCCACAGGGTTGGTCCTCACGGCACTATGCAACTTTGCCTTTGGTGCGGCCACGAATTACCACGTTCATTTGTTTCTCTGGGGGCTGAACGGCCTTGTGCAAGGCATGGGTTGGCCACCTTGCGGTCGTGTCATGGGTCATTGGTTCAGCGAAAAAGAGCGCGGGCTGACCTTCAGCATTTGGAACACTTCGCACAACGTGGGTGGCGGAGTCTCCGGCGTGTTGGCTGCCTGGGCCGTGCATCGCTTTGGCGGCTGGCAATATGCATTTTACGTGCCAGGCGTCATCGCCTTGGTCGGGGCTGTTTATTTGTTTCTGCGAATTCGCGATACGCCGCAGTCGGTCGGACTGCCGCCGATTGAAGAGTATTGCAACGATTATCCGAAGGCGGGAGAAACGGTCGAGGATCTAGAGCGCGAGCTGACATTCAAGGAACTGTTCATCGATAAAGTACTGTTGAATCCATACGTATGGTTGTTATCGATTGCGAATTTCTTCGCCTATATCACGCGGTACAGCATGATCGATTGGGGGCCTACGTATCTGCGCGAGGTTAAAGGAGCGTCTCTAATGGATGGCGGGTTCGCCATCATGGCGATCGAGTTTGGCGGCATCCCGTCGACGATCTTTTTCGGCTGGGTATCCGACCGAGTGGGCGGCCGGCGCGGTATGGTGGCTGCATTGTGCATGCTGCCGATTATCTCTGCTTTCGGCGTGATGGTCCTGTTGCCCGCCGGTGCCTATTGGCTCAGCATGGTGATGCTGATCGCCATAGGCTTCTTTGTTTACCCGGTGATTAATCTGATTACCATTGCGGCACTAGACACAGTTTCGAAGAAAGCGATCGGCACGGCGGCCGGGTTCATCGGCATGTGGGGTTATATCGGCCGAATGGTGCAGGCGAAAGCATTCGGCCGAATCGTGGACGATTACAGCCAGACAATCGGCCCGGAGGCAGCGTGGGATATCGTGCTCTGGACGATTGTGGGCTGCGCGGTGATGGCGGCCTTCCTCCTCGCGCTGACGTGGAATAGCCGGCCAAGGGCGTGAGGCGGCTTGGAGGTCTTTCGCTCCGCTACAAACCTCCTTTTGGGTGTCGGTCTCAGGTGTACCGAAAACCTTGCTTTCGGGCCATTTTTCGCATCGGAATCAGAGAATTAATCCCACTCTAAATCCTCGCCAGCCGTTCACTTGCGGGCCGTTTTGGGGTCAAATAGGTTGGATAGTTTTACACCTATTCTCCGGCGTCTGGCCCCCTCATGCGGCCGACCTCGATCGGCCCCTTGTTTGATTCATGAGTGACCTTTCAAAACGACTCGCCAGCCTTTCTCCCGCTCAGCGGCAATTGCTCGAAAAGCGACTGGCCGGGCAAACGCGTCCTACGGCGGAACCGATTGCCATCATTGGTATGGCATGTCGGTTTCCGGGGGCACCCAATCTGGACGCGTTTTGGCGTTTGATCTACGAGCAGCAAAATGCGGCCCGCGAGGTTCCGGACGAACGCTGGAATGCCGAGGAGTTTTACGATCCGACGGGCGAGACGGCAGGCAAAATGTCGGTCCGTTGGGCAGCCTTGGTGGATGCACCAGACCAGTTCGATCCGCAGTTCTTCGGCATCACGCCGCGGGAGGCGGCGCGGATGGATCCGCAGCAGCGGTTGCTCTTAGAGGTGGCGTGGGAGGCGATGGAGAACGCTGGCCGCCCAGCTGACCAAATGGCGGGAAGCCGAACGGGCGTGTTCGTCGGCATTGGCGGCACGGATTATTCGAAAATTGCTGTGCCGTACGAGGATTACTATCAACACATCGATGCCCACATGGGCACCGGCAACGCATTATCGATCGCAGCAAATCGGCTTTCGTATATCTTCGACTTCCACGGCCCAAGTGCGGCGGTCGACACAGCCTGCAGTAGTTCATCGCTGGCCATTCATTTTGCTGTCGAGAGTTTGCGACGGGGCGAATCCGACGCGGCTCTCGCGGGTGGCGTGAACATGATCCTTACCCCAGAGACGACGATCGCCTTCTCGAAAGCGCGGATGTTATCTCCGGATGGGAAATGCCGCCCGTTTGATGCGGGCGCGAATGGTTATGTGCGGGGCGAGGGTTGCGGGTTGGTCATGCTTAAGCGGCTCAGCGATGCTGAGCGGGATGGCGATCGTATTTTTGCCGTGCTCCGCGGCACGAGCGTGAATCAGGACGGTCGCACCTCCGGCATCAGCGCGCCGAACAGCCAATCGCAGATGGCTTGCATCCGCGCGGCCATGCAGCAAGCAGGTATGACGCCGGATGATATCGGATACATCGAAGCGCACGGTACAGGCACGCCATTAGGCGACCCGATCGAGATGCAATCGCTGACGGAAATCTTCCGCGTGTCCGAGAACTCGACTGCCCCCTGTTACGTCTCGAGCGTGAAGGCGAATGTGGGGCACATGGAGACGGTTTCCGGTGTCGCGGGACTGATCAAAGTAGTGCTGATGATGGCCCACGGTCAGATACCGCCTCAAGCCAACTTCGAATCGCTCAACCCCCACATCAAGCTGGAAGGCACCCGGCTGAAGATTCCGACTGAGCATGTGTCCTGGTCGAAAACGGGTGCGCCAACACGGGCGGGTGTCAGCTCGTTTGGATTTGGGGGAACAAATACGCATCTCATTTTGGAAGCACCTCGCACCGGACGCGCTGCGATAGACCAACGCTCTCCTGGGCAGACGGATGTAGCGGAGCGACCGTTCCATTTGTTGAAACTATCGGGAAAGAACGAATCTTCGCTAACTCGCCAGGCGGAAGAGTTGGCCGCGTATTTGTGCGAACATCCTAATGCAAACGCTGCCGATGTTTGCTATTCACTGAATACGGGACGGGCGGATTTCAACTATCGGGCAACGATCACGGCTCAAAACGCCACGCAACTTCGCGAGCGTTTGTCGGCATTTGCAGCTGATGAGAGTGGCACGGCTGGAGTGAAGAAAGGCACTGTCCGTACACTATCACGGCCCAAAGTGGCATTCTTGTTCACGGGGCAAGGGTCGCAGTACGTCGGTATGGGCCGCGGGCTATATGAATCGCAGCCAGTGTTTCGACGTGCGATCGAACAGTGTGACCAGGTTCTCAGCGGACTCTGGAAGGGCAAGTCGCTACTATCGATTTTCGGTTATGACTCAACCCACAAGCCAGCGGCAGATGACGCCAATGCACCGGTGCATCAGACCGAATTCACGCAGCCCGCTCTATTCGCGCTGGAATACGCGCTCGCCCAGTTATGGCAATCATGGGGCGTCGTGCCGGATATTGTCTTGGGGCATAGTGTGGGCGAGTATGTCGCGGCGTGTGCAGCCGGTATGTTCAGTCTTGAGGATGGTTTGAAGTTAATCGCCGAGCGGGCGCGGCTGATGCAAAGCGTTCAGCAGCGCGGCAAGATGGCCGTCGTTTTTGCGCCGCAGGACCGGGTGGCCAAGGTAATTGCCGATTCGCAAGGCAAGGTGGTGATAGCCGTTCTCAACGGTCCGGAGAATACGGTGATTTCGGGGGATGCGACGGCGGTTGAGCGGGTCGCCAAGCAATTCGAAACGGATGGAGTGCAGGCGAAATTGCTGAACGTCTCGCACGCGTTTCACTCGCCGTTGATGGATGAGATGCTGGACGAGTTCGAGCGATTTGCGGCCGCCATTGAATTTCATGCGCCCCATGTGCCGTTGGCCGCGAATCTCACAGGACAACTAATGACCGCCGCGCCGACGGCCCGCTATTGGCGTGATCATTTGCGGAACACGGTCCAGTTCGCCGAGGGCATGACGCGCGTGGGGGAAATACAGCCGGCGGTGATGATAGAAATTGGCCCAACGCCTAGTTTGCTCGGTATGGGGCGGCGCTGTGTGTCTGAACTTGAGGCGGCGTGGCTCCCCTCGTTGCGGCAAGGGCAGGATGATTTGCAAGTGTTGGCCGCCAGCGTGGGCGAGTTTTATGTGCGCGGCGGCGATATCGATTGGCGTGGATGGGATCGACCATGGTACCGGCAGCGATTGCTGTTGCCGACCTATCCGTTCGAGCGCTCGCGGCAGTGGTACACGCTAGACCCAGCATTGCGGCGGTCGTTTGCCGGTGGTGCTGGCAGTACGCTAGCGGGGGCACCGAGTGGCCATCCGCTGCTGGGTTCGCGGTTATCGACGGTCTGGACGAATTTGCTGTTCGAAACGGGGCTGAGCTCGCGCTCGCCGGCATACTTGGCCGATCACCAAGTGCAAGGATCGCCGGTAACGCCCGCGGCCGCGTATGTCGAACAGGCGCTCGCGGCAGCAGATCAGCTTTTCGGCCCAGGGCGACATGGTTTGGCCAATTTGGCGATTCAACAGGCGATGTTCTTGCCGGAAGGGGCCCGGCGACGCGTCCAGATTTCGGTATCGCCAGAGTCGGGTGGCGAATCAACATTCGAGACATACAGCCGGCCTTCGGAGGCGGATGGTGCGCCGGCATGGGTGATGCATGCTACGGGACGAATGGTGCATGAGTCGCAGGTCGCCCCTGGGGAGCAATCGGCCATACCATCCCTAGACTTGGAAGCTGTACGAGAGCGCGCAGTTGGCGTTTCATCGCGAGAAGACTTCTATCGCTTAATCGCCGAACGTGGACTGGCTTACGGACCGTCGTTTCAGGTGCTCGACGAGTTGCATCGCGGGGCCGAGGGCGCGATCGCCCGCGTACTGCTGCCGGAGTCGGTAGTGCGTGAGGCAAGCCAGTATCATTTGCATCCAGCACTGGGGGATGCACTGTTGCAATCGATGGCCGGCGCGGTGCCGCTGGAGACTGACGGCTCATTCAGTCCGTATACATATATGCCGGTGGGAATTCGATCGGTTCGCTTGCTCGCAGCGATCGATTTAGCTCAGCCCCTCTACACGTACGCGCTTCGTACGTCGGAAGATTCGAGTCCGAGCCCGGAGCGCGTCGAAGGAAACGTGTATCTCGTTGATGAGAACGGCCGCGTATTGGTCGCGTTCGAAGGCGTAGCGGTACAAAGGTTGGGACGGAGCGCAGGGAGCGACTCGACCGTCGATACAAGTCGCTTGCTGTATCGCGTTGATTGGAAAGTGCAGCCGCTCGCTCAAGTTGAGCCGAAGCGAGTCGCCGGAGCTTGGTTGATATTTGCGGACTCAGGAGGCGTAGGACAGAAGTTGGCCGACGAGCTTGCTCGACGTGGACAGACCAACGTGTTGGTCAAAGCGGGCCACGAGTTTAAATACACAGTAGCAAGTTCGGCGAATGGCAAGCCGGATCGTCGCGCGATGGCAACGATTAATCTAATCGACGAATCGCATTATGTTCGATTATTGGGCGAAGCGTTCGCCAACCAACAGACTCCGTGTCTCGGCGTTGTGCATTTGTGGTCGCTCGATATTCCTGCTACGGACCTTACGGCAAAAGCTGCGAAATCCTGGGATCGCACCCGCGATCTGGGCTGCGGCAGTGCCCTGCAATTGATTCGTGCTCTGGCACGAACATCATTCGCGAAAGCGCCTCCACTGTGGTTCATCACGGCCGGCGCGCAGGCCGTCGATGGAACCGTAGCTACAGTCGAGCAGTCGCCCCTGCTGGGGCTCGGTCGCGTTGTCGCGTTAGAACTCCCCGATTTTCGCACGCGGTTACTCGATCTCGATCCTGCCGACTCGGCCAACGCCGTCGGTCTATTCGCAGACGAGCTTCTGGCCGATTTGGCGGAGGGGCAGGTTGCGTATCGAGGTGGCGAACGTTTCGTTGCCCGGCTGGTGCGCGATGCAGCGGCGATTGCCGCCGAAGCCAGTGATCCCGCGGCGTCGCTGTCAGTCCCCGTCGGCCGACCATTTCAACTGCGAATTACGCAACCAGGTTCGTTTGACGCATTGCGGTTTGCACCGGTCGATCGTCAGCCGCCACAGGCCGGACAGGTGGAAATCGAGGTCCGTGCGACCGGCCTGAATTTTAGTGACGTCCTAAAAGCGCTCGGTTTGTATCCCGGCATCAAGGATGCGATTGTGCCGCTGGGCATTGAGGCGTCTGGCGTTGTCACGGCAGTGGGTGAGGGCGTGACGCGATTCCGCGTCGGCGACGAAGTATTGGGCGTTGTGCCGTATGCGTTCGCTTCGCACGCCCGAACGGCAGAGTACGCGCT
>CXWJ01000231.1_pt1 | contig 21458 bp, 18 predicted proteins | sample 590841 | NCBI WGS metagenome assembly CXWJ01 (sample SAMEA3498367, study PRJEB10139) | wastewater metagenome | biome: wastewater treatment plant; material: activated sludge | place: Austria | collected 2015-01-21 | reverse complement strand
ACTTTGTTTCGTCTTCGACCTTCCGCGCGACCTCATCACATCCAACACGCGCGGCATGATGTCTGAATACAACTTATACCAAAGCGGACTGGGCGCGTAATCCCACGCGCCGAGCGTGCGGACGACTCTTCCGCCAAGTCCCTCTTTGAAGCGATAGACGCCCCACATCGAGTCGCTTTCATCGAAAACATCGGGCGCACCCCACAGATCGTAGGCTGTGCATCCACGCGCCTTGGCGCGCTTCATCGCTTCCCATTGCAAAAGATACGTCGGCATTTTTTCACGATGCGCATCGCGCGACATGCCATAGACATAATATGCGCGTCTTGCAAAATAAAAAACAAATATCGCGGCGACGGGTTCGGAGTTGACATCCGCGATTAGAGGTTCACAGGTTGGCAGGTTTGAAGGTTTGAATGTTGAAACTTGCGAACTTTCCAACTTGCCAACATTCAAACCCATAAAAGTTTCCCAGACCGTTTTGTAATATGCCTCATCGCGAATCACAAAGCCATCGCGCACACTTGTTTCAGCATACATCTTGTACAACATGGGCAAATCTTCCAGTTTGCCTACGCGCAGAGAAACACCTTTCTTTTCCGCGAGGCGGATGTTGTAGCGCGTCTTCTGTTTCATCCGCGCGAGGAGTTCGTCCTCGGTTGGATTCAGGTCAATGACGACCGTATTCTTGAACTGTATCTGATCCGACGAGTATCCCCACCCCCTCCGCTTCAACTCGGACGTGATGACTGCCCCGCCTTTCTCTTCGGCATCCTCGGCGCTTTGAGGGATTTCCGTTCCCAGCACAATATCAGGGTCGCATTTCAAGAAGATCGCGCCCTGTTTCTTTGCAAAGGATTGCAGATCGTTCAGCACGCGATTTCGCAGAGACTCATTCGTCCAATCGAGCAACGGTCCCTTCGGCGAATAAAGAATAGACAACCGCGCGGCGAATCCGTTGCGCAGGATTTGGCGTTTGAGGATGAGGGCGGCGGCAACTGGTGAGTGGAAAGTGGAAAGTAGATTCGGATCACTTTCTACTTTCCATTTTCCATCGGCATCCCAAACAGCATACAACGGCTCCCACCCATACTTCTCTTTCACCTGACCCCATTCGTAGGTTTGGAGGAAGTGCGGATTGGGAAGTTTGGAAATCAAATCGTTCCAAAGTTTAACCATCGGCTTGCGATTCCCGTTGTTGTGCATTTGCGCGCCATGCCATAATCATCGTATCGTGACCACCTTTGGACAATTCTCCAGGAATCTCATGCCAATGAAAATATTTCGCGGCACTAGATTCGCCGTTAATTCTTATCTCACCCGAAATTTTTCTGGCAGTGTATACAAAAACAACGCCTTTGCCGCGCGGGTCATCATCAAAATAATATGTAGTGAATAATTCACCAAGTTCTACGTTGAGCCCCGTTTCTTCATAAACTTCCCTGATCGCCGCATTTTTGGGATTCTCATCAGCTTCGACATATCCAGCGGGGACCATCCAGGTTCCTAACCATGGTTCATAACTCCGTCGCAATAACAACAACCTGCCACCCTGCTCGATTAAGACCGCCGCGCCGACTTTCAATTGAACATAATATATCCAACCGCACGCAGGACAGATTTCTCGATCACGATGATCTATATGACGTACTTCCAACTCTGATCCGCATTGAAAACAATAATGTGACATTATTCGCCGCGACTCCCAATGAATTTCAGATACGCCCGATACAGAATCGGATTGTACACTCGATCCATCGCCTGCGCGGCGCGTTTCAGTTCGCCTCCGAATCCGCGCTTGAAGCGATAGACTCCCCACAAGCCATCGTGACGCGACTCGAAATTGGCTTCGAGAGTCGCTTCGTCTTCGTCGGGGACGCCCCACAGGTCGTATTCTTCGCATCCGCGCGCTTTTGCCCACTTCATTGCTTCCCATTGCAGGAGGTACGTTGGCATACGGTTACGTTCTTCGTCCGTGGATGCGCCGTACAAATAATACGCGCGGTTTCCGTTTCGGGCAACAAATAACGCGGCGAGAGCTTTGCCTTCGTATTCAGCGAGGAAAATCTCGCCGAGTCCCTTTGGCTGGAGGAGTCCATACGCTCGCTTGTAATATTCCAGCGAGTGGATTCCGAATCCATCGCGCTCGCCTGTGACGAGCATCATCTTGTGAAAGGATTCGATATCGTCCCACGCGCGGACGGTCACGCCCTTCTTCTCTGCGAGGCGGATGTTGTACCGGGTCTTCTGTTTCATCCGCGCCAGAATGGCGTCTTCGTCATCTTTTATGTTGATGATGATGGTGCGAGGAGGTTGGATGTTGTGTGGAGAGGTTTCAAGTTTCAGGTTCCACGTTTCAGGTTGTTGGTCATTCCATCGGTCAGGTTCGAGTTTCAAGAAGATTGCTCGGTGAGATTTACAGACTGCATCAATCTCGCTCCAAAACTGTTCGCTACTCACTGATGACTGATCACCGATCACCGCTTTCGGAATATATCCAACCGTAAACCCCAACAGCAATTTGCGAAACAATATTTGCGCGCCGATATTTCCACTGATCACTCGCACAGGCTCCCACCCAAACGCGGATTTCAACTCGCCCCACTCCCCTGTTTGCAGGAGGTGGGTGTTGGGATGTTGGGAGAGGAATTGATTCCAGTCGGTGAGGGAGGCGAGGGGCATGGGCAAAGGATGAAGGATGAATTATGAAGGATGAAAATGCAAGGTCGAAGGTCAAAGGTCAAAGGTCAGGAGGGACGTTTGACTTTTGACTTTCGACTCGGATATGGAGGAGTTAGGGACGAGTTCATCGAGCAGGGTGATGATGGCGTCGGTGTCGTTGGCGCGGCTGAGAGACGAGAGTCGCTCGATGGCTTGGGACAGGTTCAAATCGGAGGAAAAAGCGTCTGCGTCGAGGCGGAAGATGTCGGGGTGCAGAGTCTTCGCAAGCGGAGTCCCCTCATCCCAAAGTTCTTCCGTTAATTTTTCGCCCGCGCGAATGCCCGTGTATGAAATTTCGATGTCGCGATGAGGTTCGAGACCCGAGAGTCGAATGAGGTCTTCGGCGAGATCGAGGATGCGGACAGGCTCGCCCATGTTGAGCACAAAAGTTTCGCCGCCGTTTTCCATCGACGCGGCTTGAAGCACGAGATAGACCGCTTCGGGGATGGTCATGAAAAAACGATACATGTCGGGATGCGTGATGGTGACGGGTCCGCCGCCCGCGATTTGATTTTTGAAAATCGGAATGATGGAGCCGCGACTGCCGAGGACGTTGCCAAATCTCACGACAGAAAATGCGTGCTTCGTATTGCGTACTGCGTATTGCGTACTGTCGTTGTCTACTTGTTTACTTGTGTACGTGTGTACGTGTTTACTTGCATCGAGAACAATCATCTCTGCCAAACGTTTTGTTGCTCCATAGATTGATGACGGGCGGACGGCTTTGTCGGTGGAGATGAGCACGAATCGTTCGACGTTTTGGCTGAGCGCGGATTCAACAACGTTGCGCGTGCCGAGGACGTTGTTCGTGATCGCCTCGACGACGTTAACCTCCATCAACGGAACGTGTTTGTGCGCGGCGGCATGGAACACGATTTGCGCCTGATGTTGCGAAAAAACTTGCGCGAGGCGTTCCGCGTTGCGAATGTCGGCGATGACGGGCGAAAGGGAAAGAGTTGGATAATCTTGATTCAGTTCGAGCAGAATTTCAAAGATGCTGTTCTCGCCGTGACCGAGCAAGACCAATTCAGATGGGTTGCGACGCGCGATCTGGCGACAGAGTTCGCGCCCAATGGAACCGCCCGCGCCCGTGACGAGGACTCGCTTGCCCTCCAGCGCCGCGCCCACGGCTTCATCGTTGACGCGGACGGGTTCGCGGCGGAGCAGGTCGGTGATGTCCACTTCGCGCAAGCGGTTGACGCTGACCTTGCCGCCGATGAGTTCGTAGATGCCAGGCATCGTGCGCGAGGGGATTCCCTTCACGCGGCAAACATCGTTGATCGCGCGGACAAGTTGCCCAGGCGCGGAGGGAATCGCGATGATGACTTCGTCCACGCGGTGTAGGTCAATTGCAGAGGAGAGATCGTTGACAGCGCCGATGACCGTCACGCCGTGGATGGAATGTTTTTGTTTGGCAGGGTCGTCATCGAGGAAGCCAACGGGAACGAGATTCAACTGCGATGATTTTTGCAGTTCGCGCACGACCAACGCGCCTGCGTCGCCCGCGCCGATGATGATGGCGCGTTTGCTTTTTCCGCTGGAACGCGCGGACATGGATTGTTCGGCAAGGATTCGCAACGCAAAACGCGAGCCGCCGATGAGGACGAGCGAGAGGAGCCAGTCAATACCCAATGCGGAACGCGGCATCCCAGGCAGGACGCGTCCCGCACTGATGAGCAGAAGCATCACGCCAGAGACCAGCACCGAAGCGGAAGTGACGGCAACGGTGATCAATCTCAACTCGCCTGTGCTGGCATAGATCCACAGGCGGCGATATAAGCCGAAGAAAAAGTACACTGGGATTTTGATGGTCAGCGCGACGACGCTCATCAACACAACGGCGGGGAAATAAAACGGCAATTCCTCCACGTTCAACCGCAGGGCGAAACTTCCCAGCACCGAGACGATGATGAGGGCAATGTCGCCAATGAGGACAAAGCGGTTGCGGATGTGGGGCGGACGAGACATGGTAAGTGGTAATTGGTGATTGGAGGAGAGAGAATTAGAGAACTAGAGATTGGACGCTTCGTCTGCGCTCGTCTAACGGCTCGCTCCGCTCAGCGCGGAGGATTGTTGGCGCATGGACTCGATAGTTTCTTTTAGACCTTCGGCGAGAGATGCGGTTGCGGTGAAACCAATTATATCTTTTGCTTTTTGCGGGCTTCCGACGGAGCGATAGATGTCGCCTGTGCGCGGGGATGCGAATTCGGTCGGCGGCGCGTTGGGGAAAAATTCATACAACACTTCGAGCAGGTCGAGCAGGCGCGTTTCGACGCCGGTGCAGATGTTGAAAACTTTTCCTGCGGCGTTCGGGTGTCCGGAGGCGATCAGGTTGGCGCGGACAACATCATGGATATTTATCAGGTCGCGGGTTTGACCGCCATCGCCGAAGATGGTGACGGGCTTGCCATCCAGCAATCGTTGAATGAAGATCGGAACAGCGGCGGCGTACATCGAGTCGGGGCGTTGGCGCGGACCGTAGACGTTGAAATAGCGGAGCGCGACAACTTCAAGACCAAATTCATTCGTGAACAATTCCGCGTACATTTCATTGATTCGTTTCGACAACGCGTAGGGGGATTTCGGCTGAAGCGGCGTTTCTTCCGCGAGCGGCAACGCGTCGGATTCGCCATAGACCGCCGCGCTTGATGCAAGCGCCACTCGCCTGACGCCCTCGCGTCGCGCGGCTTCGAGCAGGAGATGCGTTCCGCTCACGTTGATATCGAAGCACTCTTGCGGTTCATCCATGGATTGCGGGACGGAGACGAAGGCGGCAGAGTGGAAAACAGCGTCCATGCCGCGAACAGCCTCCCCGACGCGCGAAGCGTCTCGAAGGTCGCCTTCGATGATCTCGAGGTGGGCGCGTCCGTGTTTCTGGATCAGCCCTTCGATGTTTTCGCGTCTGCCTGTGCTGAAATTATCCAACACGCGAACCGAGTCGCCGTGCGCGAGCAAAGCATCTGCAATGTGCGAGCCGATAAATCCCGCGCCGCCAGTGACTAGAAATTTCATCAGCGTCCTGTACGACGCAACATCGTGCCGATGGTGCGGAGGATGATCTGCAAATCCATCGTCAGGGAGCGATGTTTGATATAGTAGAGATCGTATTCGAGTTTGACTGCCATCTCGGTGACGCTGGCGTAGTAGCCGTAATTGATCTGCGCCCAACCTGAAACGCCGGGTTTGACGAGCAAACGCGCGCGATAAAACGGGACTTGCTTTTGAAACGCCGCGACCAGTTCGGGCCGTTCGGCGCGCGGACCGACGAGACTCATGTCGCCGCGCAAGACGTTCCAGAATTGCGGAAATTCATCGAGCCGCGTCTTGCGCAAAAAATCTCCGACGCGCGTGACTCGCGGATCGTTCTTCTCGGCGAGTTTTGCTTCACCCTGTTGTTCCGCATCCTGACGCATCGAACGGAATTTGTAGATCGTAAAACGACGCGCGCCTTTACCCAAGCGAGTCTGTTTATAGGTGATAGGAAACCCGCTATCAAGAACGATGGCAAGGGCAACAAACGGGAACAATAAGAGCAGGAATACGATTCCCACCAACCCTCCCGCAACATCGAGTGCGCGTTTGGTCAATTCGTACATGCCGCCCACCCGCACCTCGTCTACGAAAGAACGTATGATCCAATCTGACTCGAGGTGATGGATAGGAAGCCGCCCGGTCATCTCTTCATAGAGGATGGGCATACGCGTCACTTCGACGCCTTTTTCCTGAGCGTCTAAAATGGCTTGAAAAGTCTTCCCTTGTATCTCGCCATTAATTGCAACAACAAGGTCCGTAACCTGGTGTTCATCAATCAGGGTAAGCAATCGATCGCTGGAGCCAAGGACCTTCGAACCGTGAAATGATTTTCTGACCTTCTGGTTATCGTCGTCCACAAAACCCACGAGGTTGAACGAGCGCGTACCCAGCGTCTCGTATAATTGGGCAAGGGTCTTCCCCGCCTGCCCAGCGCCGATGATGAGCATACGGCGCAACTGCCCCGTCCGTTTGTAGATGCGGATGAAGATCATGCGCCAGGTAAGGGTAAGGAGCGAAGCGAAGATGAGGTACGCGCCTACGCCGACGCGCGGCAGGTTGGTTGGGTCTTGGGTAAACACAAAGACGAACGAGTACAACGCCAGCGCAATGAACGCGGCAATCGCAATGCCGCGCGTTGTTTTGCGCCCGCTCCCCGCAATGGACGGCTCGTATAAATCCACCAGCAAAAGAATCCATAAGATGGGCAGAAGATAAAACCAAAACGGGACTTCGATATCCACCCTCGTATTGAGAATTACGATGATCCGCGGTTCTGGGATCGGAGGTTTTTCAGCCAGCAATGCCTGATATTGAACGTTATAGTTGTACGCCCGCCAAACCGACAATGCGGCAAACACGGAAACGATCGACAACACGAGGTCGCCCAGAAACAACAGGGTGCGATGCTCGCTGGGACGCAACCTCAATGGAGTGGTGCGAAGATTTTCAGCCATTCTTTCTCAAACCAGAGGCGAGCATGCTCCACAACAACCCACTACCCCATGAAATGTGCATGACAGGAATTGCCAACGGCAACCCCAAACTTAAAAAATTCTTTTTCAACCGCAACCTTGCTTGAAGTCCTGCCAGCAGGCAGATGAAAACATAGAGGAGAATTTCGCCGCCCAAAAGATATTTCACCAACGGGAAGAATATCGACAACAGTCCCAACCCTGCCAGACTCAAGACAAACAACGGAGGCAGAGCCTGCCTCCAACGAAGAGTGTTAGGATATCTGCGCAACATTCGCCACTTCCAATATCCATAACGCCAGTATTGCCGCGCCAGTTCCAAGAAGGTTGCGCGCGCAAAATAAACCGAACGGATGGACGGATCGAGCCAGATTCTACCACCCGCCTCCCGCACGCGCGCGTTGAACTCATAGTCTTCGTTGGTGAGCAAAGTTTCGTCGAACATTCCCACTGATTCGATCAACGTCCGTTTGAACGCGCCAAACGGCACCGTGTCCACCTCTGCGGCTTGTTTCGCGTGACGATACAACGCGTCGCCCACACCCAGCGGATGCGCCGCCGCAACCGCGATGGATTCGGCGATCCACGTTTTCGCGCCCGCACGAATCTCCCACACGCCGCCCACGTTATCTCCGCGTTTCGCTTCGAGCGCCGTCACACAATTTTCCACATAATCGGGATACGGTTTCGAGTGCGCGTCCAGCCGAACAATAATTTCGCCCCGCGACGCTTCGATGGCGCGGTTCACCGCCGAGGGGATTGTGCGTTTCACATTATCCACCACGCGCACATCCAGATCGGAAAATTCCCTCTGAAACGCGGCGATCACTTCGCGCGTGCTGTCGGTCGAAAAACCGTCTGAAATAATCACTTCCATTTTGGAACGCGGAAATGTTTGCTCACGCAGGGCTTCAAGCAAGAGTCGAATGGTGGACTGCTCGTTGTAACAAGGAATAACGATGGAGACTTTTGGCATTTTATTTTCGCGCTAGCGGCAGGCGGATCGTGAACGTCGTCCCATGCCCCGCCGAACTTCGGACGCCAATTTTACCACCATGCGCCTGCACGATCTCGCGCGCAATTGCCAGACCCAACCCTGCGCCATGACTCTCATTCCGCGCGCGGGATGGGTCAACCTGATAGAACCGATCGAACAAGCGCGGCAACGCTTCACTCTCGACACCGACGCCTGAATCAGTCACCTCGAACTCCAGCCACCCCCCAGCAAACTTTGCAGACAATGTAACCTGCCCATTCGCGGGCGTGAACTTCAACGCGTTGTCAACGAGATTCGTAAACACCTGCGCCAGTCTATCGCCATCGCCAAGAAGCGCGGGCAAATCGTCAGGTACATCCACTCGTAAATTCACATTCACTTTTTGCGCCTGCAACGAAAACTTTTCGGCAATGCCGCGCAGCAACGCCCCCGCATCCACTGCGGAGATGTTGAGGTCAGCCGTGCCAGCTTCCAGTCGGGCAAGATCAAGCAAGTCCAATGCCATGCGGTGCATCCGCCCGGCTTCGTCATAGATGATTTGCGCGGCTTGCTTGCGCGCATCGGGCGAATCGGCAGTGTTATCGAGGATGGCTTGGGCAAATCCCTGAATGGACGTGAGCGGCGTCTTCAACTCGTGCGAAACGTTCGCCACAAAATCGCGCTGGGATTTTTGGCTGTCGTTCACGCGTCGAATCATCGAGTTGAACGCTTGAGTCAACTCTTGCACTTCGCGCGGTCCATGCGACAAAACAGATTCCGCATCCGCGCTCTGCGGGTAATTTCTGGCGGCGATGACAACCTGCTGTAACGGGTCTGCCACCGAGCGCGAGATAATAAACGCCAGCACGAGCGAGAGTAACAGGGCGATGAAGCCGCCCTGCAAGATCGGAGTCAACAGTTCGTCGGCAAAGATATTCAAGAATTTTGTCGCAGGTCGAGGCGCGGCGACAATGATCATGTTCCCATTGGGTAAGCGAGATTTGGTCTGCAACCACTTCCCGCCTTGCGCATCGGTGACAAATTGCGAGTTTCGGTTCACAAAGGTGTTGCGCGGAAATGGAATGGCAGGCTGTTCGGGATTCGAATCGAAGATGACCGCCTCGGTCAAATCGAAGATGAGGATGCGAGCGTTGTGCGCTTCGGCAATCTCGCGCAGCTTGGCTGTGTCTTGCAACAGTTCGCGCGGGTTCGTTGAGAGCTGGGTTTGCGCGTTCCGTAATCGTTGCAGGGTCTCGCGATACAGGATCGGGTTGCGAAGCAAATAGACAAACAAAACAACAATCACCGCCAGTAATGCAACGGTGATTACGAGGGCATAACTCAGCCAGAGGCGTGAACGGAGCGAGGTGAACATTCTAAGGAAACGACTTGCAGATTATTTTTTGCAACCCCGCGAAATCCGCGAAGGATTCGTCAGGCTTGCGGATTCGATTTTCGATGTTCCCGCAATTTCTCGCGGAGTTTGAGGAGCGTCTCTTGTAATTCATCAAGTTCTTCCTGTTTGAGCGCGGACCACGGAGCGAAAAAATACGCGTCGGTCTGGTTTTCAACGTGCTCGCGCAATTCGATTCCCTGCTGCAAAATGCGGTACACGCCAGAGTCGCCAGCTTGTTCGAGCCAACCGATCTCTTGCGCGGCTTGCAATGCGATCGCGTACTCGTCGGCGTCGTATCCGCGAAAGGCAAGCTGTTCAGCCAGTTTTTCCGCGGTCACCGGAGTACCGCCCGCCGTGACGCCCAGCACATTCCAAACTATGCCTGCCGTATTAAAGTGCGGACGCGCCGCTTCAAGATGCGAATCGTCGCGATAGGCGAATAAGTCCAACAGATATTCTCGAATCTTTGTCATCACCGGGCTTTCCCGGTCTGCCACGCGGAAGCGCTTGAGGATCGCCCATTTTTCCGGGGGTTCAGGAGCGTTGTCATTCGCCAGCGCGATCTTCTTGAGCAATACCTTGAGGCGTTCGAGATCGATCTCCGGCATAGCCTCCGGCGGCGGGAGTTTTGCATCGCCAGCCATGATAATGAATTTGACGCCCGCCCGCGCCATTTCGGTCACCTTGTATTCATCCTCAGGTTGAGGCTGAATCCATCCCTTCACATCGAGGTAGGTAAACGTCTTCTCGAATTTCTCCGGGTTGGTGAACGGGTCGCGCTTTTGAAAATTAGCGAGCGAGAAATAATCCAATCCCAATTCGCTGTACAGATACAGTTCAAAGGGGACATCGTTACGCACGGCGACTTTTTCGATCTCAGGTTCGGTGATCGCCCAGATCTCCTGAATGACGGCATGCATTTGCGCCCAGATTTTTGACAATGGGATGGTCGGTTCGTTCATAGTCCAACATAAGTGTACGCTTCTACGGGCAGAACAAACTTGCAATGCCGTAACGAACTGCGTCAGGCAACGACCAGCTTATATCCGACGCCGGTCACGGTCTCAATCTTCACGGAACTAGGCTCCAGCGCCTTCCGCAGATGCGCCACATGCACGTCCACGGTGCGTGTCTGGCCATAGAAATCGAAGCCCCATGCCTTTTGTAGAATTTGCTCGCGCGTGAGCACCAACCCGCGATGTTCCGCAAACGTGAGCAACAAGTCGAATTCTTGCGTGCGCAGATTAAGGTTGGATGAAGAACCGATTCGAACCTCCCGTCGGGCTGGATCAACCGTCAGGTCGCCGAGGTGAATCGTGGAGACATTTTCCGCTTTTACATTCCGCTCGCCGCGTCGCAAAATCGCCTTCACACGCGCGACCAGTTCGCGCGGATTGAATGGCTTGGTGAGGTAGTCGTCGGCGCCAAGTTCGAGACCGAGAATTTTATCGATATCTTCATCGCGCGCCGTGAGCATGAGAATCGCGGCGGGATGATTTGCAGACCGCAAACGGCGGCACACCTCGAAGCCGTCGAGTTTCGGGAGCATTACATCCAGCACGATCAAGGCGGGATGTTCGTGGCGCGCCAAATCGAGCGCCGCCTCGCCGTCTTTTGCAGAGACGATGCGAAAACTTTCGCGTTCGAGATACATCCGCGCGAGTTTGATGATGGAGGGTTCGTCGTCGACGAGGAGGATGAGTTCGTTCACAGGCAGAGATTAGAGACTGGGGATCGGGGATTAGAAAAGAATCACCGCGAAGTCCGCAACATACGCGAAGAAAAATTTATACCTTAGCGGTCTTTGCGCGCTTCGCGGCTAACAAAAAACTAATCGCCGCGAGAGGGGTTGAGTAAGGCTACACATTCAATTTCAACTCTCGCTCCTTTGGGTAAACCTGTCGCCGCAATGGTGCTCCGCGCGGGAGGGTTCTCAGGAAAGAATTCAGCATAGACCGCATTCATTTTGACAAAGTCGTTCATGTCTTGCAAAAACACGAGCGTCTTGACCACAAAATTCAATCCCGAGTCTCCCGATTCGAGCACATGCTTAAGATTGGTCAGCGCCTGTCGCGTTTCCGCTTCGATGCCGCCCTGGACAATTTCCATCGCGAGAGGGTCTAGCCCGATCTGCCCGGCGGTGAAAATAAAGCTCTCGGTGCGAATGGCTTGCGAATAAGGACCGATCGCCTTAGGCGCTTTATCGGTATGGACGATTTTTTTACCTTCGGACGTGTACATAATCTGCCTCACTTTGTTTTATCTTAGTAAGGCGATTGTACTGCTGATTGCGGGTTAATGGAAAAGATTCTTTGCCACGGATTTACACGGATTTCACTGATTTATTTTCTGTGTCAATCCGTGAAATCCGTGGCTAGGGTTTGAATCGCTATGGGATTGTAGTCTTCTCGGGGCGCGGGTTGGCTTCGCGGAAGGCGTGGAGCGCGTCGCGCAGGGCTTTGCCTGTGCCGCCCATTGTCTCTTTGATTTCTTTCAACTTCTCGCCCATCGCGTGGACGGTCTCCTTTGCCTGTTCAGAGTCCATCACCTTGCCGTTCTCATCGAAGCCTGCATGCGAGTCAACGATAGATTGCGCGCTTTCGTAGACAGGCTTGGCGTCTTTCGCCGCATCTGTAAATGCATCCAACGCGGCTTCTACGGCAGAGATATCCTTTCCATTTTGTGCGGCGCGATCAATTAATTGACGGGCTTTGCCGATGAACTCCTCGGTCTTGCTTAAAATTTCATATGCGCGAAGTTGCTTCGCCCAGATTTGCTCCAGACGCTCATTCGTCATTTCGCCCTGCGGCGGAGTGGTCGGATCATATGACCCTGCGGCTGAAACGCTAAAAACCGACAGGCTTCCCATGCCTAGCACTGCCACCAACACCAGCAGCATGGTTTTCTTGAACAATATCTTCATCGTCATGGTAAACCTCCTTTCAAGGTTATGGTGGGAATTGTAGGATGTGCAAGTTACGCCTGTATGGTAGGGATGTAAAATTGTTGTAAAAACCCAGCCCGGGCGGTTTGCAATTGGGAGTTGAGGTTTAATGGACTCATTCCCACGCACTTCCTTTACACATGCGCCAATGATAAAATGAGCGCAATCCAAAATAATCCGCTGACAACATAGGCTTCATGGAGAAAACACAAAGCGTTTTCTCAGCTTCTCTACAACTCTGCGGCAATACCATGGTATACGCCATACAGATGTTGTCGATAGACGTCAAGCAGTGGATCATTGAAAACGGAAAATACAGAAACAAAGATATGAAAACCAGCCTTGAAAAACTAAAAAAAATCTCCGAAAAGCCATGGTTTTATCCAATGGCTTTATTTTTGATTGCATTCGCATCCTATGGATACGCCTTGACATCCCTCGGTTATTACTGGTCGGATTGGGAAGTCATGTTCTTCACCAAGCTAGACTCTGCCTATCAATTTGGATACTATGCCGAAGATAGACCATTTCCATGGGCGTATCAGTTGATCTATTTTCTTGTTGGCTCGAAACCGATCGGCTGGCAGGTTGCCAGTTTAATACTGCGCTGGGCAGGCTCCTTGCTTTTTGTCTACGCATTGATTCACATATGGCCAACTTATCGAAAACATTTCTATTGGCTGGGCGCGTTAGTTCTCGTGTATCCGGGCTTTATTCAACAAGAACAGTCTGCCGCGTTTTCGCGCCACATCATGACATTATTTCTCTTCGGTTTATCGTTATATTGGATGACGCTTGCGATCACCCGGCCCAGGTGGGCAAACCTGCTGTTTCCATTATCATGGATCGCCACCTTTATGCACCTGTTTACGATCGAATATTTTTCAGGGCTCGAGTTGATGCGCCCTGTTCTGATCTGGCTGTTGGTTGCCAACGGAATCAAAACGGATTGGCGCTTGCTTAAGAAGGTCGCGTTCTATTCCCTGCCCTACATCCTGGTCACCGCATTCTTTTTCTGGCTACGGTTTGCATACTTCCCCAAGGTCTTTCGGACCTTTGCGCGCCTCGAAAGCATCAGTTCCACCATCGACGCTTTTCAAGGTTCCTTTATCGGAACGGTACTCAATTTTTTCAACAAAGGCGCGCTGGATATACTGTTTTCAACAGTGCAAGTATGGACCGACTCGATCACCGGATTCGGCGATTTCACCTTCCAGCGACCACTCGCCTGGTTCGCGTTCGGGCTGGGCACATTCTTCGCTCTCGCTTTTTCGTTTTTCTATAACACAACCGAGGACGAATCTGCAAACCGACCCTCCCCATTCTGGCTGGCTGGTACCGGGCTTTTGATGTTCGTCACGAGCGCGATTCCTATTTGGGCAATCGGCAAAGAAGTTGGCACAGGCGGTTGGAATGAACGCTTCACCCTCGCCCCAATGTTTGGCGCCACCTTGCTGGTGATCGGGCTCTTGCTTGTGCTTGTTCGTCCCGCCGGGCAAAAATGGATTTTCGGCTTCCTGCTCATGTTTTCGGTAGCCACGCAAGTTTGGATGGCGAGTTCGTACCGGCGCGATTGGACGATCCAACCCGATTTCTACTGGCAGCTGCATTGGCGCATTCCCGCTTTACAAACGGATACGGCTGTGCTCAGTTTTGGCTACCCGTCATTCATGATCACGCATGACATGGACGCGACCTGGGCCGTCAACCTGCTATATCATTTTCAAATCAAAGACGGCATCATCCCATACATGTTCATCACCCCCGAATATGAAAAATATTTTCAGCCGGACATCCCCATCAAAATACCCGCCCGTAATTTGATGTTTGATGGGAATACATCCAATACCATCGCTGTTTTTCGCCAGACCGATTCTTCGTGCCTGCGGGTTTTAGACTCCGTGTACATGTATGACCCCTTGCTGGATGAAGGAAGCCAGAAGTTAATCCCCATGTCTGACCTTACCCGCATCATCCCGGACCCTACGCCTGCCTCGCCGGACACAGACATTTTCGGCCCCGAACCCGCGCGTACATGGTGTTACTTCTTCCAGAAGGCAGACCTCGCGCGTCAGACGAAAGATTGGGGTGCAGTCATTGATCTTTATCAACAAGTGCAGGGACTTGGCTTTACTCCGAAATACGGCGCGGAGTACATTCCCTTCATCGAGGCGTTCGCCCAGACCGGCGACTGGCAAACCGCATACGACCTGACCATCGCCGCCAAGGAATTGTCCCAACAGCAAAAGCGGATGCTATGCGCCAATTGGTATCGCTTTGCCGAACTCCCCTCGGCGGATATGCAAATGATCGAACGGATCGTTCAAGATTTACCTTGTTAAGCGTATTCTTCGATTAGCGATTCCAGACGGGATTAATCTCATGAAACTCTCCTCCCTCACCCTCCACCACATCTCCATGCCGCTGGTTGCGCCGTTCGAGACCTCGTTCGGGCGCGAGACCGTGCGCGAGTGCGTCATCATCGAACTCCACGCCGAAGGTCTGACCGGCTGGGGCGAATGTGTCGCTTCGCGCGAGCCGGGCTACAACTACGAAACGACCGGCACCGCGTGGCACATCCTCAAAGATTTCATCGCGCCGTTGATTTTAGAACAAGACATCCGCGATGCGAACGATTTCCAATCCCGCGTCGAGCGGATTCGCGGTCATCACCTCGCCAAGGCGGGCGTCGAAATGGCGCTGTGGGATCTGCTCGGCAAGCGCGACGGTAAATCGTTGAAAGACATGTTCGGCGGGACGCGCGACAAGGTCGAGGTGGGAGTATCCATCGGGATTCAAGAATCCGCATCCGCGCTGGTGAAGACGGTTGATTCGTATTTAGGTCAGGGCTATCGCCGCGTCAAGATCAAGATCAAACCCGGGCGCGAAGTGGAGGAGACTCTCGCCGTCCGCAAGGCGTACCCGAATCTGCGCTTGCAAGTGGACGCCAACTCCGCGTACACGCTCGAGTCCGCGCAAGTGTTGAAAAAGATTGACGACCTGAATCTACTACTGATCGAACAGCCTCTCTTCGAGGATGACATTTGGGATCACCGCCTCTTGCAATCCGAATTCAAAACGCCGATCTGTTTGGATGAAAGCGTGGTCTCGCCGCGCCATGCGCGTTACGCGCTGGAGATGAAAGCCTGCAAGATCATCAACATCAAGCCCGCGCGCGTCGGCGGGTTGAGTCAGGCGGTTGCGATCCACGATCATTGCCTTTCGCAACAAGTCCCTGTTTGGTGCGGCGGGATGCTCGAAACGGGGATCGGACGCGCCTCGAATCTCGCGCTCGCGTCTCTGCCTGGATTCGTCCTGCCCGGCGACATCTCCGCGTCGGATCGCTACTATCACCGCGACATCACGGACGAACGCTTCACATTGAACGACGACAGCACGATCACCGTGCCGACCGGTCACGGCTTGGGCGTGACGATTGACGAATCCGCGCTAAAAGAATTTTCGCTCGCTCAAATTATATTGAAGGCATAAAGTTCTCCCCTCTCCCTATGGAAATTAACAAATAAATATCGTAATCGCGTGTAGTTGGCGTTCTCTAACGCCAACGGGCGCGTAAGAGAACGCGCCCTACACAAATTACGTGATTATTTTCTTAAAGTTCATCAAGAGAGGGGTCGGGGGCGAGGTCGAGTTATAATCATCGCGCCATGAAAAAACTTTATTCACTCTTTATTCTTCTTCTCTTACTCGCATCCTGCTCCCCTCAAGCATCATCCAGTCCTCAACCTCTCGATAACTCTCCACTCTCCCTCGCCACATCAACGCCGATTGCGACATTTGAACCCATCGTATTCGCTCCCGCGCCATCGGGCGCGCGCATCGGCGATTCGGTTCCCGCGGTGCTGCGCGAACAAGTTCAAAATTTGAATCTATCGAATTTCATCCTCGACGCGTCGCCGTTCGTCGAATCGAATCCATTGCTGAGCGAGAAAAAAATTCAATGGGTCTACGCGCTCGTCGCGCCGTTCCCAACTGTGACAGACGGCGTGACGCTCGACCAACTCCGCCTCGCATGGACGGAAGGCAAATTGATTAATGGGATGCCTCTGTTGATGGAAGAATCTACACGGGACGCGTTAACCGTCCTGTGGGATGCGCCAGCCTCCCCGCCGGCGCGAATCGTTTCGACGGGCGAACTGCTCGACGAAGCGTGGAGCGAATCCGCCTGGGCGATCGTTCCGTTTGAAGAACTCCAGCCGAAGTGGAAAGTATTGACCATTGACGGGGAATCGCCGATCAGAAAAAATTTCGATCTCGCATCCTATCCACTTATTGTGGACTTTACATTTCAAACATCAACTAATTCTCTAATCTCTAATTCTCTACTCTCTAACTATGATCCCTCCAAATTAACCACCGTCATCCTCACCGGCGTCACCGCCCTCGTGCGCGCCACTGCTGTGACAATGGAATACAAAGGCGTGACGTATCCCGGCGAAAAAATACGCGATGTGTTGCGCGAGGCGGACATCGCCCACATCAGCAACGAAATCCCTTTTTTCACAGGATGCGAATTCCCCAAGCCCGACGCGACAGGTCCGCTGGTATTTTGCAGCGACCCAAAATACATCGATCTGCTCACTGATGTCGGCGCGGATGTGGTGGAGTTGACCGGCAATCACTTCGCCGATCGCGGCGCGCAAGGGATGCTGGAGACGATCGAAATTTACAATCACCACGATCTGCCCTACTTTGGCGGCGGCACAAACTTGACCGATTCGCTCGAACCCGCTCTATTTGAAGTCAACGGCAACAAGATTGCGTTCATCGGATGCAATAAACCGGACGTAGACCGCTTCCCCACCGCGCGCGACTTTCGCCCCGGCGCCGCGCCGTGCGACTTTAAGTATCTCGCGCAAAAGATCGCCGAATTAAAAACGCAAGGCTATGTCGTTATCTCCACCTTCCAATGGAACGAAAGTTACGACTCGCGCCCCAGCCCGCAACAGATGACAGACTTTCGGTTGATGGCAGACTCCGGCGCGTCGATCGTGAGCGGCAGTCAGGCGCATTACCCGCAAATGATGGAATTCCACGGTGACGCGTTCATTCACTACGGCTTGGGAAATTTATTCTTCGACCAGATGGGCGACCAGAGTTGGATGCCGCCGGGCATTCGTCGCGAATTTTACGACCGTTATGCGATCTATGACGGCAAACTCATCAGCGTGGANNGGTCCCGACTCCCACTCCAACGATCACGCCGACTCTCACGCCGATGTCCATACCAACGATCGTTGTGACGCCGACGCCATAGATCGTTCGGTCATGAACTTAAAACGTTCAATCTGCCTCAGACCGGGGTAAGATGGTCGAAACCCCGAGCCGTTTTACACCGGAGGACTCATGAATCAAAACCGCAAATACCTCGGCATGACCATCCCTCAACTTGGCGTTTTAGGCGCGTTAGCGGGAACATTGGTATTGATCCTTTGCGTTGCCGGGTATTTCATTTTCACAGGCGGGGTGACCTCGAGGGCTCCACAACCGGTCGCGCCGACGCTTGTCATCCCCACCGCAACCCTGGTCGCTCCTCCCACGTCCACGCCAACGCTGGCGCCGACCGCGATCCCGTATGAGCAATTGATTCCACAGGGATGGAAACAGCAGAAGACTGCGAACATTGAGATTTGGCTGCCGAGCGATTATCGACAAACTACAGTAAAAGACCTTGTTTTCCTTGATAAGCAAATCTCTGTTGAACTCACTCTTTCACGGACACCGACAAAAACATCGCTGTACCACCTGTATGTGATTATTGCCCGTGAACCATTGCGAGGCGATTCCGTAATTTCACATCTTGAGTCTTCGCCCACCGACATGCCAGCCGCTCCTACGACCTTCCGGGTTGTAGAGGAACGGAATGTGCTCTTAAATACCACGCCGGCGGTACGATTACTGGTCGAGGGAAAATCAACCGACAACGTGGACGTCAATACGTTGGTGTATGTTTTTTTAGAGGATGATACAGTCTGGTATGTAGAATATTGGACGCAAATAAACGAGTTTTACAATCAACTGGAGACTTTTGAGAAAAGCATCCTAACATTTCGTCTGGTGAAATAATTACCTCGGGCGTCAATCGAAATAAATATTCAAATCCGAACAATCGAACCGATTCCCGCAATTGGGACAGATGACCTTGCAATTCTTCTCGCGCATCTCGCTCCCGCATCGGTCGCAGATGTAAATCCGCCGGTCTGACTCAGGGTGCGCCTGCTTCAGTTTTCCCCAGCCTTCATCCCACCGGACGGGTTTTAGCCGCGCCGCGTCAAATTCTCCAATTCTCTTTTCTCCCAACCTCATCACTTCGTTGATCGCCTCGTCCGCATCCCGTCGCAATTCCTCCACGCGGATTCCCCGGCACACCGGCGGAAAATCTTTCAGCCATCGGACGCTCCGCTCATGCACCTTCACCGCGCCGTTGTAATTCCCACGCGTGATGTGCAGGTACGCCACGCCCACTTGTAAGATTCCCCGGTACAGGTCGCGGACTTTTCCTTTCTCTTCCAGCCACGCCGCCTCAAGTGCTTCATGCGCCTCGAAGTACTTCCCTTCATTGAAGAGACGTAATCCTTGCGCGGCGTGCGGATGGAGCGAACCGGCACAGTCGATGGTTAATTCAGTCATGGTGAGGGTGTTGGTGATTATAGCCGGGATGGTACAATCCCCTCACCCTATGCGCGCCCTGTCATCCAACAAAATCCTGATCGCCACCCTGGGGCTGATCGCCCTCGCGGCATTGATGTTCCTCGCCTCCGGGCTGGGCGGCATGGAATTTCGAGAGGGACAACAATTTGGAACCGGAACGGCAAACGGAGTTCGCTCCGCCGCCATCGAAGCCATCCGGAATATGCAAGCCATCCCTTTCCAGACTCAACTGACTGTTGCGATCCTGCTCGTCATCCTATTCGCAATGATTAGCATGCTCCTCTCGCCCGAAATGCGCAAACGCCTGATCAAAGCCGTCATTCGGGCATTTCTCACCATCTGGCTGTTATCTGTTATCTTCACCCGCTATCCAAATATCCTCAACCAGTTGGGGCTTAACCTTTCCGCATTGAATGCCGAGTCAGGCGAGACAACGACCGGAGCGGCGGCTCCGGAATTCACGCCTCCGCAATCCGCTTCGTGGATATCGTACCTGCTGAGTTTCGGTCTGCTCGCCCTGGCGCTGTTTATCGCATGGAAAGTTTACTCTTTTTGGAAGGAACTCAACGCCCCATCCGATATTTCAAAAACAAAAATCGCAAAGATCGCCCGCGCCTCCATTCTGGATTTATCCGCGGGCAGAGATTCGACGGATGTGGTCCTCAACTGCTACTATCGGATGAGCGACGCCGTCTCGCAGCGCAAAAACCTGAGCCGAAACGCTTCGATGACCCCGAGTGAATTTGCCTCGCGCCTGGAAGCGGAAGGACTCCCCGCCGACGCGGTGCGCGCGCTGACACGGCTCTTCGAGTCGGTTCGCTATGGCGGGCAAAGATCGAATCCGAACATGGTGAATGAAGCCGTGGCGTGTCTCACCTCCATTTTGCAACACTGCGGAGAGCCGGCATGACCCGTCGTAACCTTGCAACGCTGATTGTGATTGCGGTCATTGCCGCCTTGCTGGCATTTCCGTTCCGCGAGGCAATGTATCACCTTGTGGTGATTCCGCTTGCTTATGTATTGTGGCTGCTCGGGTTGTTCTACCGCTCCATCGACCAATCGTTTTGGTGGATCGGCGTCGCGCTGATCGTCCTGCTCGTTCTGGGAATCAGCCTCCTACCGGAGATCAAGCCGAACGGAAGAAAGATCGACCTCCAGCGCGAGGAACGCGGAGGGGTGGAAAGTCTCGCTCGCGCCTTGGCGAAATCGAATCAAGGAACATACTTCAAGTGGATGGTGGCGAACCGCCTCGGCAAGTTGGCGCATCAACTGCTTTCCCTGCGCGAACATGGAAAACCGCGCTCCCTGTTTGCGCCGCTCGCCGGCGAAGGCTGGGACCCGTCCGAGGAAGTGCGGCAGTATCTCGAACGCGGATTGCAGGGTTCGTTTGCAGACTTTCCCATTGCGAGGTGGGATTATTTTTCACAACCTAAAAAAACCCCGCTCGATCTACACGTGAAAGAAGCGGTGGAGTTTCTTGAATCGCAACAAGAAGGCGATCATGTATAAAGCGACGGTCATTTCAATTGCGGAGTCAACGTGGCAGACATAAAAAAAGTAGCGACGATTGGCAATCAGGTTATCGCCGAGGTGGAACGCGCTGTGGTGGGCAAACGCGCCCTGCTCGAGATGATGATGGCGTCTGTGCTGGCGGGCGGGCACATGCTTCTCGAAGATTTTCCCGGCCTCGGCAAAACGCTCATTGCGCGCAGTTTCGCCAAAGCGCTCGGGCTGGATTTCAAACGCATCCAATTCACGCCCGATCTTCTGCCCGGCGACATCACGGGCGGATACATCTTCAACCGCGTCAAAAATAAATTCGAACTTCGCAAGGGGCCGGTGTTCGCCAACATCGTCCTTGCCGACGAGATCAACCGCGCTTCGCCAAAGACACAGTCCGCGTTGCTCGAAGCCATGCAGGAGGGACACGTCACCATCGACGGCGAATCGCTGTCCCTGCCCGAACCGTTCCTCGTGCTTGCCACGCAAAACCCCATCGAATATGAGGGGACTTTTCCGCTCCCCGAAGCGCAACTCGACCGCTTCATGTTGAAACTCACGGTGGGTCACCCCACGCTCGAAGAGGAGAAATTGATCTTGCAACGGCGGCGCGAACGCAAACAAGATGAAGTGGAGTTGCGCGAGATCGCGACAGCAAAACAAGCGCTGGAATTACGCGAGGCGGTCGAGTCGGTTCACGTGGACGCCGACCTTGAAAGTTACATCGCGACCCTTGTCCATGCC